>JGI24702J35022_10003032_pt1 | contig 10152 bp, 9 predicted proteins | sample TergutTh196P4_FD_35022 | JGI IMG/M metagenome (IMG submission 35022)
CCANTTNCAAAAATGAGTATATCTGATAACCTCAAATAAAGCCAAGTGTTAAATAGGGTAAAACCATAAAATGCGAAAGTTATTTATCATTTTCTGCATAACAACCATTTCCTTTAACTGTTTCGCCGAGAGCGTCTACACATACGATTTGCCAAAAGATATAATTCTCGGCTCTGTTTCATTGGGCATTACGGTTTCATCATTGTTTATAAAACGTTCCGCAAACGCCGTTTCCGAAAACGACATTTTATCAAGAGGCAACATTAACGCCTTTGATCGTAGCCTTATGTTTGAATACAACAAGCCAATTGATATTTTTAGCGACATAACAGTTTACGCGCTAATTGCCACGCCGGTTTTATCGCTTGCAGGTAATTTCAAAGACGCCAGCGCCTGGGTTACTTACAGCGTCATGTACGGCGAATCGCTCCTGTTTGTGTTTGGGACGGCTGAGTTTTTAAAAAACACAATACTCCGCTACCGGCCATACAATTATTTCGGCGATGTCCCGGCAGGAAAAGAAAGCGACTACTTTAAAAGCTTCCCTTCACGGCACACGGCCTTTGCCTTCATGTCTGCCGGTTTTATCACATCCACCTTTTTCGCCGAGTACCCCGGTTCCCCCTGGAAGGTGCCGCTTTGCGCCGCCGCATACACCCTCGCGGCGGGGGTCGGTATTAGCCGCATTTTCTCCGGCAACCATTTCGCGAGCGATGTCCTCGCGGGAGTCGCCATCGGCTCGCTCTACGGTTACCTCATTCCCCGCTTGCATCTGCGGAAAAAACATGATGGCATCTCGCTGGTGCCTTTGACGAATGGGTTTTTGGTTTCGCTTGAGCTGTGAATTCAGGTTGCAAGGTACGTATGATCAATGTTGATAATGAATATATAATGCTTGGGCTTGCATTTATAGGTGGAGAGGCCCCCGAGCCGGATTTATGTCAGCTTCTTGCCAGAAGAGCAGATTTAATCGTCGCAGCGGACTCTGGTCTGCAAACTGCAGAAAATGCCGGGCTCAGGCCCGACTGGGTAATAGGGGATATGGATTCTCTCGACGATCTCGGGCGCTTGGAAAAATACCCCGCTGATAAAGTACTCCGTTTTCGACAGGACAAGGATCATACAGACACCGAACTGGCCCTGGATCTTCTCAGGGAACAGGGATGCGAAAAGATATGCATAATAGGCGGAGGGGGAGGGAGACTCGATCATATTTTAGCCCTTCGTTCTCTTTTTGAGCGGAAAAAATATCCAGAGCGCTGGGTCACAAAGAATGAGGATATTTACTGCTTGGATGTTTTGAATACATCCGGTGGAGTGCTGAACATTAAAGTTCCTTTAAGCTCATTGGTTTCGGTATTCCCCTTAGGCTCAGGCCCCTGGGACATCGAAAGCAATGGTCTTAAATGGCCACTGAACGGATTGAGTTGGGAGATGGGAAGCATCGGAATAAGCAATACGACCGTGGAAGATCAATTTGGAATTAGAGTAAACAAGGGCAGGTTCTTACTGATAGTTCCATTAATATAAACCGGATTCTTTGAGTTCAGAGCAGATGTTTTTTCCAATCACATGGTGAATTTTTAACCTCATAATATCCTCCTCATATTCCAAAAATATGGAAAAATATATAAATATTATATGAAGTTATTGTTAGGAGTATGTTAAAAATATGTGAAAAGTAATAAACAAGCCAATAGCTTTTCATTAAGGAGATCTAAAACTATTTCAAAAATTTTATTTTTTTCATTTTCCCACTTGACAAAGTAATAAATATATTCGATACTTGCATTATGAAGACGATGTCATCGCCCAAAACTATTTTCTCATATTTCCACGGTCAAGATAGTAATTGTACCAGTGGTGCAGGGGGTGCCGTCGTCAAACAAATTGACGTTTAAATACCACCGTAAGGTATTTATAAGGCGGCAGCCCTGTTTAGGTTTTACCTAAACTTTGGGTTAGCCGCCTTTTTTATTTCTCAGATATAAAAAGGAATTTGATAAAAGTGCCGCAGGAGAGGTGCGTCTATATTAAGGAGGTCATATTGACAAATTATATTACTATATGATATGTTTCATTAACGGGAAGTGCAGTAGACGCTTACTTCGACTGTTACTCGAGAGGTCATTGGTTAAAATCCAATCAGCCCCCTTAAAAGGGCTGTAGCTCAGTGTTAGAGCACTATGTAGCGTTTGCGATTTATTCTCCCGTTTTTTTGAAAACTACCTAGCGTTTTGCTTCAGTGTTATATACAAGGATGTTTCCAGACTTTTAATCCGGCTGAGTGTCATTTAAATTTCTTCTTTTCTGGAATCTATTGTTAAATCTCAATACTAGCGAGGTATATTATGGGAAAATTCAACCAGGCAGCTCCCGGTGTAAAAACTGTCAACAAAGAAGGCCATGCAGCCTATTCCATGAAGGACAAAGACAGGCTTGTAACACAAGTTCTAACTACCTTCTTTGGAGAACCAAAATTCTATGGCGATAATTCCAATGAAATTATCGAAACCGCCAAACTGATAGCCGCAAATGATCCGCCATTCATTGCACGGCTGGCTGTTTTTGCCAGACGCGAGTTCAATATGCGCTCGGTATCACACGTTTTAACGGCAATCCTGTCGCATGAGGTAAAAGGCAAGGCCGAAATCCGCAGAATGATTCCGACAGTTACAGTCCGGGCAGACGACATGACCGAAATCCTGTCGGCCTATTTGTCACTGTACGGCAAACCGGTTCCCAACGCCCTAAAAAAAGGAATCAACGATACTATTATCCGTTTTGATGAATATGCTTTGTCTAAATACAAGGGAGAGAAAAACGCTTTAAAAATGCGGGATATTTTGCGCATCTGCCACCCCACACCGAAAAACGCAGAGCAGTCTGAAATGTGGAAGCGCTGTATTGCCCATGAGCTTAACAAGGCGTTTACATGGGAAACTGAATTGTCCGCAGGCGGAAATAACAAGGAAACCTGGGGAAAACTCATTGATTCCGGTAAAGTCGGGTACATGGCTTTACTTCGCAACTTAAGGAATATAATTAACGCGGCACCGGATAACATTGATAAGGTTTATGAAACGCTTTCTGACCCGGACCAGATACGCAAGAGCAGGCAGCTTCCTTTTCGATACTTGTCCGCCTATAAAGAGTTACAAGATATTTCAGGCACAACATCGAAAGTCTTTGATGTATTGGAAACTGCAATTGGCACTTCTGTTGAAAATATTCAGAAAATCCCCGGTAAAACTGGCATTGTTGTTGACGTATCAGGCTCCATGACCAGTCTTGTGAGCAGAAGAAGCAAAATGACATGCGCCGAAATTGGCCTCTTGCTTGGTGTTGTTGCAGTTCATATCTGCGAAGAAAGCGTATTCCTTACATTCGACACATCCCTTTACAAACCAACGGTATCTACCGTTGGAGGAATACTTGCCCAGGTACAAAACATTCCTGTTCAGGGCGGCGGAACGCAAATGGAACTCCCGTTTAAACACTTGACTAAAGAAAAAATTAATGTCGATCGAATTATATTGTTGTCAGACAATCAAGTGAACTGTGGGGATACAAAACCAATTCAGTCATTTGCCGATGAGTATCGAAGGGAAGTTAATCCCGATTGTTGGGTACATGGGGTTGACCTTCAGGGTTATGGCACACAGCAATTCATCGGAGGACGTACAAACATCGTCGCCGGATGGTCAGAGAAGCTGCTCGATTTTATCAAGATTGCCGAAGACGGAGTTGATACCCTTACGAAGCGTATTGAGGGGTATGATTATTGATGGTATTCAGGGAGGCTGAGAGATGAGAAAATTACGTTTAAAAAGCGTTTATTATCTACTCAAAGAATATGAAGAATACAATTTTGTAAATTGTTCTTTCGATTATGACGGTTATCCAAATATATTGCTGATAAAAGGCAATCGTGATCATATTAAAGAATTTGAGCTTCATGAACTTTTATCCAAAAATAAATTAGATTATCTCTTGATAATTGTTTCTGAGAAAATTGAAGAGTATCAATTAAATGGAATTCTCGAAAACTATGATTTTGCCATGAAAGTAGATAATAATAAATATCTATTTGCCTGTTCTTTTTTTTGCGATGAGGAAGGACGGGATTTTGGTAATAATTGTAAGATCTATGATGGAGATAAGACATTACTAAATGAATTTTGTTAAACATTTTGCACTGGTGTCATATCAAAAAATAATTCTTATGGATAATGGAAATGAAAACCATGAAACATTTTCTTTGTTTAAAATAGGAACTGAATTTGAAAAAATTGGAGAATATCAGTTTATTAATGAAAACGATGAGCTATTAGATTGTTGCCGTGCTCAAGGAAATAAAATGTGTTTCTGGAAAAATAATCAATTATACCTTACAACCATTGATTATGTTATCGAGGAGAATTCATTTGCCGGAGATAAAGAAATTTCAAGTTTTGTCGATGATTTAAACAACCAGTTGCTTAATTCCTTTTTAACACAAGTTCTAAATAAAAATGAAATTGAAAGATTGCTTAAATCTGGCGCAAATATAAATGCAAAAAATGAATATGGTGATACCATTTTATGGGGAGTTCTTGCATATCAAGATTTTTTAGGAGTAAACCTTGATATTATTCAGTATCTAATTGATATTGGAGCAGATGCTAATCATCAACTAGAAGGCTTTAATTCGTTATATCCAGCCAGCTTGACCCAAAATAAAGAACTTGTGGAATTACTTATTAAAAACGGAGCTGATGTTAACTGCGTTTCCACCGAAGACCCTGAATCATTACTTAACTGGGCAGATTTTAAGGCAGGAGAATTTATAGGAAAGCCAGAAGATAATAAAATGGAGGAGATTGTTAAATTAATTTTCAGCTCAGCCACAATTAAACGTTAAACGATAAATGAAGTCCGTAACTAAAACTCCTGGTAATATAATTTATAATGTTTCTCTTCGGGTAAAGCTTCAACGGAAGCAAGAAGCTCATCAAGCCTTATGTTAAGATGGTCGAGACCACTATATAACTTTTTTATAAGATTAAGAATTTCGTTTTTTGGAACAACAACATAACCTGTTAATGCATCTGTCCAGGCTGTTTCATATTTACCAGAGCTGGCAAGTTCTTTTACTATCCAATACGCTTCATGCCCATTTGGAAAAAAGGGTGAACGAGTTTTCGGTAATTCATCACCAACAACATCTTTTGCCCAACAACCACCTTTCCAGGATGCCTTATAGGGATATTACTGAAAGCTCTAGCATATTACAACATTTTTATAATATAATACGCTCAACTAAAAAATAGGAGTAATAGATTGGCTGACAAAATCAAACTTTCACAAGCCAAAAACACTAAAAATGACATAAATAAAACAAATGCCTGGGATTCAAAGGATATGAACACAGACCATGTAGCGGAATGGAGCTAAATCATGAATGAAATAATTTTCGACCCAAAAAACATGGAAACAGAGTACTATCAGGGAGACTCCTGGGATTGGGCTATACAGGAAGAGAAATGTTTTGGCGTTAATCCAGGAACAGAAATCACTTATCGCCCAAGCAAGCAAGCTAATGAAATAAGAATGTATGAAGGAACAAAATGTTCCCGTTTTGATTTTGGTATTTGGTACCCTCAAACAGAAATATTTTCATCGAAGATTAATGATGCCTATAAATTTGCTGAAAAAAAACATGAAAACCAACTAAGGAAAGGAAAAAATATTCCATATTTTAGCCATCCAAAAAGAGTAGCAGAAATATTGACTTCGAATGGTTGTTCAGAAAAAGTTATAATCGCAGGGCTTCTTCATGATACTTTAGAAGATACAGATACTACAAAGGAAGAAATAGGAAAACTTTTTGGGGAAGATATTTTACTTATTGTCGAAGCAGAATCTGAGGATAAAACAAGAACATGGAAAGAGCGAAAGCAAACGACTATTGATAATTTACCTAATGTTTCTTTCGAAGCTAAATTAGTATGCTGTGCAGATAAATTAGCCAATTTAAAAGAAATGGCATTTGATAAGCAATTTGATGGTGAAAAATTATGGGAAAAGTTTAATGCTCCTCTACCGAAGAAAGAAAATATACAATGGTACTACCAGGGTATTTGGTATGCAATGCCAGATTTAAAAAGTTACATAATGTATCAAGACATGGAATGGTTCCTTAATAATATTGTTTTTGAAAATACATCTCATGATCCATGTTTGAGAAGTGTTATTCCTTATGCTTTAATTGGACCACAACATAAATATGAGTAATAAGCAACAAAAGTTCTTGGCATTAAGTATTTTTTTTGATTTTATAGTTTAGTTAGACAGTTTTTCGGTAGGAGCAAAAGATGGCAAAGATGAAAAAGTCTGAATCAGAATTACAAGCTTCTGAAGTAAAAATCACACCAGATGATGAATCCGTCGATTTTGGCGAACCTGTATTTAAAATTGAAAAACAAGACCACGAAGAGACTCATGGTGATAAGTGGAGTGCATTAGGGTTCTCAGAGGAAGACGAAATTATGGGTCTAATTGCATTATGCGTTAAGGAAGGCTCAATACCGGAGGGAGATGCATTTGACGAAACGAAAGAGTATCTGGCTCCCATTATCCATCCTATTGGGGCACCTGTAAAAATTTGTACTTTACTAAGAAAAAGAAGAAAAAATTATGAAGTAGAGTCTGCATACCCTGTATTTGAAGGCCTGTTAAATGAAGTCATAAGATAGCTGTCAAAACTGCAAATTAAAAATCGGGAAAGATATTATGGGTATAATACAGCTATATGGATACTGCTGAATATTAATTTTTGAAAAGTAACATTAGCATTTTATATCTGACCTTAAATATTCAATTTCTGAGCTTCATTATTATATAGTAACATAATTGAAAAACCTCTGAAAACCTGTTACAATTATCCCATGAATCAGGAAATCGCCAGTCATATCCAAGCCAAACTGCATCAAATCGAACAGGAGCGTTCTGTAAAAATTCTATACGCTGTGGAATCAGGCTCAAGAGCATGGGGTTTTGAGTCTACCGACAGCGATTATGACATTAGGTTTATATATGCCCACAAGAAGAACTGGTATTTGAACATACTCCCAAAAAGGGAAGTAATTGAGTATCCCATTGTCGATGACTTTGATTATTCCGGGTGGGATTTAAGGAAAACCCTGTTTCTGCTAAATAAATCAAACCCCGTATTGTTTGAATGGTTAAAATCCCCGGTAGTATATTTTAAAGATGATTATTTCTATTGTATCATGCAAGAACTGTCTATCCCTTACTTTTCTCCAATTTCATCAGTTTATCATTATTTACACATGGCTAGCGGGAACTACCGACAGTTTTTACAATCAGACGAAGTAAAAGCAAAAAAGTATTTTTATGTGTTGCGTCCGATTTTAGCCTGTATGTGGATAGAAAAATACAAAGAATCACCGCCAATGGAATTTGACAAATTACTAACAGAAGTGCAAGATAAAGACTTGGTAGAAATAATAAATGGCTTATTGGCAAGAAAAAGATCCGGCGTTGAGTTTGGCCTGGAACCAAGATTAGCCATTATTAATGACTTTATCGAGGATAAAATTAAACACTTTGAAAATGTTGCAAAATCGTTTGATCCAAGGAAAAAACCCGCACAGAATTTACTGGAAGAAAGGTTTGTTAGGATAGTTGACTACTGTGAAGCGAATGCTACCCATGCGAGAAGAATATAGCGATTTTATCCCTAAACTTATATCTTAGATTTCTAGGATGGGAAAATTTTTTAATTAAAAATATTTGCCAAAATCTTAACCGCTCGCTAAGCGCTATTGTGAAGCGATGATATCTAGTTGATAATGTTCATTTTGTCAATTTATAGTAGGAAAAAATTATCGCCGTAAATGTCTGCTTATTTCGACCATGTTGTTTTTCATATCATTATATCAATTTCTTCTTATTAATTATTAAATTATTATTAAGATAGAGGAAGACTATCTTCTCTGCTGGCAACTATTTCTCGAAATTTTTCTTTGTCTGAAAAATGACGTGATATATTTATATATGTATCAAAAAAATTATCAGTATCATCATCTATTTGGTGAAAAAATATTCTTATTAGCTTGCATCTAGGGTGCATAAATAGAGTTTTTAATAAAGTATGGTCAGACATACCACAAGAAAGACCCATAATAAGTATTTCATAATCATTTACACTAATAAATGATAACATATTTTTGTAGTTATTATTTTTTCCATATTTAAATGACTTAAAGTTTTCCAAGTAATCATTATTTCGTTTATCTTCAAGCTTTTTGTAATTTTCGCTATTATCATCTCCATAACCAAAAATGATCGGGTTAGATTGATTTTGTAGTTCACCATGAATATAATTTATTTTTACATCACTAGGTATAAAATGATATGATTTTAAAGTTGGAGTATAATTAAAATTTAATAACATCATTTCTTTTGCTCCTTTTGACGTTGAATCCTGCGAATATATATTATATGGTGGATTACTATACATATATTTATGAATTCTATTATTATATTTAAAATTATTTTCTAAATTGCTGCATAGTTCGATTAAATATTGTTCGAAAGCATTTTTAATAAAATCAAATTCCTTATTTAGCCTTTTCACATAGCTAATGTCTTCCATATTTCTTATTAATTCTTGGTAATACTCTTCTTCAACATCTACCCAGTTAATTAAATTAATTTTATCTGATATATGATAAAGAAAATTGTTTTTACAAAATATTCCAAATCTATCATACAAATGCTCGTTGGATTTTACAAAATATCTTTTCAATGCTTTAAACCAGTTTTGGAAATATGCTGATTTATCGTTTGGTGCCTTTAAGAAGTCATTAATAGCTTTACTTGCTTTTATACTCAAATTTTCATTTTCAAAAAAATAGTCTTTAGAAAGATTGTGCTTTCTAGATTTTAAAATGTATTCCTGCTTTTGTTTTTCCCAAAAATAATCTATAAAGTCAGTGTATCTTGTTTTTAGGCCATGAGCTAAATCAAAACCATTTCCTATTAGAATTAACCTGTTCACTTTTTCAATTCTCTTATGGCTATGTCAATTTCCTTCTGCTTGGCTTCAATTAATTCTATTAATTCTTCCGGTGTCCTTGTGTCTTCTTCGATTTTCCTATTGGGGTTTACGGCTTTAAGATCAAAGTTATTGCTTTCAATAGTTTTACGGCTTAATGTCCAGCTTCGCTCGCTTTTCTTTCGTTCTGGAAGACGTTTAAAAAAATCATTGAACTTGTCCAGGGTAAATGGGGTGCGTTTTCCTACTTTAATATCAGATAAATCGTAGTACCAGATACTTTCTGTTGGTTTACCCTTTTGGAAAAACAGGATATTGGCTTTTACACCAGCTCCAGCGGCTGAAAAAACACCAGAAGGAAGACTAATAATACAATAAACATCGCAATCGTCAAGCAGTTTGCGTTTTGTTTGAACAAAGGCAGATTCATTGGTTCTGAATAATACCCCTTCATCCAGTACAATGGCGCAGCGCCCGGAGTCTTTTAAGCTGTCAATAACGTGCTGTAGAAACAGAATCTGTGTGGCTCCTGTTTTATAGGCGAAGTTTGTCTGTGCTTCCTTGCCTTCTTTGCCTCCAAAAGGCGGATTGGTTAAAATGACATCATATTTTCCTGTGGTGCTTCCAAAAAGACCGCCGTAGATCTCATTTCCCGTAAGGGTATTACCATGCCAGATTGAAGGATGTTCAATTCCATGTAAAACCATGTTAGCCAGTGTAATCGGGTAAATTAAATTTTCCTTTTCCCTGCCAAAAAAGGTTTCGTGCTTCAGTTTTTCTAGGGCATCGGCGCCTTTCTTTTCAGCTAAAGGAAAGAGGTAATTATATGACTGAGCCAGAAAGCCTCCGGTTCCGCAACAGGGGTCATAAATTGTCTCCCCCAATTTTATATCAAGGGTTTGCACCATTGCCCTGATTATTTCCCTAGGCGTGAAGAATTGCCCACCGTCATTCCCTTTTTCCCCCATTTTAAGCAACAGACCTTCATAAATTTGTGAAAGAGTAAAAATATGCGTGTCATCAACATTGTCAAGGGTAATGCCGTCTATTTTATCAAGGATGTCCAGCAGGTTTTTCTCGGTGTCAAT
>JGI24702J35022_10003033_pt1 | contig 10152 bp, 9 predicted proteins | sample TergutTh196P4_FD_35022 | JGI IMG/M metagenome (IMG submission 35022)
CGCTCCATGCCGGTATGGGTATGTTTACGTATATACCGGATTCGGGGAAAAAATTCTACCTGATATGCCGGAATGAAAAAGGGTTGGAAAAACGGTTCGAACTGCCGAAAGCCGACCCCCGGGCATACGCCTTAACTGTTGTGCAGCGAAACAAAATGCTGATGGTTGAAGTCCGAAAATCAGACAACAACCCGGATATACCCTGTTACCTGCTTGCGCATTGCCGGGGAATGGTATTTCACTTCTCATCATTTGATAAGGAACAAGAATTTATCGCCTTTCCGGAAGAATCTTTACCTGCCGGTGTGCTGCAGTTTATACTGTTCGACGAACAGATGAACCCGTTAAGCGAACGGTTGGTGTTCAGCAAAAACTATGACACCGCAAAAGTGGAATTTCAGACAGATAAAGCCGTTTATGAAAAACGCGACAAAGTTGTTACTACACTGTCGTTTGGTAATAATACTCCCTCGTTAGAAAACTGGGGAGAGCAGTCCATGTTCCCCTCTCCTTTGGAGAGGGCCGGGGTGAGGCTTTCTGTTTCAATCACAGATGACGCAGATATCGCTGTCGATTCCAAGACCACCATTCTCTCAAGCCTGTTACTCTCGTCCGAGTTGAAAGGATATATCGAAAATCCGGCCTGGTATTTACAGGATAATCCCGAATCTGCCATATCATTAGACTGTCTGATGATGACTCACGGATGGCGAAGATACAATATTCCCGAAGTCGTCAAAGGAAATCCTCAATACCCTCAAATCCCTTTTCAGGAGAGTCAGCAATTATCAGGCAAGGTAAAAACGTTGGCGTTATCCAGACCGGTAGCAAACAGCGAAATAATAATTATGGTGAAAGATGGTGATTTTGGCATAACGGCGACTGACGAAAAAGGGATATTTAGTTATACTGATTTCGAGTATCCCGACAGCACAACTTACTTTATACAAGCACTAAACAGTAGAGGGAGTAACAATGTAGAACTTGTGTTGAATGAAGAATCGTTTCCGAAATTAATTCATGCGCCACAAAGTTTATACCTCACCCCGACCCTCTCCAAAGGAGAGGGGGAACACCTTGCCACAGATGCTTTTATAGAAAAAGCCGGACAACATGCAAAGTATGATGAAGACATAAGGATCATTTATTTAGACGAGGTGGAAGTCACCGCACCAAGGATTGAACGCAAAGATGAACCAAGACTTCAATATTGGGCGAATAAACTTTCTGATGTGACCATACGAAGGGAAGATATTGAAAAAAGATCTCCTCTATTAGTTACTGATTTGCTTCGCGGAATGGCAGGAGTGTATGTTTCTACTCGTGGATATATTTCAATAAGGAGTACAGGAAGAGATGGAGGTCCACCATTTATATTAATAGATGGATTTCCTATTGATTGGCCTGCTTACATGACTTCACCCTACGAATCACCTTTGGAAACAGTCAGCATCAATGATGTGGAAAGTATTGATGTTTTCAAAGGAGTTAGCGCAGCAATGTTTGGTACACGTGGTTCAGGTGGCGTTATCAGTATTACAACTAAAAGAGGTGTTGATGAAAGTATCGGTAAAAATGATGCGCTTAATTATACCGTTTACACCCCATTAGGTTATCAAAAGCCGGTCGAATTTTATTCGCCCAAATACGAAACGTTAGAAGCAAAACATCTCTCTATCCCCGATTACCGGACTACCATTTTTTGGAAACCCGATATTGTGATCTCTGAAGATACCGGCCAGGAAACCTTTGAATTTTACACTTCCGATTTCCCAACAACCTATTCCGTTGTTATCGAAGGATTAACCACCAATGGTCAAATCATCCGTCAGGCAGAAAAGATTCGGGTGGAATGAGATTTAATGATTGAATAATTGAATAACTGAATAATTGAAAATCAAACTTTCCAACCGGTAAAACTTGTATATACAATATATTTTGGTTACTTTTGCGCCAGTTTCATTATCATGATGAACTAACTCAAACTACAATTATGGCATTAAAACGTTTTGGAGTTTCGTTGGAAGATGAGTTGTTGGAATCGTTAGATCAATTTGTGGACAATAATGGATTTGCCAATCGTTCACAGGCGATTCGTTTCTTAGTTGAAAAGAATGTGGCCGAGAGCAAATGGTTATGTAACCATATTGTGGCGGGTACAATAATCATCATGTATAATCAGGAAAAAAACGAAATAGCATCTAAGATTACTTCAATCCAACAACATTACCAGGATGTAATCCTCTCGTCTTCACAATACTACCTGAATGAAAACTTCTGCCTCCATATCGCTACGGTTACAGGTATGGCACAAACGCTGACAGAACTCGCCGACCGGCTGATTACCATCAAGGGAATCAAACACGGGAAATTGGTGATGAGCCGTGCGGATTAACAATTTTTAACATTTTTTCGTAACACGTTTTCAAAAAAACGTGTTACCTTTGTGCGCAAATTTGATAAAAATCTATTACGCATACACAACTTAATATTAAGATAAAAATGAAGAAAGGAGTTGTAATATTTATTGTATTTTGTTTATATTCAGTAATTAGCATGGCTCAAGAAGGTAAAACGATTGGGCAGGATTCAGTAAGAAGTGAAATAATTGCACTCGAAGAAGTGGTTGTTACCGGTTCACGCGTTCCTGTTTCACGTGATGTAATGCCCATTCCTGTTAGTGTGGTTAGTCGTGGTGTAATTGAACAAAGTAAGGAGTCATCGCTGTTGCCTGTATTGACGCAACAGATTCCCGGACTTTTTGTTACATCACGAGGCATGTTGGGATATGGTGTTTCAACAGGCGCTGCTGGAGGAATAAATATTCGCGGTTTAGCAGGAAGCGCCGGTCGCGTACTGATACTTATCGACGGACATCCACAGTATGCAACGATTTACGGGCATCCCGTAGCCGATTCCTATCTCTCCTCCGATGCCGAACGCGTCGAAGTCTCACACGGATCAGCTTCAGTATTATACGGTTCCAATGCAATGGGAGGAGCTATCAATATCATTACCCGTAAAATTCCTTACAACGGAAACAGGCTTACCGCACGATTGGAAGGCGGTTCGTATGGAACACAAAAATATATGATTACAGATAGTTACCGTAGCGGTCGCTTTACCGGAATCATCAGCGGGGGTTATGAAAGCACGGATGGCCATCGCAAAAATTCGGCATTTAACGCGTTGAATGGTTTTACGAAAGCGGGATACGAATTAAGCGACAATTGGAAGATAACAGGAAACGTAAATCTCGTCAGGTTCTATGCGGAAAACCCGGGTGCAGCAAGCGATCCTATGCTGGAAGGAACAGCTGATGTAATACGCGGAATGTCAGGATTGTCGATAGAAAATTACTATGATGAAAAAACGCGCGGCGCGGTAAATTTCTATTATAACTGGGGAAAAAACGATATCAATGACGGTTACAATGAAGGAGGAACGCCGCAACCGTATCTTTTCCATTCTACAGATTACATGGGTGGAGTGAATATATATCAGTCGTTCAATCCATTTACAGGGAATACTATCACAGGAGGATTTGACGTGAAGCTATATGGAGGCAATGCGTATAGAAATCCGGAAACCGAGTATTATGCCGACCATAAAAGACTACACGAGATTGCAGGGTATCTGTTTGTACAACAGCAAATATGGCGATTTATGTTCAATGCAGGTCTCCGGTTGGAAAATCATAACTTATACGGAAATGAATGGGTCCCCCAGGCCGGTTTGGCATTTAAAGCGACAGAATCGACCCATCTAAAATTATCCTTTTCCAAAGGATTTCGTACGCCCAATATGAGGGAACTTTATATGTTTGCTGTCGCCAACGAAGACTTATTGCCTGAACGCAGTTTCAGTTATGATTTTTCCGTCACACAGCGTTTGTTTGAAAACCGTTTATCGGCATCGCTCGCATTATTCTATATCAAAGGCGATAATATCGTACAGGTCATTCAGGTAGATGGTCGTCCACAAAATCAAAATGTCGGCGAATTTGCGAATAAAGGTGTGGAATTCAGTTTAAACTATAACATATTGCCTCATCTGAATGTAAATGCAAATTACAGTTACTTGTATATGGATACGCCGATAACCGGATCGCCCGGTCATAAGTTTTATGCCGGATTCCTTTATTACCCGGGGAAATTTGGTTTGGCCGCAGGAGTCCAGGTGGTTGATAAACTGTATCTTACCACAGGCGACAATGCCCTGACAAGCAGTTATACTTTAGCCAATGCAAGGGTATCCTATCACCCCGTCAGCTGGATTGAATTGTTTGTGAGAGGCGAAAACCTCTTATCGCAACAATATGCAACGATGCTTGACTACCCAATGCCCGGCATCACTTTTATGGGTGGGGTTTCGTTTGAATTTTAACAAGATAAAAACATGAAACTTCGTAAAATACTATTTATTTTATCTGCAATAATATGCTGTGTAGCTTGCAACACGCAGCCTTCTTTTGAAAATGCCGTAAAAAAAGCTGTCCATGAACAGATGGCTGTTTACCCATATTCTACATTGAACGACCTGTACAAAAATTTCTTCCAGGATCGATTCGGACCGGGGCATCTTATACCCGACACCGCAGCGGCAGGTGATTATTTGCGTTATGAATTGGCTTCTTTCGACAAAACATCCGGAGCATACTACGAGCCAACCGGCTGGGAAGGTTGTTTCTATCGTGTGAATCTATCTGTGATCAAGGATAATCTTGTGCCGTACGACATATATTTTGATGCTTTCGTGCGAAGTGTGAATCAAATCGTTCCCATTGCTCTAACGCAATGGAAAACAGAATGGATAGCTATCGAATCCGTTATCCGGACAATGAACCTGTCGCTTACCGGATACGAAAAAGATCGGCAGGAAATCCTCGAAATGTTGGAACAGGGTGAATATGTCATTCATCACAGCCCACAATTTGAACAGCACTATTCGCCGCATTACCGTATCATAGAGAAAACCATCTTTGAAAACGAGATTAAACCGTATTTGCCATAAATACCTCCCGAAATCAACCCTAACAGATTTATTTTAAATGTTGACAAAACGCGATGAAATCGTAACAGATTCATAAAATTCAAAAGTACATACTTTATTGTCCCATAAATAACCTGCCATTTCAAAACACTAATAGTCTAATTATCTGTTTATTAGTTTTTTTTGTTAAAATATTTTCAGCCAAAAGTCTGACGGCTATTGCAAGACAGAAAATAATGTTTTATCTTTGCATCAAATTATACGATTACAAATTATAAACGGTATGGATACTTTTTCGGGAAATTCATCAAGGAATAGAGGACAAAATCAATGGGAAAAGTCCATATTCAAGCCGGTTGCTCGCAATGGTATATAATTATGCTCCCGAATGGAAAAGTGGGAGCGGGAAAGATGACTTTTCAATTATCCGACTTTAATTTATCAACATAACTTAATTAAAAAATGAAAAGAACAATTATCATATTTACTGTGCTATTTACAACGTTTTTAACCTGTTATGGCCAATTCTTCATTGAAGGAAATCTGGGAGTAAGTTATGGTATAAATAAAAGAGAAAATGCTGGGAATATCGAAAATCGCACTTCAGAATTAATTCTGGGCGTATCGCCCAAAGTGGGCTATTGGTTGAATGATCGTATGGCAGCAGGAGTTTGTGTATCTTACAATAGTTCAAATAAAACGAACAGTGATTTAATTATTGGACAGGAAGAACCAGTATTGGGTAATTCGTTTACCTCTCTATTCGGATTTGCTGTTTTTGGTCGTTACCGATTGTTTTATATTAAGAAACTCTCTGTGCTTGTTGAAAGTTCATTGGGAATCAATAGGGGTACAGTGAAATACAAACTATCATCAACTACTTTAGACACTTCTTCATTAACTTCAATTGACATCAAATTATATCCTGTGATTTCATACGATCTGACAGACAGGTATAGCATTTTAACAATTTTGGATTTTGCAAGTCTTGGTTTTAGTACCGGATCATCAAAAAACGAATTGACCGGAATTAAGAATAATGGAAGTAGTTTTGGCTTTAATGCAGGGTCAACTATTCTAAACTCTTTATCCGACGTAAGCGTAGGTTTTATTTATAAATTTTAAAAAATTACATAACTTTTTAATAATTAATGACATGAAAAAATATTTATTGATTTTCTCTTTTATAATCATACCTTTTTGGGCATTTTGCCAATTAACGTATACAATAAACAATACTGCGACATATGGTGGGGTAGCTTATATTACAGAACCTCCTCCTGCATGGTATACAGTACAACAGATATCATACATAGATGTTGGAAGTACTTACGGTAGTGATTCCGGAAAAACTGGTCGTGGGTTTTTGAAATTTGATTTGAGTAATGTACCATCTGATGCTATTACCTACATGACTGGCGCTTCATTGGTTTTAACAATTGGTAATTTTTTTTATGCGTTTACCAACGATACTGTGAAAATCAACAGAACGGCAGTAAAAGACGTGCTAAATGACGCCAAACTTTCTTCAAGGTACGATTCTCTCGGATTTAGTTCAAATATATTGATTAATACTGCAATTATTCCTGTGGGCAACAAAAATTTTACTGTATCCATTGATAAACAAACAATCATTGAATATCGCAATGCAAACACACCACTTACTATGGCTGTAATTCATGCAAACGAGAAAAATCGTGGTATTGAAATAAATGACGCAAAACTTGTAATAACATATACACAACCATTACCTCCTTCTGCACCAACAAATGTCCAAGCAAGTAATATTACATCAACAGGATGTACTCTGTCCTGGACTGCATCATCAGGTGCAACAAAGTACGAAGTGTATAATAATACTACACTTTTGAAAGACAGTATAGCATCAACAAGTACTTCTCTTACACTAAGTTCTAACACATCATACAGTATAATTGTTAAAGCTGTAAATTCTTTCGGGTCATCTCCAGGCAGCTCGCCGGTAACGGTTATAACGCCACCGGAAATTAGTGGATCTAATTATCTATGTTACGGATCGCCGCAAACGTTTTCGATAACCAATTGGCAATCAGGACAAACATGGGAAAAAAGCAGCAATTTAAATATTAGCGGATCAGGAGGTTCAGTTACGGTTTCAGCCGCAAGCAGCAGCTTTAATGGTACGGGATGGGTAAGTATAAATCAAGGAGGACAAGAATTGGTAAGAAAAGGAGTATGGATTGGCGGACCTATAGTCACAATATCAGGTGATGCATGGGTTCCTATGGATTATATTTATAAAACATATAATGCCATATCTCAAAATTATTTTGGTTCTGCGATAACCTCCTACGATTGGTTATGGCAATCCGATCCTTCTAATCCCATGTATAATTATGGGTATTGGGTGAATATATATTTTAATGTGGAAGGAATCTCTAAGTTATCTCTCCGTGCATGCAATACATGCGGTTGGGGACCATATGACTATCTTTATATTACTGCAGGTAATCCTTCTCCTTCATCTGTTTATCCGAATCCTGTTTCTGATATGCTTAATATTGATGTAAGCAAAAATGCAAATTCCCAGAGTGCAGGTGTTATATATGATATCCTCCTCTACAACGAAATGGGTATGCAATTACGGAAAACAAACTCTAATGGAAAAGCGATTGTACAGTTCGACGTTTCCAATCTTCCAAATGGCATCTATTACGTGCATATTTTCGATGGAGTAAAAAGTACACCGGAAATACATAAGATAATAGTGCAACATTGAAAATGTAGCGTAAAGTTAAATTTAAACCCAAGAGGCTGTCTCAAAACAAGACAGCCTCTTGATTATTTTTCCCTAATTCAAACCTTAGAAAGAAATGTATAATAAAAAAGTAATGCCTGATATACCTTCTGATATTCAAGAAACTAACCATAAACTGAGAGAAATTGTATTTGATCATCTTGATATTTTCAAGAAAATATCACTGTTAGAGATTTATCTAAGAGAAGAAGAAATTGAAAAAGGCAAAGCCATACTCAAAAAAGTACATGAAATCATACACGTACCCAACCAAAAGTTCGACTGGAAGGTTTTTTATCAAACAGTTAATGCGTTGCATAATGATTTTTTAACGCAGTTGAAACGTAGATTTCCCCTGTTGGATGAAAAAGAAATACTTGTCTGTTGTCTGACAAAAATAGGATTTAGCAATATAGAAATTGCATTTTTGATCAAATCCAATCCCAACAAGATTCAAAAAATAAAGACCCTGATACGCGAAAAAACAGGCATGAAAAAACAGGAAAGTTTTGCGAAACAATTGGAGCATAGAAGTAATAAGGAAACAACTTATGAGTAAAAAAACAAGTTTTTTTTATACTCCGATCAACTTGCACTATATTTGCTCAGCAATTTAAAGTTGAATGAAGTATGTTTTTTAAAGATGTTATCGGACAGGATGGTTTAAAACAGCAGTTAATCGCTGTTGCTCAAAAAGGAGTTGTGCCTCACGCCCAACTTTTCTGCGGTAAGGCTGTTACGCAATGGGAAACAGAATGGATAGCTATCGAATCCGTTATCCGGACCAAGAACCTACTTCGCGCGCAAAAAAAGCAAACAGTTTCATAAAAATTCAGAAGTACATACTTTATTGTCCCATAAATAATCTTCCATTTCAATATATTAACATGTTAATTATCTGTTAATTGTTTTATTTTAGATAAAATATTTTCTGCCAAACGTCTGGCGGCTATTACAAGACATAAAATAATGTTTTATCTTTGCATCAAATTATACGATTACAAATTATAATAAACAATGGAGAATTTTTCGAGAAATTCATCAAAGAATATAGGACAAAATCAATGGAAAAAGTCCATATTCAAGCCGGTTGCTCGCAATGGTATATAATTATGCTCCCGAATGGAAAGCGGGAGGGTAAAAGTGATTTTCCTTATTTAAAAAACAATTAATTCTGAAAAAAATGAAAAAGTTATTATTTATATTATTGTTATTTGGATTGAACTTTGTCACATGCACAAACGACAACGAATTGCCTTTCAATGGTATTGATAAATACAATGAATCTATTCAGGGAATCTTGGATATTATGAATATGGATCGGCCGGATGATTCTTATAATTATCCTGTTTATCCAGGCACAAAAGAATGGGAATCGCTTTCTTCGGGAGATGAAATGTTGAAGGCTTGCCAAATTCCGGAAAAAACAACAAAAGCCATGTCAACTCAAGCACTCATTCAGGCTATTTGGGAATATCCATTAGTTTATGAAGTATTTCATCGATATCAATATCAGCGGGATTTTGAAGCATTATTTTTTCAAAATAATGCCTATATTGAGCTATGTAAGCGCAAAGATGCAGGGAAAGCTTTATTAACTCGTATGGAGGCAGTCGACCCTTTATCGGTTGATCGCGTATTGAAAATTTTAGATTTGCTTATTGCTCAAAATGTTTTTGCTTCTCAGCTAAACACAAATGAAAAACGAACTGTTATAGAGATTGGCTTAAGAACAGATGAATTACGGCAACAACAAATATCTTTAGCTGATGGTTCTGACCGTGCAATCACTTGGTTAATGTTTGGTAGAGTAATGAAAAGCGCTGATTTTGATGGTTTTGTTAAGGAAGTTAGCCGAAATGAACAACTGAATGATTTTCTAAACACAACCAACTATGTTTATATGGACGTAGTATATGGCGATATCCCACAAATTATCGTTCATTACGCCCAAGATTTTATTCAAACAAATTAAATGAAAAGATTTTAGATTTTTTTCGATAAAATATTTTCTGACAAAAGTCTGAAAGCTATTGCAAAATTAAAAAAAATGAGAAGATTAATTGTGGCATTATTTGCATTGTTCATGACAGTTTTAACTGTTAATGCACAGGTTTTTATAGGAGGAGGATTAGGTTTGAATTTTGGTGACGGAAAAAGTTCGTTGAGTAGTTCCGAGAGTACGAACTCCAGTTTAGGATTTAGTATTTCACCTCAAGTGGGGTATTATCTGAATAATGATTTGTCAATAGGGTTGAGTGGTTCTCTTAGTAATAGATGGTCTAAAAACAATCCCGTCCTAAATAAAATTTGAGAAGTTGTATATTTTGTTCCTCAAAGTTACCTTTGAGGCTTCAACCAAAATTAAAAACAACTTCTCAATG
>JGI24702J35022_10003034_pt1 | contig 10149 bp, 8 predicted proteins | sample TergutTh196P4_FD_35022 | JGI IMG/M metagenome (IMG submission 35022)
GCTGTTTGAGCTGCGCGTTTGCTCTGTCCCATAATTCTTCGCTCACAATGGCGGGGATACTTGGGTCGGGGTACATCACCCATTCGCTCTCCTCGAGCTTGGCGCAGCGCTTGGTCTTGTAATCCAGGGATTTATATTTGTTCGCGCAGTACCAACCCTTGTATTTTGGGTTGAGCAGGATGTTTTTGATGGTCGTGGTATTGAACGGGTTGCCTTGGCTGCTGGTGATGCCGTGCTCCAGCAATCGAAATGAAATCTTGCGCAGGCCGAGGTGCTCGTTGGCATAGAGTTCGAAAATCATGCGAACGATGCGAGCTTCATCTTCATTGATGGAGAGCACACAATTCTTTTTGTCATAGCCGTAGAGCTTGTCATTGCCGAGCACGCGGCCATTTTTAATGGATTGCCGAAAGCCGAACTTGAGCCGCTCGGAGAGCTTGCGCACTTCATCCTGCGCCACGCCCGCCATGACGGTGAGACGGAATTCGCTGTCGGTGTCGAGCGTATTGATGTTGTCGCTCTGAAATAGAACTGCCACGCCCATGCGCAGCAGCTCCTGGGTGTATTGGATGGAATCCAGGGTGTTGCGCGAAAAGCGGGAGATTTCCTTTGTAATAATCAAGTCGAACATGCCTCGCCGCGCATCGGCGATCATTCGGTTAAAGCTGTCACGCTTGAGGGTGCTCGTGCCGCTGATGCCTTCGTCCACATAGCCGGGAACGAAGATCCAGTTTGGGTTTTTTTGAATGAATTCCGTAAAATAGCTTTCCTGGTTTTCCAGGCTGCTGGCTTGCTCGTATTTTTCGGTGGACACACGGGAGTAGTGCGTTGCCCGCAGGGGCAGGGAATAAATTGAAGTGCCCTGCCAGATTTTATCGCGCGCTATTCTAATGTCCATGGCTTATGTACTCCTTTTTGATTTGATAGTGCCATCATAGCCCATGGAGTTGGTTGCGTCAAATGTGCAAAACAATTTATTCAGTGCTGTGCGGTAAGTTGGCTCGGGGATCAGGCCATGCTCCCACACGCTTTTGAGTAAGGCAGCGATAACGTCTTGTTCTGATGGTTGCATGGGTGATCCCTCCTTTTTCTTTTTGATTTTTATGCGGGGATAGGAATGTCCTATGCTTCCTCTTGTAATGAACGAACTTGTCGAATGCAATAAGGTTTTGCATAACTACTGCAAACACTTGACAGGACACCATAGTTCTGGTATAATATCTGCAAAAAGGAGGTGCGCCCATGATACAGCGACAAGAATACTTGGATACCCTCATCCGCTTGCGCGATAAGCAGCTGATTAAGGTCGTCACCGGCATACGCCGCTGCGGCAAGTCCACGCTGTTCGAGCTGTTCCGGGACTATCTCAGGGCGGACGGCGTTGCGGAGGAGCAAATCATCGCCATCAACCTGGAGGACGGCGACTATGACGCTATTCAAACGTACAAGCAGCTCTATGATTACGTGAAACCCCTGCTGCTGCCCGAAAAGCGGATGTACATCTTCCTGGACGAAGTGCAGCGCGTGGAGGAATTCCAGAAGGCCGTGGATGGGCTTTACGTGAAGAAGAACTGTGATGTATATATCACGGGCTCCAATGCGCATTTGCTCAGCGGCGAACTGGCCACGCTGCTTTCAGGGCGCTATGTGGAGATCAAGATGCTGCCGCTTTCATTCAGGGAATACGTTTCGGCGCACCCGGAAGGCACAAGCGTCGAGCGCCATTACGCGAATTACACGCTGAACAGCGCGTTCCCCTATGCTCTGGAAATCCCTAACCCCAGGGACAGGCGGCTCTACTTGCAAGGCATCTTTGATACGATCGTTCTGAAGGACATCGTCGCCCGAAAAAAATTCCCCGACCTCGCGATGCTGCAAAGCGTTGTGCGCTTCATGTTCGACAACGTGGGGAATCTCTGCTCTACCAAGAGTATCGCCGACACTATGACCTCCGCAGGTAGAAAAATAACTGTTCACACCGTGGAGAATTATCTCTCCGCGCTGACGGACAGTTTTGTGCTATACAAGATTGGGCGCTACGATGTGAAGGGCAAGCAATACCTGAAAACCGGGGATAAATACTACGCCGCCGACATCGGCCTACGCTATGCCCTGCTTGGGACAAAAAAGGCCGATGAAGGGCATATCCTCGAAAACATTGTTTTCTTGGAGTTGCTGCGGCGCGGCAAGGAAGTCTATGTCGGCAAGGTTGGGAATACTGAGGTAGACTTTATCGCTATCACACCCGAAGGGGAGGAATATTATCAGGTGGCCTACACCGTCATTGACGCCGAGGGCAAGGCCCTGCAGCGGGAGCTTGCTCCCCTCAACGCGATCAAAGATCATAACCCCAAGTATTTGCTTACGATGGATTTTACGCCGCTGACATCACACAACGGGATTAAGCAGGTGAATGTGCTGGATTGGTTGGTGAAATTAGCTTGAAAATGGGGATTGAAAAGAAGATTATTTTGTGGTATAATGTCCATTAAGATGGGATATATGGAGAATTTGACATGCTTCCTGCTGATTTTCCTCGTCGCTTTTTCAATCCACTTACCTCTAAACACCGGGAGGATTATATTCATGTTCTGCTCGCGGTAGAGTCGATTTTGGAACAATCCAAACGTATCGCTTCACCACGAACTGCTTTGGTTTCAGAATTGCGCCGGGTATTTCAACGAGAGAATTATTCCTTGGATGTCTCGGACGAGGAAGATTACGACGAAGAACCTTCTGGCGATCCGGAACAGGATCATTTGGCATTTACCATCCGATTGCTTTTACGTAGCGGATGGATTGATGTAGACGAATCCGGGGACTATGCTACCGATTTTATTTTTGTCACATCGTACGGCAAAAAATTAACGAGTTTCTTAAAGGATTTAGCAAGGACAGAAGACCAAACCGGGCATGTGATAAATACCTATAACAACTTACGGCAGATACGTTCCATGCCAGACAGTGGTTTTGTGTGTATTCAGAATGCTCACGAAAGCACACAACGCCTGTTGACAAACATAGAAATGATGTATTCTAAAATTAAGAGGTTTTATGCCGCTGCATTGGCCCATACAAAACCAGAAGAATTACTGGAAGGTCATCTTTATGGATATGTGCGTGATGTGGTGGATAAGCTAATTTTTCCTATCAAAGTAGACGACAGTGTTGATCGTTTTAAGGGTCCCATTTTAGATGCACTTTTAGGTGTTGAGCGTGACACGGCTTTGTTGGAACAAATAATAGCTTCTGCTGTGCAGATGAAGCGCGTTTCATCCAAGGATGAAGGATGGATACAGACGTTAAAAATGCTCAATTATATCAAATTTACTTTTGACGATATCGAATCATACATTCAACAGCTAGACGAAAAGAACCAAACCTATATCCGCATCACACGGCAAAAGCTCTCTTATATGCTCTCAATGGATACAAGCGTGAAAGGCGATATCATAGCGATACTTCGGAATGCCAAAGAACGTCCTGAAGGAGAATGGCGCAAATTAAGCGGTTGCATCAACCTATTTGATGTCAAGACGGTGATGGATGAAAGCTTCTATCATCCAAGGAAGCGTCATGTCCGCAGCGGTGGCGAGGAATTGCTCATTGAGGAGGGCACACCTATCTCACAGGAAGAAATTGATGCGGTTATAGACACACGCTCCGCCAAATATACAACAGCTAAAGTTAATGACTACGTGCGGCAAAATTGGGGCATACAAGAATCTTTGTCAGCACATAATGTTGCGCTGGAACAGGATGATGATTACATAATGGCGATTTTCTTGGCCATGAACAGCACAGACCGCCGATGTTCCTATCTGTACGAAGCGTCAGGCAATATGGTAGACAAAGGTGATTATCGGGTACCGGAATTTACGCTCAAGCGGAAAGGAGGCGCGTAGTTTGATCATTGACGAATATGATAGCGCAATACAGGATAAAATCCGCGAGATTTGCCAGGAGTTGTTTCACAGCAATTATATTACAGAATTTGTTTTTGCTGCAAATGAGTCGCTAAAAAGAGTTAATAACAGTTATTCTTTTGTAATGTCGCACTACGATGCAGTTGAAGAGCTGCTTGATCATTGCGGTTGGAAGCTGCGCCATGATGAGCGGGTTGGCGTTTTATATTTAACAAGCGATTACGCAAACGCAAAGATCAATTTGACCAAGATAGAAAGCTATTTCTTGTTAGCCTTGCGCTTAATCTATGATGAAAAAAAGACTCAGGCTCTGACATCAAATGAGGTTGTTGTTACAGTTCGGGACATTATAGAGCAACTGACATCTTTAGGAGCAGTAGATAGCATCACGAAACAGGATCGCGAGAAAGCCCTACGCACACTATACAGCAAAAATATACTTTCTCGCATGACAGGGAAATGGGGAGATATGGACGCGCGCCTAGCCATTCTCCCCTCCGTCGTTTGCGCAATTTCTCCGGAAAAAACTAGGGCTGTGCTTGAATTGATGTCCGTAAGCAGAACAGAAGAGGAGGATGCTGAGGAATGATTGTATTGCGCCGAATGCATGTAATCAATTGGATGTATTACGGCATTCAAACAATAGAGCTGGAGCGTTCAAATCTTTTATCCGGACCAACCGGTTCCGGCAAATCTTCAATCATTGATGCGCTTCAAGTTGTTATATTAGGAGAGATCGCAGGCCGCTATTTCAACCGCTCTGCTACAGGATCCAAATCAGACAGGACTATCGTTACCTATTTGCGAGGCAAGTATCTTGATAGCGACTACAAGCGCAAGGACAAAGCTTTTAGCAGCTATATAGTCGTTGATTTCTATGATGAGCTGCACCGTGAAGAATTCTGCTATGGCGTAGTGTTTGATCTCACTGAAGACGACACCCATGAAAAAGATTTTTTCTATATTGGAAAAAATTTTTATCATGAATGGGCTGTAAAAGGAGGCGGCAACAGAACCTCGGCGCGAAGTAGAGCAGAATTTAAAACGGAAATGAAAACAAGAGGTATCCCACTAAAACTTTTTTCGCCCAATGACTATAAACATGATCTTTTACAGCGGCTTGGCATTTACGATGAACACTTCTTTCAAGTATTCCGCACCGCTGTTTCATATGTGCCGCTGGATAAAATTGAAGATTTTATTGTCAAGAACATCTGCCATGCAGAAGATAACATAGATGTTCCGAAAATGAAGGCAGCAATACACGAATACCAGCGTATGCAGCGGGATATGGCGGATTTTCAAGAGCGCCAGCGTGAGCTTACGGAAATCAAGGGCATCCGTGATGAGTATTTTAATAGACGTGAAACTCTTGAAATACAAAAATATATGATTGCGCGCGCTCAGCTAGATCGTCTGCGCGAAGAACAGCTGGCAGCGGAAGTGGAAATGCAACGCTTGGAGCATGAACGTGAGCATCTTACAAGAGAAGATCAAAGGTTGGAAGAAGCAAGAAAGCAAAAGGAGGATAGACAATCAGAGCTGATTAAACTGATAGAGACAGACCCTGAAAAAAGGCGAAAAGATGAATTGGAAAGCAAGCTGAAAATATGCAGCCAAAGCATTAATGAACGCGAAAGGCAAAGAGATAACCAACTTCTTCTGCTTGGGCAGCGACTGAGCGCATGGAAGCGACGGTTGCTTGAAGTATCTGAAAGCCCTGTGAGCAAAGAGCTTGATTGTTCTGAACTTGCATGGTTATCTCAAACACTGGGATCTTATAATCAATATACAAAAGAAACCTTCGCGAACCTTGATCCAATTTCATTAAGTGAAGCAAATAGCCGGTTAGAACAACTGCGCAATAGCGTTTTAGGTATGCAGACAAGTTGGAAGAAAGTTCGTAACGATGCGAGGCGAACAGCGGAGGAGTATCGTGCTCAGTTGGATGAACTGAAAAAAGGTGTCAAGAGCTATCCAAAGGATCTGTTGGCGCTAAAAGCTTATCTCCAAAGCACGCTTTCTGCTGAACACGGCTCAACGGTACAAGTTTCTATCTTGGCAGATCTTATTTCGATCACAGAGCCGGTATGGGTAAACGTAACGGAGGGGTACTTTCATCAAAAGCTGTACCTCCTTGTGGCATCGGAGTATTATCGGGAAGCGGTTGGGATAGTCAAGAAATACAGTAGGGAAAACAAATGCTATTCTTATCGTGTTATCCACTCGGAAAGTATCCTATCTCAGAACACAAAAGTCTTTGGAAACAGCCTTGCCAGGATAATCAAAACAGAACATCCAGCTGCCAGAAAATATGTGGACTATCAGCTTGGGCGCGTTGAACGTGTGACGAATATTGAAACTGTAAGCGGTTGGCGCACCGCAGTAACAACGGACGGAATGACGTATATGGGCTTTACTTCTGGTCGCATAAATGAAGCCTACTGGCGGATGAAATATATTGGACAAGAATCCATTGCACGACAGATAGAAGAAACAGAACGACTATTGATGGAAGTGCTCAAGCAAATTGAGTCTTTGGACTTGATAATTTCCGCCCTTCAACCTTGGGTGGATGAAAAAACCCTAAGCGATGAATTTTTGGAGAACCTTGAGCAGGCAGTAGCAGGAGCACGGGAGCTAACTGCATTAAATGCGGAATGTGATTCGCTCTGGGCACAAATCCAAAAGATTGACGACAGTTATTCCAAACAGTTGCAGAGGGAGCAAAAACAAATTCAAAGGGAACTGTCTGAATTAAGTGTACAAATAAAAACCGTAAACCAGCAACTCGGAGAGCTAAATACACGATACAACAGCTACTATTTGTTAAGCGGTGAAAAGGAAGATGCTTGGACAGAAGAAAACACAAAATTTTCTGCTATGTATCCGGCAGAGGACGAAGTAGCAGAGCGAACCTTCACACGCTACGAAAGTGAACTGCGGCAAAAAGGCTCGGCGGAAAAAATGCTTTCCGATTTTGAGCCGGCGCTCAAGCAGACCGAAGTTCGTCTAAACGCTTTAACGCAAGAATTCCGCCATAAAGTTGAGACATTCAATTATAGACATACAGACTCCTCCGTCAATACAGAGCTATCAAGCGGCGAATGGCGAAAAGCCTACGATGAAGTAAATTCAATTCGATTAGAAGACTATACTGACCAAGTTGCCGCTGCAAAAAAGCGGGCAGAGGAAATTTTTCACAATACATTTATCAACGAGATCAAACGTAACATTGATACTGTCAAGCGAGAAATTAATTTGTTAAACAGGGCATTGGAGGAATATACATTTGGCAAAATTCAATATCGTTTCAAATGTGTCCCCACTGAAAAAGCGGAATTCCGCCAATACTATGATATGATAACGAATGCCCGTTTAGATGGCGCAAATATCTTCGATTTATTGGAACCCGGTACGGACCTATCCGAGTATAGGCCTTTGGCCAAGACGTTGTTTGAACTGATTGCCTCTGATGGAACTGACTTGGCAAGCCGTCAGGAAGTAGAAGCTAATATCGAAAAATACAAATCTTTTCAATCTTATCTCCGCTTTGATCTTGTGGAAGTTGCGGATGGAAAGGAATACCCTCTCAGCAGCACCATGGGAAGCAAGTCCGGCGGAGAACGGCAAACACCTTTTTATGTGGCGATTCTGGCATCTCTAATGAAGACATACAAGATGAGCAATCAAAATGCGAATAGCTTGCGCCTGGTTGTATTTGATGAAGCCTTTGACAAGATTGATACAAGTAGGATTGAAGAGTGCATTCTCATGCTCCGGGAAATTGGATTCCAATTTATTATTGCGGCTCCAGATAATAAAGCATCTTATATTGCCCCACTGGTTGAGCGCACATGGGTTGTTGTAAAACCCGATGAAATGACGTCTGTCATACATCAGCATCATAAAAATCTGGAGGATGTCATATGACGCGGGAGATAGAAATACTAAACCTCCTCCTGGACCGCTATGAGCGCAGCGGGCATTGCCTGCCAGGACGGGAGTCTGGCCGCCGGGTAATGCTGCATATGAAGCGCGATTATGCCGATTACCGTGAAAACAACCCGTTTGCAACAGAGGTAAATCATACGATCCAAGGCCTCGAGGAAGAAGGGTTTGTCTCCTTTTCGTGGTGCAAAGGGTATGAGGGTTGGCTTCTTGATGAGGTCTGGCTAAACTTAAACTCGGTTGACGAAGCCTATATAAGGGCAAAACGGGAACCGCTGTCTACTTCGTCTGATGCTCTTTATTATATCGTGTGTCAAACAATAACGAAGATTCGAACTCCGTGGAAGCTTCGCTTTTTAGAAGAAGAGGCAGAACGTCTGCGAAAAAGCCTGCGCCCATCCCGTTTACTGCCTAGGGATATAGTGCAGGCTGAAGCGATTATGAAGGTACTGCAATATACCGAAAATGGCCCGGAATTAATGCGGGTAATCAGCACAAATTGTTTTCGCGATTCAAAATATCTGGAACGAAATATACTCTCTCAACTGGTTTCCATTACCAAGGCTTATGATCCGGATTTAGTTGAATATCGCGCAATGGGCAATGAGTATTTAACGCAAAATGTGGTATTGAAGCAACTTGGTATTATCACTTACCCAGAAATCCTTGAGTTCTGTGGGAATATTCACTTAGCTTTTCCTGCTACCCAAATAAACACGGAGGCTTTTGAAAACGGTTTTTGCTTTCAATCTGAGAATTTACATCTCCTCAGTAGCATAGAGCTCTCCTGTATTAAAACTTTGCTTTTTGTGGAGAACAGAACAAATTACCGACGCCTTGTTCTGCAAGGAATACCTGATACCACACTAGTCATTTATCATGGCGGTTTTTATTCCCCAGTTAAGCGCAGATTATTTCATATGATGTCGGACAGTGCAGGAACCTCTAGAGAAAGTTTGTTTTGGGGTGATATTGATTTGGGAGGATTTCTTATGTTCACAAGATTGAAGAGAGATCTTTTTCCAAATCTTATTCCATGGAAAATGGGGCTTGAAGACTTTGAAAGATACAAGGCTTGTGGTATTCGGCAATCTACTTCTTACTTGGGATCACTTCAGAACAAATTAGAGGAAAAGAAAATTGACCCTATTTTCTTTCCGGTGGCGCGCGCCATGTTGAAAGAAGGGGTCACGATAGAACAAGAAATTATGATATAATTTCTTGAAAAGCACATATCGTTTGACAGCGGTTAGACACCGGTCGGTAACGTTTACCGGTATGTAGATATATGCCATCCAAGCCAATAGCACCGAAATAACATCCATTGCTGTCCTGTTCAGAGCGCAAGAGGACAACACCGTTTGAAAGTTTATAGCCTACCTGAGTTCGTTGCGCAGCAAATCCATAAGGCACTTCGGTTTCGATAAAGCTAAAATCCACATGATCACTTCCTTTTATTCCGAATATTAAGATTATATGCGGACAGGCTCTGCTATATTCAAGCTACGCGAATAAATCCTCTCTAAAGCAAATCACAGAGCAAATCCTCAATATCCTTCAGGTGCTCATCAATAAAACAGGCAACCAAGGCTTCGTCCGAAAGTGTCTCGTTGATTTCATCCAGAAAAGGCGCGCCAATCGCATCGCTAAATAATTGAAGCAGCCGAATGCACTCACAATCCAATTTGTGCTGGTGGAGCGCAGCGATAATATCGAATAGGATGGTAGCGCTTTCAACAGTACCTGTGCTTTCAATCACACAGTCAATGAACGGTATAGTGAATGTCCCGGAGAGCAGATTGATTCTTTCATAAATTAATGACAACATAGTAGCAACTCCTAAATTTAAATAATGCCCTTATTATGTAAACGTGGGCGAAAACTGTTTTCCAGCAGGGTATTGCCTTGCAGACAGGGTTGCGATTGATTGCATATGATTTTTTACAGCTGTGATCAGTGCACATCGGAAGAGATGGATGACGGACTTTGACTCCGTCATTCGTTGGTTCGATTCCAACCATCCCAGCCATGCGAAAGCCTTGTGTATCAAGGCTTTCGATTTTTACTTGCTCCCAAATGGCCTATGAAAAGCGCCTGTTTTGGTCTGCATCTACCAAATATCCACCAAATTTCAGCAGGGGCCTTACGCTGTTCGCAAGAGGCTGCCCATTCGGTCGGCCATGTTTTGCTTGGACTGAAAAAGCAGGTGACTATAGATGTTTGCGGTGGTGCTGATGTCGCCGTGGCCGAGGTACTCCTGAATTTCTTTCAA
>JGI24702J35022_10003035_pt1 | contig 10148 bp, 6 predicted proteins | sample TergutTh196P4_FD_35022 | JGI IMG/M metagenome (IMG submission 35022)
CAATCAGCGAATCGCAAGAACGAATGAGCGTGGTGGTTGCCCCCGAAGATGTTGATACTTTTTTTGAACATTGCCGAAAAGAGAATATAGAAACCACTGTGATTGCTCGCGTTACCGATGATAACCGACTGAAAATAAAATGGAACGATCAAACCATTGTAAACATCAGCCGAGAATTTATCAACACTTCCGGCATCCGACAAAAAACAAACATCACAATAAATACCTCAAACCGCATACCTCATACCTCAAACCTCAAACCTCAAACCTCACACCTCATCTATTCCCTATTATCCGACCTCAACGTTGCATCTCAACAAAATATGATTGAGATGTTTGACTCTACTATTGGGGCAGGTACGGTATTGATGCCGTTCGGAGGAAAATACCAATTAACCGAAACTCAGGCAGGCGTGCAAAAACTGCCCGTACGCAACGGACACACAAACACTTGCAGCATTCTGTCGTTTGGCTATAATCCTTTTATTTCTGAGTGTTCGCCTTTTCATGGCGCACAATACGCCATCATTGAGTCTATGGCAAAATTGGTAGCGGTGGGTGGCGATTACAAGAAAATACGTTTTACTTTTCAAGAATATTTTGAAAAATTGGGAAAAGATGAAACAAAATGGGGCAAACCTTTCGCTGCGTTAATGGGTGCTATAATTGTTCAAAACTTTTTCCATTTGCCCGCCATTGGAGGAAAAGATTCTATGAGTGGAACTTTCAAGGAATTGAACGTTCCGCCCACATTAGTTTCATTTGCTATTACAACAGAAAACGCCGAAAACATCATTTCTCCCGAATTTAAAAAAACGGGAAATAATATTTATCTCATTAAACATCAACCCGATGAATTTGGAAATCTGAATTTAGAACAATTACAGCAGATTTTTAATTTTATGGTAGAAAATATTCAAAACAAAAAGATTATTTCTGCTTTTACCTGCCAATTCGGAGGCATTATGGAAGCATTGTGCAAAATGAGTTTTGGTAATAATCTTGGTTTTAATATTCTTACGGAAGAAGATTTATTCTGTTATAATTATGGAAGTTTTATTGTTGAAACGGAACAGGAACTACATTTTCAGTATGCCATTTATCTTGGAAAAACAGATGATTATTATATCATCAATAAAGAAAAAATAAATAAAGAAGAATGCTTACAAGCGTGGAAATCTGAGCATTAATCAAATTAAAAATTCCTTTTTATAGTTGGAGTGTGTATATCGTTCACCCACGTTCCTGTATTCATGGTACCATCTTCATATATTTTTATGCCATAACCGAAGCGAATACCGTCTTTCCATCCTCCGTACCACATATCGCCGTTTTGCCAAAGGAGAATACCCTTACCATACCTTTTCCCATCTTTGGTTTCGCCAACATAAGTAACACTGTCGAAAGGTATTATCTCAAACTTATACGCACTATAATCGCCAGTTGACGGATAAGTATCAATAGGTTTGTCATCTTCAAACTTACCATAATAAATCAATTTTCCTGTTTTATCATAACATTTTCCTATGCCTGATTTTTTATCGTTCGACCGATTACCCACATAGAATTTACAGCCTGGACAGTTATAATGAAAAATACTATCATTCTCTAAATTGTTCGTAATATCTATGCCATAAATACTTTTATTTTCGGAACTTACACCAAAATAAAAGAATCCATTCCAGCAATAATATGCACCTAATCCATTAGGAACATCATTGTTCTTTTCTCCTTTATACATATCACCGCATTCCCAATAAAATGTTGGATTTGAGTTCATTGCAGACACTATCATTCCTCGCCAATCGGGTAGTAGTGTTGGATTTTTCTTGTTCGGTGCAGTCCCTAATTCAGTATAAGAGACTTGCGAATCGTGTAGTAGTGTTGGATTTTTCTTGTTCGGTGCAGTCATCAATACAATACAAACCAATAATAATAATGCAAACGATGCGATTGATAAACCAATAATCCAGTTTCGTCTTATTGCGGTTTGTTTAATTCGTTTTTCACATTGTTTATTTTTATCTTCGAATAGGTCATTTAACTCATTTCGCAATCTATCGAAATTTATATTTTCAGTGCTTCCCTTTTGTCTTGTTTCAACTATTCCTTGTTGATTGAGAATTATATCTCGAATGCCTCCATATAGATTGACAATATTTTCTTTGTGCTTTTCTTTAAGTTGTTTGATAATTTCTTGGTGTGTCGTTTTTATCTTATTAATATCTTCGATGTGCTTTTCGTTAAGTTGTTTGATAAATTCTTTGTGTGTTTTTTTTATCTTATTAGTATCTTCGATTAGTTTTTTATTTTCATTTTGTGTCGTTGTTTTCTCATTTTCAGAATTTTTAAGTTTATTTGTAAGTTTAACATTTTCCTTTCGTGTTTTTTCATGTTCTTCTTTTTGTTTATCTATTTCTGTTTTTGCAATTTCATTTTCCTGCTTTTGTTTTTCATTTTCACTCTTTTGTGTTTCAATATTAGAAAGTTCATTTTGCTTTTCCTCAATGGTCTTCTCCTTTTCTGCTAATGATTTCTCTTTTTCTGCTAATGATTTATTTTTTTCGTCAATAGTTTTTTTTAGATTTGTTTGTACTACTATCAGTGTATTTTTTTCTTTCTCTGCTTTTGTAATTGCGGCTTTAAGTATTTCATCTTCTCGCGCTGCTTTTGCACTTATCTCTTTAATTTGTTTCTCTAATCCTTTTATTTCAAGTTCTTTGTTTTTAAATTTTGTTTCAAGTTCACGATTTTTTGTATTTGCCGTTACGAGATCCGTTTCTTTTTCTTCTTTTTCTTTTAGGGTGCTATCTAAATTTTTTTTTAATTTTCCCTTTTCCTCCTGTAAGTTTTTTATATCTTTTATATGTGTTTCGTAACGTTTCCTACAATCAGCCTCTTTTTCTTCTTTGTACTTTTTCAGTTCTTTAGAAGCCGTATTTGGAATACCAATAAATTCCCAACCACATTCTTCACAAAATTGTTGAGATTCAATATTTTGATTTTTTGTTTTGCAAATTGGACAATTTACCTCTTTCATAATATTTCTTTTTTAATCAAATTCAATTTTTATATCAGATTGTTTAAATAACAGCCGAATATCGGTAGCAAAGTTCATGTTTCCGTTACCGCTATTCAATACGCCATATACAATTCCATTGTCTATTGTAAATAATGCTCCGCCTGATGAGCCTTTTGTTGCCTTTGCGTCTGTATGATACTCATAGTTTTCATTTTTTGAAATAACCCCTTTTGTATAACTTGGCTGTGTTCCCATTTCACTTCCTTCTGGAAATGAATATAGCCCTATATCTGTGCCTGTGGGTAAACCTCGATTAGAATCTGAAATTAAAAAATATGAGAAATTATTACCTTCTATTTTGAGAATTGCTATATCAATATTTTTATTTATGTAAAAAATTTTAGATTCAAAGTCTTTTCCATTAAAACAGAAACTGATGGGTTTATCTGCCTCTATACAATGGGCGCAAGTTAGGATATAACCGTCGGGACTTATCAAAAAACCTGTACCTTCGCCATCCTGTCCGTTATTAACTTTAATCAAACCCAGTGCTTTGGCATAAGAAGCAATATCGCTTTTCTTTTTGAAAAAAGGTTTTGAAGGAAGGGTTAATTGTGTCGTTTTTTCAATACTCTCAATAGCAATTTGCTTTTCTTCAAACACAATATTATTCACGACTTCATCTATTGTTATTTCTGCGGTGGATGATTCTATGAGTTCTAATTCTTCTTTCTTTACAATATCAAAAATTTTATTAGTATTGAGTTGTTTTATGTTGGCTTGAAATAATTTTGAAAACTGACGACTAACCATTCTGTTGACAGGTCTTGCTCCTTCATTATTATCTTTGCAAGCAATAGCGATTTGTTTTAACAAGTCAGTATCTACATTATTAATCTTGATGGATGGTTTTTTACTGGAAGTATCATATTCTGCTGCCAAATTGCGAATTTCTTGCAATGCAATTTTTGCCACATTTTTTGCGTCCAAAGTATTATATACTAATAGCCAGTCTAATCGTCCGCAGATTTCATTCCGCATTCTGTTTTCTTTTAAAACTTTCTTTGTTTTATCCTGAAATTCTTGAGCATCAATACGAATCCCCTTTTGTTTTAATTCATTACTTACAGACAACAATTTTTCCATTGCTAAATTTGTAGTTAGAAAAATGATTGAATTTCTAAAATCATGACTTTCGCCTTTTCCATCGCCTAACATTCCTGTTTCTAATAGAGTCATCATATTTGTTAGCAACGTGGGGTGTGCTTTTTCGATTTCGTCAAAAACCAATACTAATTTGGTTTCGGATGGTGGATGTTTTACTAATTTGAAAATTTCAGGTGTTTGGTCACTGCCTACATGCCCTACTGTTGAGCCTAATAGTTTCCAAGCATCTGCCGATTGGCTATACTCGTTCATCGGAAACACTTTATAATCATATCCGAAATTATTTAAACCGTCTCCAACCAGTTTTGCTGTAAAAGTTTTGCCTGTTCCACTTGTACCTGCCAATAAAAAAACACGCGGTTTTTTCTTTTTAGGTATGTTTATGTACGTCAGAACTTCGTCATAAATAAGTTTTGTATTTTCTTCTTGGCAAAACACAGAACTAAGTGCTTGTTTTAGGTCTTCTTCATTAAAATCTTTTAGATTTTTCGTAATTACTCCATTTTTTGTCAATTCGTCCATTGTCAAACTCGAACATTTATCAAGTAATTTTTTATTTTCTGACAATGTTCTATTTTCAGCGGCGAGTTTTTTTGCAATATCGTCAAGATCATCATAACAATTTTTCTTTGTAAATAATAATAATTTTTTACATTCCTCTTGGTCTGGCAAACCTATGTAAAAAGCATTTTTCAACTTTTTTTCATCCACAAATTGTTGCTTAAAGTAATTGCTATAAAATAATGATTTTTGTCGCATTATCGGGTCATCAAAAGAAGCAATTAATGATTGCGGTTCCTTGTAATTATAAATCAAAAAAATCTTGTCGGAGGATTCATTTTTTGCATAGTTGCAATTCAAGGTAGTAAAAAAATCAATATAAGAAGTAAAAAAATCAATATCATTATCTTTATCAATTTTTGAAAATATTTGACTTTCGGTGTTTTTTATGATATATGCAACTTTTTCACTCTTGTTTTGTTTTTGGGTAAAAAATGTTTTCAAATCCTCTAATTCTCCTGTGTCTTTCTTCGTTTTGTAAAATTTTTCTCTGTCTGTGCTTATGTCAGAAACAATTTCTATTGAAGGATTCGAAGTATTTTCAGTAGTTTTTCCTACTTCAGTATTATTTTCATTATTTGATAAACTATCACCAAGTGGACTACTAAAAGGAATTTCGCTTTCTTCGCTTTCTTTCTTCTCATCTGTAAAGCCAAAAAATTTTTTTAAATCATCTTCATAATACGAATGAACATTATTAGTATAATCATAGAAAAGTACAATATAATCTTTTTCTTTTAAATATGCACTCAACTGTTGCCACAAATTACGTTTTCTGACACCATCTATAAAAAACTCACTACTCGTTATATTTCCGTAGATTGCGGTAAACAAACTTTGTTTGTTTTCTATGTCCATATCCGAAATTCTTTTTACTCCCATATCTTTCTATTTTTTATGAAAATTTTATTTGTTTTGCCTTGCTAGTTTCTGAATATTTCAATGCTATAGGGTCGACTAATTCATTTTTTCTTTGGTCGTCTTTGGGTGCAGGAAAATCTATCTGTGCATCTCGTTTTAAAATTTTTCTTATTTCATTTATAGATTTTCTAAATTCTTTTTCTGTTTTTTGTTTTTTCTCATTCTGCTTAAAAGATACCTGAGTGCAATTATTTTCATCTGTATTAATGGTAAAATCAACTACCCAATCTCTATTTTCCAATATGGCTTTTACTTTCTCCCGTTGGTCTCCATTTTCATAATGGCATAAGCCAGGATTCCAACATTGGTCTCGCATTGCATTAATTATTTTATAGCATATTTGAAATCTTTGTTGCGAAGCAAAACCTTTTATTCGTGTATCAATAACGAGTTGGTTTTTTGCTTGTTTTATTTCTGAAATTCTGTTTTTAATTATTTCCAAACGTTTTTCATCCAATTCTACTTTGTTTTTATTGGCAATTAATTCTTTCCTTAATTTTTTTGCCTCTTCTTCTAAATTTGAATATTTACCGTTCGACCAAAAATTAACTTCCCACTTAATATCATTATTATTTTTGTCTTTATATCTCTTTCCGTTTTCATTGGTTGGATAATAATATTTGTTTTTTTCCATTTCTTTCAATAAACCACTTGCTTCAGTTAATACGGACTTGTAGATTTCTCCAAACTTAAATTCTTCTTTTGTTATTTTCTCTTCCAAAATCCTCAAATCTGTAATTGCATTTATTATCGTTCCTTGTTTCGAAGAAGGGTTATCACCTGCTAATATAACACCTTCGTTTAATTTTGTCTCAATTTGTTTTAATTCTCCTGAAGCATATTTATCATGCAAAGTTTCATTTTGTATTCTTTCTGCCTCATCTTTTGCAAGAGTTAATAATCTATTTGCTTTTTTTTCTTCGTCAATCTCTTTTTGGAACAAACCTTCAAGTGATTTTTCAATATTGTTAATCTGAACTTGTTGGCTTTTAATTTGGCTATTCACGTTTTGTTCTAAATTTTTCACAAGTTGCAAAGTCCATTGTTTTCGTTCTAAATCTAATGCAATTCTTGCTCGTTTTTCCTCATCAATATTTTTCTGTATGTCAGTTTGCAAGTGATTGATTTCTTGATTTAAGCGATCTATCGTTGCTTGTCGTTCTGCTTTAATTCTACTTGTTACCTCTTGTTCTGCGGCGAGACGCGACTCTCGTTCAGAATTGGATAATTGTACCCTCAAATTTTCAATTTCTCTATTTTGTCGATTGATATAATCTTCCGCATGTTGAATCGTCGCTATTTTAATTGTATGACTCATAGTATATTAAATTAAATTTATTGTTGATTTATTGGGAATCCCAATGATTTTTCTATAATTGTTAGTCACTATAACGTCTGCGTTTCTGCTACTATTTTCAAAAATTTCTTTATACTGAATTAATCTGTTTGTTAAAAAATGTACTCGCTGATTTGAAGATCCACGCAAACCTTTATTATCATTCAATTCTTCAATATATCTTCCATCTATCAATACATCAATGAATTGTAAAAAATCTTTTGCTTCGTTCCAATCCAAATCCTCTAAATCAAAACCTGTAAAAACAATTATATTCAATTCCGGTCGCAGTTCTGTTACGATTTTTAGTAGTTTGTGCAGTTTTGACGCTTGTAAAAACGGTTCGCCACCGCTTATTGTAAGTCCTTCGATGTTTTTGTTTCTAATAATGGATTGAGCAAGAGTATTTATATCAACCAAGGTGTTTTCTGTTATTTCTTGTCCATACGGCGAAATACATCCATTACAATTGAATGTACATCCCTGTACCCAAATCACATAACGCAATCCGGGACCAAGCACTTTTGTCCCTTCGCACAAATCAAAAACATTTAATGTTGCTGCCATTTCTTTTCATTCAAATTTAAAATCTCCTTTGTCCCCAACCTTGTCTTCAGGTAGTATATTAACAAAAGAATACGCATTGGCTACATTTTTTTCAATATAATTCAATCCATATTCATTGTCAGTATCAATCAAATTTTCAAATTCTGTTATGTTCAATTTGTCTTGTAGATGGAACATCTTCTCTAATCCTACATAGATTCGATTTAGATATTTTGTTTGTTCATCACTGCTAAAACTTGAAAAATTGAATAACCGATCAGATATTTCACGTTTTATCACTCTTTTAACTTTTTCAATTTCTTCCCTTTTTTCTAATTCATTGAGTTCTTTATTGTGGCTCAATTTTTCGATAGAATCATATTTAAGTTTTATTTCTCCAAGTACTGCATTGTCTTTCAACAATTCAACGAGATGATCATATTTATCAAATTCCAAAAGTTTGGAATGTTCTTCATTATTAAAAGGAGAAGTTATTTTTATTTCCAAATTATCAGAACTGTCTTTTGTAGCACTCAAAAAGAATTTACCAACCATACAACTATTCCCTATGTGAAAAGTGTCGTTTTCAAATAATTTGTTTGGAATTTCAAATTCTCGCTTTTTAGTTATAGTATTGTCTTTCCTTTCTACTATCAGCATTGTACTTTTTTCCGCAAGAATCCAAACTTGTTGTTCAGTTTCAAACGGCTCTAATCCTAAAATTGATGTTATTTGAAATGTGCTTATCATTTTTGATATGTTTTTATTCCATTCTGCAAACAGGCTCTCCACTATATCCTTTATAAATCATATTGTTTTCTATTCTGTAAACGGGTGTGCCACTGTATTTTTCATAAATCATATTACCCTCTATTCTATAAACGGGCTCACCGCTGTATCCTTTATAAATCATATTTCCTTCTATTCTATATACCGGCGTGCCGCTATGTCCTTCGTAAATCATATTGCCCTCTATTCTGCAAATAGGTGTTCCACTGTGTCCTTGATAAATCATATTGTTACTTTTATTAGTTTAATAATTTCTGCAAATAAACATAAAATTCTCTGAATTACACACAGACGGATAAAAATTTCAGGGCAAAATCATTAAAATTCTCGATTAACAACCTATCAACATCATAGAACAGCAGTAGTGCCTGTTTTTTCTTTCAATGGAACAAAATATTTTATTTCAGGGTTAAAAATGCCATTTTTTTGGCAGAAAAGCATATAGAAATATCGAACATATTGAATTTAAGTGTTTATATTGTTAAAAAAAACGATTTGATTTTATATCAAGTTGAGTAACTCCAAAAGATATTTCATCATTATAAGAAACGATTTTGTTGATCAGGGAAAAGTTTTGGGCAGAAAATCCTTTTCTGTTACTGTTAGTGTTATCTAAAGTTATCTTATTCCATTTATCTTATTGTGTACTAAGTTGTTTTAATGTTGGATAAGGTAAAAATAAGGTATAGTACCAAACAATAATCAAAAATCATCTTTTATTTTTAATGATTTTGCCCTAGCGGCAACCTATTCAATTACCGCTTTTTCTTAATTATTAATTTTCAATTTTCAATTTTCAATTTTCAATTTTCAATTGAATTATTTCACTTCTTCAAAATCCACATCGGTTACTCCATCGTTGCTTGCTCCCTGTTTTTCGGAAGTGTTGCCACCCATATCTGCGCCTGCCCCTGCGTTGGCAAACGGGTCTCCGCCTGCACCTGCAAAGGGATCTCCGCCGCCGGGCTGTTGCGCTTGTCCTTGTGCGTACATCTTTTGCGAGGCTTCGTTCCATGCCGCGTTCAGTTCGGCAGTGGCGGCGTCAATAGCAGAGATATTTTTGTCGCTGTGAGCCTGTTTCAGCTTCGCAGCGGCTTCTTCAATTTTTGTTTTGTCTTCGGCAGGCACTTTGTCGCCAAACTCTTTCAGTTGTTTTTCGGTTTGGAAAACCAACGAGTCGGCTTGGTTCAGTTTGTCAATCTCTTCTTTTGCTTTTTTGTCGGCTTCGGCGTTGGCTTCTGCTTCTGCTCTCATTCTTTTAATCTCATCATCACTCAAACCGGAAGAGGCTTCGATGCGGATTTTTTGTTCTTTACCGCTTGCCTTATCTTTTGCCATAACGTTTAAGATACCGTTTGAGTCGATGTCGAAGGTAACTTCAATTTGTGGCACACCGCGCATAGCAGAGGGAATGCCGTCCAAGTGGAAACGACCGATGCTTTTGTTTTGGTTTGCCATAGGGCGTTCGCCTTGAAGAATATGCACTTCAACTGAGGTTTGGTTGTCCACTGCGGTAGTAAAAGTTTCGGTTTTTTTGGTAGGAATAGTAGTGTTTGATTCAATAAGTCTTGTCATTACTCCGCCCAGCGTTTCCAAACCGAGCGAAAGCGGTGTAACATCCAATAAAAGAATATCTTTTACTTCGCCGCTCAATACGCCACCTTGAATGGCTGCCCCCACCGCTACTACTTCGTCGGGGTTTACTCCTTTTGAGGGTGCTTTGCCGAAAAATTCTTCCACCACTTTTTGAATAGCGGGGATACGGGTAGAACCGCCCACAAGAATTACTTCGTCAATATCGGAAGT
>JGI24702J35022_10003036_pt1 | contig 10144 bp, 5 predicted proteins | sample TergutTh196P4_FD_35022 | JGI IMG/M metagenome (IMG submission 35022)
GCGGGTAATAGCGGATAGTGAGCAATAACACTATCCGCTGTCCGCTGCCCGCTGGCTTTTATTAGGAGAAAAGTTATGAAAATTTTTTTTTCAATTACAGGTATTGTTTTTCTTTTAACCGGTGCCTTGTTTTTCTCTGCATGTAAAAATCCGGCTTCCAGCAGCAAAAACAGCGCAAAGCTTTATAACATAAGCATTGCCAACAGCCCTTCGGCAGGAGGTTCGTTTACCGTCAAAGTAGACGGCGTGCCTCAAACTGCCCCAATACAAGCACCTGCTGGCGCAATTATCATCCTGGATGCCACAGACAAAAACAATACATATTACGCTTTTAAGGATTTTACCGTTTCGCCCGCCATTTCTGATTTTAGCGGGACAACTGCTTCTGCCGCGTTTTATATGCCCTCTAATGACATAACGGTTACCGCTCAATGGAGGGTGGATGTGCCGCCGCAAGCGCGCATAATTACTCCTCCTGCCGGCAACCCCATGTACACGCTTACGGTTGATCCTGGCGCCATGCCGGACACTTTTGTCAGTTTTTACATTGTCATTGCAGACGAGGACTGGGAGTTGGCAAGCGTCACGGTAACCGGCGATGCATCCGGAGATGAGGTGTTTTTTGCAGAAACCTTGCCGCCTAACGGTAAATTTACATTCCTAATGCCGTCCGAGAATGTTACCATTACAGTTAATGTTATAAAAATGTTTTTTAACATTGATGTTACAGAGTATGAAGACGGTTCTATCGTTATAGAAAGCGGCGCTGCCGGGGGCAAAGCGAAAGCCGGGGAAACCATAACCCTAAGTTTATGGCCGGATTATCTTTTTATTGTAAACAGCGTGTATTTTAACGGCGAAGATGCGGATCACGGAGATGGCAATGAATGGACTTTTACCATGCCCGAAGAAGATGTTACCATTACAGCGGTGTTTGAATACGATACCTCAGTTGGAACCTTATACGATCTTACCGTAACGCAAACTGCCGGCGGCGTAATTACGTTTACTATTAATGATATACCCATTAACAAAGACACATTAAAAGCAGCAGAAGGAGCGGTAATTGTTTTAACCGCAACAGCAGACGAGGATCAATATTACGAATTTGTTAAATTTATCGTTTCCGGGGCAACTCTGGTTGATGACACTCTGGAGACAGTGTCTTTCGCCATGCCCGCTAATGCAGTGACGGTAGAAGCGGAATTTTTCTATAATCCACCAAAATATGATATTACTGTTGAGGGAACTGGCAACGGGGCTGTTACCTTTACCGTTGACGGCACAGCCATTGCCGGAAATACCGCACGGGCAGAGGAAGNAGCTATAATTGTTCTTACCGCAGATCCGGACAGCAGTTACCTTTTCAATAAATTTTTAATTGATCCCGAACTGGAAGATCTTACGGAAACCGGCGCAAACGAATGGACCTTTGCCATGCCTGCGGAAGATATTACCGTTACGCCGGTATTTGTGCAGGAGCCTGTGCTCGTTAGCCCACAGCCGGGAACCAGCTTTAACCTTACCGCAACGGTGACGAATGCAGCGCAGGAAACCAATCTTGGGCTGCCGCAGCGCACGCGCATAATTGCCATAGCGGATTATATTGATGCAAAAGGCGCGGATCTGACATATTCGGCCCAGGTTGACAGCGGCCCTGTCAGCGCAGGCACAGATGCGGATACCCTTACCGTAACAGGCAACGATAACGGCACAGCCACGGTAATATTGTCCGCGGTGATAGGCGGCACAGCATATACTCCCGTTACCTTTACTTTCACGATAGGAACCACCAATTTTCCGGAAAGTTTCACCACCACAGGCAGCAGCGGCTGGGGTGTTATGTCAGGCGACAATGGAAACATGGCGGTAGTCGGCAATACGGTTGAAAGCCGTGAAACCAATGCCGGTTATAGCGCGGGAATTCCCGCCGCAAACGCCGTAACGATTTGGTCTTTTGAATTAAATCCGGCGTACTACACCACTTCTACCAATACAGGAGAACAGCCCTATCCTTATACCATGCGGCTTGCGGCGGCAGCGAATGATAATAACTCGCAGCACTATTACAGCATACGCCAGTATGGCGATCGGTTCATTTTTGGCATGGGGGAAGGCGGCAATATTCCTAATCCTTATGAATTTGCCCAGACTCCTACTGGGGCCAATACAGCTTATAGCTACCAGGCCAATACATGGAACAGGTTTGATATTATATTCGATCGGTCAGGTAATACCACCAATATTAAAGTTTTTATAAACGATCACCAATTGATGTTTGAGGCACGCAGTGTTCAACCTGGTATTACATACTTAAACGGTACAATCACTGATACTGATGCCGGAAGAAGCGGTTATTTAGGCCCGTGGATTGGCTTTAAGACATGGACTCAACCCCGGTCTGTTTCTTTACGCCGCATTCAAGTCAACTAAACAGGTTGATAATATTTTTAGGAGAAAAATTATGAAGAAAATTTTTAAAAGAAACTATCTTAAAACGGCAGGCATTGTTTCCCTGCTGATTTGCATTGCATGTTTTACCGCATGCAAGAATCCCAGTAACAACAACGGCAAGACCGGAAAGCCCTCTTATGCCATTACCCGTGTAAATGACCCTCCCTTGGGCGGCTCATTTACCATAAAAGTGGACGGAGAGCTTCAAACTGGAACAATAAAGGCATTTGAACATTCTGCAATTACACTAGAGGGAATGCCCCTTGGGAATAATACCTTTGATGGTTATTCAGTCTCGCCTGCTATCGCCAACTTTAACGGAGACAATTTAGTCACCACCTTTGCCATGCCCTCCAAAAAGATAGAAATTACCGCTCATTGGAGAGCCTTAGCTGTCGATGAGTTTAACATCACTCCTCCTGCCGCCAGTTCCGCTTATACAGTAACTGTTCCCTCGTATGGGAAATCAGGCGATCCGGTAGTCATAAATGTAATAATGGAGGGCGGCTACGAATTTAGCGGAATTGTAGTGAAAGGCGATGTAAGCGCAAATGTTGCATTGGCAGAACCAGAGTATGGAAGCGGTTCATTCTTCTTTTATATGCCAAATGAACCAGTAACAATAACAATCCAGATTGCCCAGGCTATGTACGACATTACCGTTACTGCCCCTCCTATAGACCAGGGTTCCATTATAGTTAACGGCAATGCCAAAAAAAGCGCAGGGGAAACCGTTACTCTTACCGTAACGGCAGCCTCCGGTTATGAGGTTGAAAGCGTTACATTTAACGGCATGCCTGCAACAAAAGGTTCCGGCAATACGTGGACATTCATCATGCCGGCGGCAAATGTTACCGTGTCGGCAAGCTTTGTAGATGAAGGCACTGGACATGGCTCTGGCGATGGGCTGCCGTTCTTTCAAAATGACGGCGCGGGCAGAATGGTTCAAAAAGCTGGCATTAGCGTACAGTCCGGATGGACACGGTATGAGGCTGAAGATGCACAGATATTTAATTACAATGTAGACGATTACAATAAAAGCGATAATAAAGGTTCAATTCCGGGAACAGAATATCAAAGTTTCTATTCGGGAGGCGTTGCAGCAGGCTTTCTTAACAAGGGCAGTGTGCCAATCGGCAGTGTGCTTCCTGACTGGTCCAATATCGGTTATGTTAAATTTACCGTAACTGTGCCTAAGTCCGGTAATTACAAGGTTAATATTATCTACAACGGCGATGATCCCAAGACCATATTGGTAAAGCTCAATGATGATGCTCAAAATCAGGTATACCTGGCAACACGGGACGGTCTAGCATGGGACACTGTTTTTGAACATAAGTTTATTATGGGCTTCTTCAGTTCCGGAGAGAATACAATCTGGATATCCGGTGTACCCGGTGAAGGCTGGGCCAACTGCGACTGTATCGACATATGCGATACCGCGGAAGCTTCATCTGGTCCTGATCCTGATCCAAGTGCATACTTTCAGGACTTAGCCTACGGCACAGCAGCTTTAACTAGTTCTGGCCCAATTTTAGTGCAATCCGGCTGGACGCGGTATGAGGCTGAAAGCGCGGTTATTTATGGTTCCGATAAGACCGACCCAGGCGTTCCGGCGGGAACGGAGAGCCAGTCTTTCTATTCCGGCAGCTCTCATCTCGCAGCGGGCGGCATTGGCAAATGGGACACGGCTGTTAGCGCAGTGAATGCCACATGGTCCAATATCGCTTATGTCAAATTTTCTGTGACGGTGGCTCAAGCCGGCAATTATAAGGTTAATATCATCTATAACGGTGATGATCCTAAAAAAATATTGGTAAAACTCAATGACGGCTCGAATCACACAGTGCAGCTTCCTTCCCAGGATGGGGGAAATTGGAACAGCCTTTTTACCAGGCAGATTGCCATAGGGCCTTTTGAGTCCGGAGCAAATGAACTTTGGGTATCCGGTGTGATCGAAAGCCCAGTCGAAGGCGGCGGGGCCTGGATGAATCTTGATTGTATCGATGTACAGGATACTCCATTACCATAACAAACAGCGTGCCAGAAAAAAGGCACGCTGTAAAACTGGAGAATTATGAGAAATATTGTTTGCGCTGTCAGTTTTATTTTATTGACGGCAGCAGGGATTATCTCCGCTATGCTTTTTACTGCATGTAAGGATCCCGCTGCCGTTAAAAGCAGCGGACAAAGCAGTCCGGTGCCAAATACCGTTACCCTTGTTAATGAGCCAGCGGAAGGCGGAAGGTTTACTGTAATAATGAATGAAGTGTCCTGGACCGGAGCATCAATTCCGGCAAAGGAAGGAACCGTAATCACCCTGGATGCGCTGGACAAGGCGGCAGAGAATTATATTTTCAGCCGTTTTGCCCTGTCGGATTCTGAGGTAAATTTAGATGAAAGTTCCGGCCCCGTTCGTACATTCACCATGCCTTCAAAAAGCCTTACCGTTACGGCCTATTGGGATTTAATTCCGCATACAGCCAACGGTATTTTTATTGTTCCGCAGGACGGCGTTACGGTAATACTTAATACCGAGCATAGTTATGCTGTTGCCGGGGAAGATATTATCGTTATTGTTGACGTAACCCTAGATTATGAATTTAATAGTATTGTTGCAGCGGCTGAAACCGCAGGGACTATCCTTAATCAAACTGAATTTGGAACCGGTATTTTTTCTTTTACAATGCCCGGTGAGGCAGTAACAATTACAGTAAGCGTTTCAAAACTTGTTGCTAACCCGCCGGACGATCCTCCCGACGATCCCCCCGATGACCCCCCGCCGGACGATCCTCCCGACGACCCTCCTCCGGATGATCCTCCTCCAGACGATCCTCCCGATGATCCCCCTCCGTATACCGGTGATGTGCCGGCGGGATGGATCGGCACTGATGACACTCTGGAAGTTGATGCAAACGGTTATCTGCGCAATAAAAAAGGGCAGGAAGTTGTGCTGCGCGGTTTAAATACCGGCGGCTGGATGATCCAGGAAAGCTGGATGTGTCCCGTCATTGGCGGAGACCGGGAATGGGCGAATCTGGACACAATCAGTGCCATGGAGGGCAGGGGCTGGAGCGCAGCCGAGATTCAGGAATTGTTCAATATTTATCAGGACAACTGGATCACAACTGATGATTTTGACTGGTTTAAGTCTCAAGGCGTAAACAGCGTTCGAATTCCCTTCTGGTACCGCAACTTTATGGCAGACGATTCCGGCACATGGATTAATGATGACGGGAGCCAGACCATAACAGCTAACCCGGGCTTTAGGCGGCTGGACTGGGCTGTTACCCAGGCCAAAAAGCGCGGCATATATGTCATTTTTGACCTGCACGGCGCGGTTGGCGGCCAGTCTATGGACCATTGCACCGGCACATTAATGAAAAACGAACTGTTTACCAGTTCTGTCTATGAGCAGGCAACGGCCGATCTCTGGAAAGCCCTTGCCCGGCGTTACCGGTACGAGCCTGCTGTTGCCGCTTACGATCTGCTGAACGAGCCGCAGAACAACAACGGCTATACAGGGCCAAATTCCTGGCCGCCAGGCAGCGACCGGGCTGTTTATGAAAACATTCGTCTTTACGACCGCCTGTACCGCGAGATTAGATCGGTAGACCCGGACAAGATTGTCATGATGGAGGGAATTTGGAGCATGAACCTGCCGCCGCCTGAGTATACCGGGGTGTGGCCGGAAACATACAGCGGTTCTCCGAATAAAACAGTTCCCTGGACAAAGAATATTGTGTACTCCATGCACCTTTACGATAAATGGGTTACGCCGGCAGAAGCCGTGCAGAACCAGAAAAATCCGGACGAATGTATGGAATACCGTATTGGGGAACTGCTTCAGGCCCGCCAGGATTGGAAAGTCGGCATACATGTCGGTGAGTTAAACAATGATTCTGAACGGGGAAATTTCCAAACGAATACCCAGTACACTGCTTACGAAATGTACAATGATAATAAAATAAGCTGGAATATGTGGACATATAAACTGGCCAGAAAATACATGGGCAATTGGTCCTTAATAAATGTAGTTTTAAATGATGAAAGCAGAATTGCTAATCCCCGCAGTACCCCCTATACCGTGGACGGCTATTTTCAGCCGAGCAGTTATGAACAAATTAAGACAATTTGGGGAACGGTAATCCGTACCTTTCAGCCTGGAACAACTAACCGTGCCAACGGCTTTTTTGATACGGATATGATGCGATGGTTCGAATTTGGGATGAATCATACCGTTTCCGGTGTGTTTACTAATTCAAATCAAGCGGGGTTTCCCGCTGGAGGCCAAGCCGGGCCGATTTTAGTAGAGGACCACGATACCGGCAGCGGACTGCTGGGTAATTAAATAAAAGGATTATTTATGAAAAAAAATTTTGGTAATATTGGTATAATATGCGGCATTTCATGCCTGCTTATTGGGGTTTTGTTTTATGCTTCATGTAAAAATGACGCAAGCGAAAGCAACGGCAAGATCACACCTCAGCCTAACCTTATCACCCTTGCCAATAGTCCGGCAAATGGCGGCACTTTCACTGTTACCGTGAACGGCATTTCCTGGACCGGCGCTGCAATACCGGCAGAGGCAGGAAGTATTATTACCCTTGACGCATCAGGCAAGGCAGCAGCTAACTACTACCTTGAAGGATTCCTGCTGTCGGATTCCACGGTGCAGCTTAATGCCGGTTCTGGCCCTGTTCGCACATTCACCATGCCTCCCAGCAGCCTCACTGTTACAGCTTATTGGGGACAGATACCGCCCGGCGCTAAAGCCATCAATATTACTCCGCAAAACGGCGCTAGTATTACTCCCAGTAAAACTTTTGCCAATACGGGGGATTTAGTTTCTGTGAACGTTACTGTTAACCAGGATTACGAATTTGTCAGTATCGTGGCAGCAGGCAGTACCATCGGGAAAATATTGGATCAAACCGCTTTTGGGACCGGTAGTTTTAACTTCCAAATGCCATACGAGGATGTTACGGTAACTGTTACCGTTGTCAAGGCGTATTTTAACGTTAGCGTTAATCAGAACCCAAACGGCACTGTCTCTGTTACCGGCGGCACAAGGCAAAAGGCAGGGCAAACTGTTTCCTTAACGGTCTTGGCTAATTCCGGCTACACTGTTGCCGGCGTTAAGTATAACGGAACAGCGGCAGCCGGCTCCGGCAATGCCTGGACATTTACCATGCCCTGGGAGAATGTAATTATTACAACAGAATTTTCAGTGGAGGAAGATAAGGTGCCTGCTGGTTATATTGGGGCAGACGATGCCCTGTATGTTGATTCAAACGGTTATCTAAAAAACCAAAAAGGCCAGGAAGTCGTTTTGCGCGGCATCAACCTTGGAGGCTGGCTGCTCCAGGAATCATGGATGTGCCCAGTCTACGGCAATGACCGGGAATGGGCCAACCTGAACACTATCCAGGCTATGCAGAACCGGGGCTGGAATGCCGCCCAAATTCAGGAATTATTCGATACCTACCAGGATAACTGGATTACAGTTGATGATTTCAACTGGTTCAAGGCACGGGGCATGAACAGCCTTCGCGTTCCCTTCTGGTACCGCAACTTCATGACCGGCGAATCGGGCGCCTGGATTAACGGCGATGACGGAAGCCAGGCTGTTACCAATAACCCCGGTTTCAGGCGGCTGGACTGGACAATCACTCAGGCTAAAAAACGCGGCATTTATGTCATTCTGGACATGCACGGCGCTGTGGGCGGCCAGTCCATGGATCACTGCTGCGGCACGCTCGGCAAAAACGAACTGTATACCAATTCGGCTTACGAAGAGGCAACTGTCAATTTGTGGAAAGCGCTTGTCCGGCGTTATAAAAATGAGGCCACTGTTGCAGCTTACGATTTGTTAAACGAGCCGCAAAACAACAGCGGATACTCAGGGGCGAATTCCTGGGAACCCGGCTCATTAAGGGCCATTTATGAAACCGTCCGTGTCTACGACCGCTTGTACAAAGAAATCAGGGATATAGACCCGGATACCATCATTATTTTTGAAGCTATTTGGGATATGGACACCCTGCCTAATCCAACATGGACCGGAACCTGGGGAAACGGCCCAAAAGGGCAAAACAAGAATACCCAGTGGAACAAAAATGTAATGTATTCCATGCACTTATACGATGAATATCCTGATTGGCATATTAGCGACATGGTTAACGCGCGCAATAACTGGAAAGTTGCCATCCATACCGGAGAGTTCAACAACGGTAACCGAAGCGGATCGTATAACATGTATAACATCAATAAAATAAGCTGGAATGCCTGGACCTATAAACTGGCTGGGAATAACATGGGCGACTGGTCAATGTTTCAGGCAGATGGCAAGCACAGCGCCAATCCCAATAGCGAAAGTTTTGAAAGCATGAAAAACAACTGGGGATCGACACTGCGCACCTTCAATCCTGGAACGAATAATACCGCCAATGGTTATGGCCAGCAGGGAGGGGTTGGAGACTACATCAATGGGCAGAACCATACAATTTCCGGTGTTTTTACCAATTCGAACCAGTCAGGATTCCCCGCAGGCGGTAAGGCATGCCCTATTCTGGTTGACGATACCGACACAGGCAGCGGCCTGGTTAAATAATGCAATAATACGAAAGCATGTAATGGCTTTCGATTTAATTTAATTTTTGAGGAGTTTTTTATGAAAAAGGCACAAATGTTAACAATTACGGTTGTAATGCTGTGTGCGGCAGCGTTCTTGCTGTCATGCAAAGACGACGGAGGGGATGCGAAAGCTGCTCTTGACCTTGGCTATGGTGAATATGCCGCAAATGGCACCGGTCCTATTCCTAAGCAGAACGGTTGGACACGGTACGAGGCAGAAGATGCAGTCATTTTTGGTTCCGACAGGACTACTTCTACTCCGGTTGGAACAGAGTATCAACCATTTTACTCTGGCCCCGACCATCTGTCGGCTGGCGGCATTACTAAATGGGAAGTGCCTATATCGGAAGTGGTTCCCAGTTGGGCCAATATTGCTTATGTAAAGTTTGACGTGGATGTGGCTCAGGCTGGCAATTACCGGGTGAATATTATCTTTAACGGAAATGATCCTAAAAAAATATTGGTTAAACTTAATGACTCACAGCATGTTGTTGTACAATTGCCAAGGGTAGACGGAGATCATCAATGGAACAGTCTTTTTACCAAGCAGATTGTATTGGAATCTTTCAAGGCAGGAGGAAATGTGGTATGGGTCTCTGGTGTTGTTGACAGTCCCTGGGAAACCGGAGGCGCCTGGGCCAATATTGACTGCATTGACATAAAAAATACGCCTGAAAATTAAAGAGGATTACTATGGGGAAAATTTGTTTACTGAACAAAAAAGCCGCCGCAGGCATAACAGCGCTGTTGTTTATTTTTATTATAATCTGCAGTTGCGCTTCGGGGTCAGGCCTTAGGATGTACGGTTCAATTAACCTTGAAAGCGGCTGGACAAGGTATGAGGCGGAAGATGCCAATATTGCTGCAATTTATAATTCATCACGGCAGGGAGATGACCCGCCGGGATCGGAGGCTCATCCCTTCTACTCGGGCGGGAAAGCTGCGGGCGGCATCAACAAGGCGGGCAATGTAAACGAAGTTCCTCCCGATCTGGACTGGGACACTGTTTCTGCAATCGCTTATGTTAAATTTCTGGTAAACATACCGCAGGCTG
>JGI24702J35022_10003037_pt1 | contig 10144 bp, 6 predicted proteins | sample TergutTh196P4_FD_35022 | JGI IMG/M metagenome (IMG submission 35022)
CGGACTGATGGCCAAGCCACAAAAAAGCGGCAGCGAAGGGGGGCAGATTATCGAGAACCCGATCCTGTCGAATTTCAAAGAGGGTTTGTCGGTGTTGGAATACTTCATCTCTACCCACGGCGCCCGTAAAGGGTTGGCAGATACAGCATTGAAAACAGCTGACGCCGGATACCTGACCCGTCGCCTTGTGGATGTGTCACATGATGTGATTATCAATGAAGAAGACTGCGGTACGTTACGCGGACTGACCTGCTCCGAATTAAAGAACAACGAGGAAGTTATCGCCAAGCTATATGAACGTATCCTCGGTCGTGTGTCGGTTCATGATGTGATTCATCCGATTATCGGAAAAGTGATTGTGAAATCCGGCGAGGAAATCCGGGAGAAAGAAGCGGAAGAGATTGAACAGTCGCCAATCGAAAGCGTTGAAATACGCTCCGTCCTCACTTGTGAATCGAAGAAAGGCGTATGCGCCAAGTGCTACGGTCGCAACTTAGCTACCGGACACATGGTTCAAAAAGGAGAAGTAGTGGGCGTCATCGCCGCACAGTCGATAGGCGAGCCGGGAACGCAGCTGACACTGCGAACGTTCCACGTAGGAGGTATCGCCTCGAACATCGCAACAGAGAACAGCTTAGTATCGAAATATGACGGTATCGTTGAGATTGATGAGTTACGTTCGGTATATTCGGTTGATGATAAATGTAATGTCGTCGTGAGCCGGTTGGCCGAAATGCGTATCATTGAACCCCATACGAAGATTGTACTGCATAACAGCAATATCCCTTACGGCTCAAAACTGTTCTTCGGTAATGGCGACAGAGTGAAGAAAGGAGACAAGATAGTGGAATGGGACCCGTTCAATGCCGTGATTATTGCCGAAGCAGATGGTCTCATTGTCTTCGAGAATATGGTCGAAAATATCACTTTCAAGATAGAAAGCGACGAGACAACCGGTTTGAAAGAGATCATCATCATCGAATCGAAAGATAAGACAAAAGCTCCTTCAGCCTTTATTGTAGATGCAGAAAATAACCCGTTGAAGAACTATTCGTTACCGTTGGGAGCACACCTTACGAAAGCCGAAGGCGACGCTGTGAAAACAGGTGAAGTGCTTGTCAAGATTCCGCGTGCCGTAGGTAAAACAGGCGACATCACCGGTGGTCTTCCGCGTGTGACCGAGCTGTTCGAAGCGCGTAACCCGTCGAATCCGGCTATCGTGTCAGAGATAGATGGCGAGGTGACCTTCGGAAAGATCAAACGCGGCAACCGAGAGATAGTCGTGACCTCCAAGTTAGGTGAAGAAAAGAAATACATGGTACCCCTGTCGAAACAGTTGTTAGTACAGGAGAACGATTACATACGCGCCGGTATGCCGCTGTCGGACGGGGCTATTACGCCTGCCGATATTCTGGCTATTAAAGGGCCGACCGCTGTTCAGGAATATATCGTTAACGAAGTGCAGGACGTTTACCGTCTGCAAGGCGTGAAGATCAACGATAAACATTTTGAAGTGATCGTCCGCCAGATGATGCGCAAAGTTGAGATCGTCGATCCGGGCGATACCCGCTTCTTAGAACAACAGGTGGTGGATAAACTTGAGGTGATGGACGAAAACGACCGCATCTGGGGTAAGAAAGTGGTGATTGAATCCGGTGATTCTCAGTCACTTCGCGCAGGACAAATCGTAACGGCGCGTAAGTTGAGAGACGAAAACAGCCAGTTAAAACGTCGTGATATGAAACTTGTGCAGGTACGCGAAGCCATTCCGGCTACGACCAACCAGATACTGCAAGGCATTACGCGCGCTGCATTGCAGACCTCCAGCTTCATGTCGGCAGCCTCGTTTCAGGAAACGACCAAAGTGCTGAACGAAGCCGCTATTAACGGTCGAGTCGACCTGTTGGAAGGTCTGAAGGAGAATGTGATCTGCGGACACCTGATACCTGCCGGTACCGGACAACGTGAATACGATCGTATCATGGTAGGATTAAAAGATGAGTTCGAGAAAATTTCGACCGTCCGCGAAAAAACCTCCCGCTCCAAAAGCAATATCAATAGCAATAGCAACTCAGAAGATAGTTTCAAGATAGAAATTAGGAATTAAGTACTATCTGCCATGTTAAATAATCAAGTATTGTGTCGCTTTCACGTATAGTATGAAATATGAAATAATAATTTTTTAAAAAAGTATGAATTATGGGATTTATTAAAGCATTCTCAGGAGCCATAGGAGGCATGTTTGCCGACCAGTGGAAAGATTTTTTGACGCCAAGACCCAATGTACCGGGTACAGCCGGATTGTTTGAAGCCGTACCACAAGGTCAAAATGCCGGTCGTGGCTCAAACACGCAAGGTTCAAAAAATATTATTACCAATGGCAGTAAAATCATTGTGCCTGAAGGTACAGCGCTTATCACATTACAGGATGGGGCAATAACAGGTCTAATTGCCGAACCGGGCGGATTTGAATACAGGTCGAATGACCAAAATTCAAAATCGTTCTTCTCGGGAGATGGCATTTTATCCTCTACAATTAAAACTTCTTGGGAAAGGTTTAAGTTTGGAGGACAACCGGGCGCGCAACAATTGGCCTTTTATATTAATCTAAAAGAGATTCCAAACAACAGGTTTGGAACGCAATCGGAAATTTATTGGGACGACGCCTACCTCGGCGCGCAGGTAGGAGCGGTGACAAGGGGTACTTATACAATGAAAATAACAGACCCCTTGTTGTTTGTGAAAAATTTTGTACCTGCCAAGTACTTGCAGCCGGGAGCGCCGATATTCGACTTTGCGGATATGGATAATGATGCAGGCGCACAGTTGTTTAATGAAGTGGTGAGCAGTTTGGCTGCAGCCTTTTCGAATTACACCAATGATCCGAGCAAAGGGAACCGTATCAGCCGGATTCAAGGCGACCAAATCGGATTTGCCAAATCCATGTCACATGCCGTTGATGAAGGTTATCAATGGAAAACAGACCGTGGTCTTGAAATCATAAAAGTTGCTATTCAAGCTATTGAATACGACGAAGATACGAAGAAATTGTTAAGCGACGTCAAAAAGGCGGATGCTTTATCCGGCGCTCGCGGAAGTTCGTTTATGCAGCAATCGGTAGCCCGTGGTATGCAGGCGGCTGGTGAAAATCCGTCTGGCGGCGCAATGGGCATGGCCTTTATGGGCATGGGCATGGGCGCTGCCGGCAATATGATGGGAGCTATGCAGCAGCAAGGCGCAACACCCCAATCACAGTTTATTCAACAACCGTTGCAACAACCGCAACAGTATCAGCAGCAAGCGCCTCCACCACCGATGCCTCCGCAACAACCTATGTACCATGTTATTGTAGGCGGCGTACAGCAGGGACCCTATGGCATGGCACAATTGCAACAAATGGTGCAGGTTGGACAGATGACCCCTAATACTATGGTTTGGTGCGCCGGAATGCCCGCATGGGCTGCCGCAGGGACAGCGCCTGCATTGGCAACGCTCTTTGGCATGGCGCCTCCTCCCCCTCCGCCACCACCCTATTAATTAATTATGAATTAACAATTAACTCTCTTTGCTTCTCTGTGTCGTGCTGTATAGTGCGACATGGAGAACGGCAGAGCAAAAAATAATAAATATCATGGAAGAACCTAAAATAATTCAGACTGATGCCGGAGCTAAAGATGGACAAAACAAATGTCCAAAATGTGGAGCAACGGATATTTCATTGAATGTGAACACCGGAATGTTACGGTGTAATTTTTGCCGACACGAATTTGCACCGGAAAAAGTGGTCGGCCTTGAAACCGATTTAAGTCAATTGGAAGGTATGGTAATTGGTTCCGGAGCCAAAGATATCATTGCCGGGACGGATGAAGTGTTGACACTTAAATGCAGCAGTTGCGGCGCTGAGGTAGTCATTGATACTGCTCAGGCAACGCAGGCAAGGTGCCATTGGTGCCGTAATACTTTATCAATCAACCAACAAGTGCCAAACGGCGCCGTTCCTGACGTCGTATTACCCTTCGGTATTAAAAAAGAGATTGCACAAGCCGAAATTGAAAAATTTGTCGGCAAACGGAAGTTTTTTGCTCATCCGCAATTCAAACAGGAATTTTCAACCGAGAATGTGATGGGCGTTTATCTGCCCTATATGGTAGTCGACATCAATGCGCATGCCAACCTTACAGGTCAAGGCGAACACGAAGTGAGAAGATATACCCGTGGTACCGGTAAAGACAAAAAAACATTCTATGATGCAGATTTATATAATGTGGGACGGGAATTTGATATTGTTGTCGACGGATTGACCGTTGAATCAAGCGCAGACAAATTAAACAATAAAGCGCGCAATAAAACGAATAACATCATCAACTCGATTATGCCATTTGATATCGAAAATAGCGTTAAATGGAATGCTAACTATTTAAAAGGCTATTCCTCAGAGAAAAGAGATACAAATGTCGAACAGTTAAGGGGACTTGTGAAAACACAGGCAAAAGATATTGCACGTCATAAAACGAATGAGACATTGAGACAATATGACCGGGGTGTTGCGTGGCATAGAGAAGAGATGGATGTGAAAGGCGAGCAATGGAAAGCAGCCTATTTCCCTGTTTGGTTGTATAGTTATTATCAGAAAAAGAAAAACTTGCTCCATTATGTTGCAGTCAATGCCAGAACAAAAGAGACAATGGGAAGCGTGCCGATTCACATGCCCAAATTATTGGGCGTATCAGCAATTGTAGAGGTGATAGGTTTGATTCTTTGCCTGTTGACAATGCCTTTGTTGTTAGATGGCGATAATGATTACAGTTGGCTTTTCCTGACTTTAGGTTTTGTTTATTACGGCCTGATGTATGCAAGATACCGAAATAAAGGCGCCCGTCATTTTCATGAAAAGGAGACTAAATCAACGGTGAACAACCTGCGAAAAGAAGATATTTTTGTCACACGAAGAACAGGGCTTAGAAAAGCAAGAATGGAAGGAGCCAACAATACCTCTGTAAGAGGAAGCACTTTCTGAAAGCGCCGTTTACAAAGACCGCCACTGTATACTGAAACACAAACTTATAAAATGAAAACTACACGTTACATTCAAAATCTGTTAGGCAAGCGTTGTTTGGCATTATGGATGGCTGCCTTTATCAGTATCACGGTATTTGCGCAGACCAAAGAGATTAATATCCTTGCTGTAAACGACATGCACGCTACCATCGACCGGTTTCCCACGTTTGTAGCTCTCGTAGATAGCATGCGAAACGTCTACCCCGACCTGCTGCTTTTTGCGGTAGGCGACAACCGGACAGGCAATCCTGCCAATGACATGCACGCCGATTCCTATCCGATGGTAGAGTTGATGAACAAAGCAGGGTTTAATCTTTCCGCCGTTGGCAATCATGAGTTTGACGGCAAGGTAGACGGGTTCCGCAGCATGGTCAACAATTCCAATTTCAGATATGTATGCGCCAACATATATGCACCCGATTCGATGCGTCTGCATGTCGAGCCATACAAAATATTTGACATCGATGGCGTACAGATAGCTGCGCTTGGGTTATTACAAACAGGCCCGGGCGGATTACCTGACAGCCATCCGGACAATTTCACAGGTATCACCTTTCGTCCTTGGGAAAAAACGGCTGAGCAATACAGTTGGCTGCGCGACCAGTGTCAGGTCTTTCTTTTACTCGTACATGAAGAATATGAAGCCTGTGTTGAATTTCTCAACCAATATCCTTATGCCGATGTGTTGATTGGCGCGCATACACATATGCCTGTCCATACCACAGAGTTGCACAACGGGGTGATGATTACGCAAGCGGATTGTAATCTGAAATACGTCACGCACATCACCTTGCAACTGACTGACGGCGTTGTCACAAATAAAGAATCGCGCTTGTTAGATGTCAATTCCTTTGCACGCAAAGACGACGAAATACAGGCGATGGTAGATGAATACAACAACGACGAGGCGCTACTGAGGGTACTGACACAAGCCATTACCGATTTCGACAGTTATGAAGCGTTAGGTTGTATGATGACAGATGCTATCCGAATAGAATCAGGCGCCGACGTCGCTTTCCAAAACCCCGGCGGCGTACGACTGCCAAACTTTCCGAAAGGCCCTATCACCGTCCGCGATATATACCGCCTCGACCCGTTCAACAACGAAGTTATCGCGTTTAATCTGACCGGTGAAGAACTGCTCCGCCTGATTAAAGCCGCTTATATCGCCGAATACAAACAGCCATCTTATGTGTCGGGTATAACCTGCGAACTGGAGATAGACCCAAAGGGAGAGATAAAAAATGTACAGGTGAAAATGGATGACGGCTCGCGAATCAATTTGCAACGAACCTATAAAGTGGTGATGAACAGTTATCTGTCAGCTGTCAGCCAATACGAAAAAGCTGACCCGGGCCAATCCCTGTTTATCACATCTGCCAATATGACTATCGCCTATCTTGAAAAACAACCGGCAGTGGACTATAAAGGAGCGAAAAGAGTGTTAATTAGAAAATAACAATGGAATCAAATATGTCAAATGTATCACAAGAGAAAGTCGAAGCGACCATAAACGGTAAGATCGACCACGCAGTATGGACGGCAGGACAGACGGCAACGGTATCTTTTAACCATTTTCCCGTATCTGTTGCCGAGTTTATGCAAGTACGCGAACAAATAGGTAATGAGCCTCACGGATGTATTGCTTTACAGGTCATGGCTTACGAAATGTATCGTAGAGACAAAACGACCGGAAAGGAATGTATCGCATTGAACAATCTGAAAGTGAATATAAATCAGACGATAAACCGTCTTACAGAACTGAATCGTCCAAACGATTCATATGCGAGACCCTACCAAATGGCAGCCTATCTGAAAGGCGCAACATGGCAAAACGGCTATAAACCCGATAAACCTTATACGGTAACAGTCAGAACAAGACCGGGCGTAAAGCACGAAAACAGCAACACTTTTCAGGCATTGATTCTTTATTTGGATATTAATGTTGAAGGCGGAAAAGATAAGGGTTGGAGTCCGGTTAGCGTCGTTAAGACACTTAAACCCGGAGAGGCAAGCGAAGGGAAATTTTTTATCATAAACGATAGTTGCGATATGTATTCCCAGGTAAGAGAAGTTTCTTTTGCAAAACCTTTTGAGGGGTTGGATTAATCGATACAATTTTAATAATTATTATGAATCATGGAAATAAAAAAAATTTTATTAATCTCTAAAATCCTGTTAATCACGGTAATCTTAGTATCGTGCGAGCAGACCGGCGAAATAAAGTTCAAAACCATTTCCTTGGAAGGCTTTGAAAAGCATCCAAAAGGCACTGCAGAGAACGATGGTATTTCGTACAAAATCAACTTTCAGTATCCCTCAAAATACAGCGACCAGGCCGTATTGCAAAAACTCCAAACCCAATTTGTCCGCTACACGTTAGGAGAAGAATACGCACTGTCAACAAGTGAAGCCGAACTTAATAAAGCAGTGGAAGCCTATATCGCCACATGGAAAAAAGCGTATTACGATAACATGAAAGAGATGCAAGACTTAAACTCCGACCCTGATTTTGTCATCGGCTGGCACATAACGTGCAATAACTCCATACTGTTTGTTAACGAAAAGTTGTTACAACTTAAAACCATGGATGGTTGGTATCCCTACAGTGCGCACGTGTTTGAGAGTTCATCGTATCATCTTTTCAACCTCCAAACGGGCGACAGATACAACCGTGACGACATCTTCAAGCCCGAAGTCGACGAAAGTATCCGTCGACTGATTATCCCCGAACTTCTCAAATACTGGAACGTCCGGTCGGAAAGAGAGGTGATGCTTCAAAGAAATAAGATTTGGACACAGGAGACAAACTTTGCCCTTACCCCCGAAGGCATCGTCATTGCGTACAATGAAAATGAACTAACGGATTATATGCCCGGTATGCCTTCCTTGACTATCCCTTTCGAGAGAATCATACCTTACCTGCGAGAAGGAACACCCGTATGGGATGTAGTAACGCCACTTGTAGACGACCTGCAAACACAAGTAACAGACGAGGCGCCTCCCACAGACGCCCTTCAAGTAACAGCAGAAATGACCAACGAGGAATTTAGCGAACTATTAGAAGAAATCTTCTACAAACTGCCTGTATCGGTCATGCCCGAATATCTCGAAACAGAAGAACAACGCCGTAGTAAAGAGATTTGGATTGACTACGAAAGCGGGGGTAACTATTTGAACTATATAGAATTTGGTGAAGAAGGGCAATACAGTCAATGTACAATGGCAGGTTATATGATAGAAGACAACCGGAATATTTTGTTGATTATTCAATATGGCGAAGGCTTTGACGGTTATGAAATAAAATCGGACAAAACATTGAACTATGAAATCGAAAGCGAAATATTTACCGAGATTGAACGCCCGCTCGACCCTTTTACTGCCGACGAACTGATAAGCGTCATTGTGAATAATGATGGCGAAGATATTACAGAAAAAGCAAAACAATACTTCAACCTAACGCAAGATTACATTTTAAGCTTTTACAAAGAAGGGTTGCATGCCCAAGTAAACCTTTTTAAGTTCTGGGCCGGATGCCGATTAACCGATCCACAAGAGGTACAGGATTTATGCGACAATGACTACAATTACGATGAATATTTACAACAGCTATCTACCCGAATATGGGACGGGAAACGGTTTGTAAAGGAGTGATTTTGTAATCGCATTAAGGATTAAATAATTGAATAAAAGAGTTTAATGTATTATAATAATGAACGGTAAAAATTTTTTATCAACGACGGAAAACGCCACGTTCCAAATAAATACAAATTATGAAAAAATTTGTGCAAATCTGCGTTTAATCTGCATTATCTGCGTGCTTTTGACGTCAACCGCTTGTCGAAACAGCCCTTCTTCCCAAACAAAACATTATCACTGGATTGGGATGGAAGGTGAAGAAATCATTATGACGCAACGCGGGAACGTGTTTCGCGGCGAATATATCGACCCCGGCTTTCAGGAATGCGCAAGCGTGCCGATTGCAGGACTCATCGATAAGGAGGGTAATGTGCTCGGTGCAGGTTTTGACATCAACGACGGCAGTCTCTACGCGCAATTCACCGGCAAACTCACCGGCAATACATTTGAGGCAAACTGGAGTCCGTTGCCTAATGCAATAAGCGAATATCGCAATTGGAATCTGAAACAACAAAAGCTGTCGTCCGAAGCAGAACAGGAAATAGCCAAATACCCCGATGCGTTTTATAACCGACTCTTTCCCGAATTGGAACTGTGCACCTCACACAGCGTTACGCTAAATCGTGTAACGCCTTTTTTACCGGAAGAAACAACGATTGCGGGCGGACGCCTGTATGGTTACCAAATAGGCGAATGGGATAAAAGAAACCTCCACATCGCACCCGCAGCCAAAGCAGGCGAAGTAGAATTTCATCTTCAAATCGAAAGTAACGGTCAGTTTTGGATAGAAGTAAACATGCAAGGTACAGCCCGCTTAACGGGCAACTCGTTCCGTTACAGGCAGAAAGACTATGAAATTGAAGTGGCCGTTTATAATGGTTTTGTAACCATAACGACCATTACCGGTATAATTGACCTGAACGCTCAGGAAAATGTAAGCAAGGGCGCCAATATGGTGGACGACGGGTTCGAGTTCAAATTAGACGGGGTCTATCCCCTGCTATCCAAAGGATTTGTTGATAAACGGTTCTATGAAATTAATTATTATTTCGATAAGGAGGCATTATGAAGCGCCGGAGGGAATATGGGGGATAGAAGAATTTGTGAAAATTCGTGTAATTAACGGATAGATAATTTTTTGACGAAAAAAGTCGGAAATCTTTTGCAAGATAAAAATTTGCATTATCTTTGCAGGCGTTTTTTAGCATATTGCGGAAGTTAACATTGCGGAAGTAGCTCAGTTGGTAGAGCATAACCTTGCCAAGGTTAGGGTCGCGGGTTCGAGTCCCGTCTTCCGCTCAGGTTTTAATAGGTATAAAACAGGTGCGACAGTGGTCGCCTTTTATTGATACAAATAGGCCCGGGTGGCGGAATTGGTAGACGCGCTCGTTTCAGGTGCGAGTGGGTAATGCCGTGCAGGTTCGAGTCCTGTTCCGGGCACATTTGT
>JGI24702J35022_10003038_pt1 | contig 10144 bp, 10 predicted proteins | sample TergutTh196P4_FD_35022 | JGI IMG/M metagenome (IMG submission 35022)
CCGTCTTTCCGTGTTTTTCTTTCCCATCTTTTCCTCTCCTTACACTATTATACCCGCTTATCTTTGTGTTTACAAAATGGGGTTAAGGTCAAACAGTTTCACAGCGAATTGAAAAATGATATGGGGGTTGAGCGGCTGCCGTCCGGGAAACTGGCGGTAAATAAGATCGTTCTGGCGGTAGCGATGAACGCCTACAACGCGCTGAGGCTGATTGGACAAAAATCCATAGAGAAGGAAGGCCGGAAGAAAGTGAAACGGAAAAGGGTTGGGAAGGTAATTCGGGATTTAATATGCGTTGCAGGGAAACTGGTAAAGCACGCCGGTGTTCTTGTATTCAAGATACATGAGAAAGATCCTATACTGTCTGTATTTTTGCGGCTGAACGCTGCGTTGGACAGCCCTTAACGTTCCATTATCAGAAATAATATATTTTCACATAACGGCCATGGGAGACGTATGTTCTGTTAAACTGGTATCGTTCCGAAATTCGGCTTTTTTGGTCCACCATATTACTTTTCAATAAATAATTTGTTTTTTTACATAGGAATACTACCAAATTCCAATTTTTGCCAAAAACCCCTAGTTTTTATACGGATTCAGGGTATTTTTTTCATGGTTCCCTCATTTCTGAAAAATAAGGATCACTCCTAAATAAAATAATACGGCGTTTTGAAACATAGTGCAAGCAGATCTTTTCCGCCAAAACGGCGCCAAAAACGGTGACAGTCACCGTTTTTGGAGTTCAGTATTGCCGTTTTCAGGGGACGCAGCATGATCGTTGAACATGGTCGCCTGTGAGTGTATACTTATAGTGTAAACTACTTTACGGAGGATTTAATGAAAATCTCAACCAAGCAGCTAAGAACGCAGCCTGGCAGGATAATTTCCATGGTAAACAGCGGACAGGATGTAACCGTTACCTATAGGGGGAAGCCCAGCGCAAAAATAATTCCCCTTGTGAACAAAGATGCCGCCGGAATGAAGGAATTTGATGGAGAAAATGAATTATTCGGGCTTTGGAAAAACAGGAAGGATACGGAGAACATCGAACAATATGTCCGAAATATGAGGAAGGGGAGAAAACTTTGATAGTAGATACGGATGTATTGATATGGTACCTGCGCGGCAATGCCGCCGCCCGGAAAGCGCTAAATTCAAATCACCCGTTCAAAATTTCTGTAATCACTTATCTGGAATTGATACAGGGGGTCGGGGATAAAAGGGAATTGCGGATTTTGCAAAAATATTTAAGGCAATGGCCAATAGAAATTATTCAGATAAATGAAAGCATATCAAGTCTGGCCTCATTTTTTGTGGAAAATTATTTTTTAAGCCATTCAATGGAGACCGGAGACGCAATAATAGCCGCAACCGCAATTGAAAACCAGGAAGTAATACTCACAGCAAATGACAAACATTACAGTTTTATTCCAAATATTCAGATCAATAAGTTTAGGCCTAAGTAAGCACAAAAACGGTGACTATCACCGTTTTCTGTTTAAACCATATCCCGTCTGAGGCTGCGTGTGCCAAAACCGGTGACAGTCACCGTTTTTGGCACGTTTCAGGCTATTTTGAATGCCGCGTAACGGCCGGGCATCAGCAGAACCTCGAAAACGCTTTCGTTTTCGCCGGAACGGGGTGTTTCAGGCGGGCGCCTTCCCCCTAACTGGCGGGCTTCCACCAGCGGGACAAGCGACTTGCCGGCGGCCCCGATTGACAGGCGCACGTTTTGCGGGCGGTCCAGAAACGACTGCAGGATGAAGGTGTCGTTGTCGTAAAGGAACAGCCCTACGCGGCTTGCGCATTCCAGAACAACAGGAAGTTTCAGTTCCCTTCGCAGCAGGGTTAGAGTTTCGGCGGGAAGCTTGTACAGATCCGCCGGCGCGTCGGGAACGGCCAGCACGTACAGCCTTCCTTTGCCGTAACTGCCGCAGAGCAGCAGGGGATGGCTGTAAAAAGGCGAAAGGCCGGCCGAAAGCGCCCAAAGGTCGTTTACATTGTACGTGATGTGCGGCAGGGTAACCGGCCCCAGGGCTTTCGCAAAAACGCTGTTGTTCTGGCCGAAACCTGTAGCGGTAAAGGTGTCGGCAGTCGCTTTCCTGCCGGTAACCTCTACCGGAAGAATGTCTTCTATGCCTTTGCCGGCAAGTTTTTCGTACAGGCCGCTTGTTACAAGGACCCGGCTTCCGTTCAACAGGCTCTGTTTGATTTTTTCAACGATGGCCTCGTCCCAGGCGGCGTCGGCCGTAAGGATCAGCACGGGCGCTTCGGCCGGGTAACAGGGGTACGGATCGAGCGGTATCCCCAGCATGCCCAGGAAATGGTACAGCAGGCGTTCCCCGTGGGAATGGTGCGGCCTGTAACAGGCGATACCCGCAGGCTTTCCCATTTTGCCGATAAACCCGTCAGCCTCGTCGTAGAACGCCCCCAGCGCGGCCGTGTATGAAGGGAAGTTTACCAGAAGGGGGAAACAGAACAGCATATTCTCGCGGCATTTGGCGAAAAGGGTCAGATACGCCTGCTGCATAAAGTCTTCCAGGCTGCACTCAAACAGGTCAAACCAGCCGCCGCCGTTTTTTCCCGGCTTGACGCGATCCAGCAGCCGGGGCAGAAAAAAGCTTAAATAGCGCGGCAGGNTTTGATGGGTGTAGGAAGGGTCCCGTGTTTCCGTGCCCGTGTAAATTTCGCCGAACAGGGGAGGCTCGCCTTCAAGGTCGTAACCGCAGGCATGGAAACTGTCGTGCCAGTTGGGGTACTTGATAATAACGTTTACTTTCGGGTTTGCCGCCTTCGCGTTTTTAAGAATGATGTTTTCCGAAACGTCGTTCATCAGCGCAAGCCGGAACGAAGCCCAGTCCCTGTCCCCCTTGGCCCTGATGCAGGCCTCGCAGCGGCAGTTGGTAAATAAAAAATCGTCCAGCATTATCTCGTCGAACAGTTCCGCAGTATAGGCGGCGATTTCGCCCAGCCTTTTGCGGTTGGCGGGATCGGTAAAACACATGCTTCCCATCAGGTTTTGGGCCACTGTCGTTGTGATTCCGCCCGAAACCGTAAAGCCGTTTTCGGCGAACAAAGCCTTTACCGCCTGCATCTTGCCGCGTTCCACCAGCACCTCCGAGCGGTACGTCTCAAGGTAAATTTTGTCCAGTTTCAGGTACTTTTTTACCTTGGCTATGTCGTCCCGAAGCTGTTCCAAGGTGCTTTCGTCCAAATACCCCGCCGGGGCGTAACTTGCGGTCATAAAATTCCTGTAGTGCATTCCGTTGTCTCCTGGTTTTACTGTAACATAACGGCGGGCCTGCGTGGAGCGCCCGCCGTCTATACCAGCCCCTTCATTATCTGCTACTATGCCGGAAGAGGTAAATATGCTGTACAGGGATTACGGCCGGACCGGCAAAAAGGTCTCGCTTCTTGGTTTTGGCGGGATGCGCTTTGCCCGCATCGACGATCATGAAGAATGCGTCCGCATGATGGCCGCCGCCGCAGCAGGCGGGGTAAACTACTTTGACACGGCGCCCGGCTATTTTGACGCGAAAAGCGAGGCGGTTTTTGGGAAGGGCTTTGCCGAACTCAGGCGGAGAGGGCTACCCTTCTATTCGGCAAGCAAAACCTTCGCTTCAACCAAAGACGCGATACGCCGCGAAATAGAGGCCCAGCTTAAGCGCATGGATGTTCCCGCCATTGATTTCTACCATATCTGGTGCGTTACCAGCCTTGACAACTGGCGGGGCCGCAAGAAAGACGGCGTGCTGGATACCTTCAGGAAGCTCAAGGACGAAGGGCTGATCCGCCATATCTGCGTTTCCAGCCACCTCATCGGGGACGAGATAAAGGAACTTTTAATGGAAGGGGTGTTTGAAGGGGTGCTGTTCGGCTATTCGGCCTATAACTTCCAGACCCGGCAGGCCGCCTTTGACGCCGTGCGCGAGAAAAAACTCGGCGCCGTGGTGATGAACCCCCTCGGCGGCGGGCTGATCCCCCAGAATCCGGATAAATTTAGTTTTTTGCGCCGCCCCGGCGAGGAGGCCGTCGCCTCGGCCCTGCGCTTCCTCTGGGATCATCACGATATCAGCTCCACGCTTGTAGGCTTTGAAACCGTTGAACATGTACAGGAAGCCCTTGCGGCGATGGACGGCTACAAGCCACGGACCGTCGCCGAACTTGAAGCGGTCAAAGCCGGGGCCCCCGCCTCCCTCGAGGGGATCTGCACCGGCTGCGCTTACTGCATGGGCAGCGAGGCGGACCCCGTCTGCCCGCAGGGCATTCCCATCCCCAAACTGATGGACGCCTATAACCACAAGATCCTTAATAAGGACGACTCGGGCGACCCCATCGGCAACAGGCTGCACTGGCACTGGAATATGGAAAAATCGGCCGCCGCCGCGTGCGTCGCCTGCGGCCAATGCGAGAAGGTCTGCACGCAGCACCTTAACATCATTGAAAGGCTCAAGGAAATTGCATGAAACCTTGTATCATCTTCGTTTTTTCCGCACGGTTTGTTAACCGCGCTGCATAGGGGTCTGCGGGACAGATGATCGTTCTAAAGGGAATCTCCAAAACCTACGGCCCGGTCACGGCCGTGCGGCATGTCGATCTTTCCATTCCCTCGGGCTGCATTTACGGGATCATAGGCCGCAGCGGCGCCGGAAAATCCAGCCTGCTGCGGACGATGAGCCTTTTGGAAAAAGCCGACAGCGGGGAAGTGTACTACGGCGGCGAGCGCGTGGACACCCTGCGGGGCATGGCGCTGCTCCAGCAGCGCAGGAAAATGGGGATGATTTTCCAGAATTTCAACCTGCTTGGATCGCGCAACGCCTCGGGGAATATTTCCTACCCGCTGGAGATCGCCGGGATGAGCCGGAAGCAGATTGAAAAGCGTGTTGACGAGCTGCTGGAGATGGTTGACATTTCCGACAAGCGCAGGGCCCGGCTGAGGGAGCTTTCCGGCGGGCAGAAGCAGCGGGTGGCCATCGCCCGCGCGCTTGCGGCCAACCCCGAGGTGCTGTTCTGCGACGAGGCGACCAGTTCCCTGGATCCCCAGACCACCCGCTCGATCCTTGCCCTTATACGCGACCTGCAGCAGCGGCTGAAGATAACCGTGGTGCTTATCACGCACCAGATGGAGGTTATCCGCGAAATATGCCAGGAAGTCGCCGTGATGGAAGAGGGAAATATCGCGGAGTACGGGAGCGTTTCCTCGGTTTTTGAAACGCCCAAGACCCGCGCCGCCTGGGAGATGCTCCATGCCTAGCGAAAGAATCCGGGAAGTCCTTTTAATGCTTCCCGCCGCGACCGGGGAAACCGTTTACATGACTTTTGTGTCAACTTTTTTTGCCTGCCTTCTTGGCTTCCCCCTGGGCGTTTACCTTTATACCGCTTCCCCGGCGGGCCTTGCCCCGCGCCGCGCCCTGTACAACGTGCTTTCCCGCGTTGTCAACCTGTTCCGCTCCCTTCCCTTCATCATACTGATGATCCTGTTAATCCCCCTGACCCGGATGATCATAAAAACCAGCATTGGCCCGACAGCCGTGATCATCCCCCTTTCGATTGCAGCCGCGCCCTTTGTCGCCCGCGTCGCCGAAGCGGCTCTGTCGGAGGTTGACCAGGGCGTGCTTACCGCGGCAAAGGCGATGGGTTCGGCAAATTTCCAGATCATCCGCAAGGTGCTGATCCCCGAGGCGATGCCCGCCCTGGTCTCCGGCCTTGCCCTGACAATCATCAACCTTATCGGCTATTCGGCGATGGCCGGCGCCATTGGCGGCAGGGGCCTGGGCGATCTTGCCATTCGCTACGGCTATTACCGTTTCAGGACGGACGTGACTATAGGCGCCGTTATTGTTATACTGATACTTGTGGAGGCGGTGCAGATAATAGGCACGGCGATCAGCCGCAGCCTTTTGTCGAAAAGATAACGATCGCTGGCCATTTATTTTAGGAGGAATAGTATGAAAAAAACCATTGTCAGCCTGCTTGCCGCAGGCGCGCTGGTTTTGGCTGTCAACCAGACCGTTGAGGCCAGAGGCAACACACAGCAGGGCGGATCCACCCTTTCGGTGGGCGCGACCCCGGTTCCCCACGCGGAACTGCTCAACCTGATCAAGGATGATCTTGCGGCGCAGGGAATAACCCTCCGGGTGGTGGAATTCACCGACTACGTTCAGCCCAATGTGGCGGTTATCAGCGGGGATTTGGACGCCAATTTCTTCCAGCACGTTCCCTATCTGGAAACCAACGCCGAATGGTCGTCAAAAATGGTCTCCGCTTTCGGGGTCCACGTGGAGCCTTTCGGGCTGTACTCGTCTAAGTACAAGGACATCGGCGAGCTTCCCAGCGGCGCGTCCATTGCCATTCCCAACGATCCGTCCAACGGAGGGCGGGCCCTGCTCCTGCTCCAGGCAAAAGGGCTTATCACCTTAAGGGACGGGGCGGGCCTGACAGCGACCCCCCGCGACGTTACCGGCAACCCGAAAAATTTCCGCTTCCAGGAGCTTGAGGCCGCCCAGCTTCCGCGCTCCCTGCAGGACGTGGACGCCGCGACCATCAACGGCAACTACGCGCTTGAGGCCGGCTTGAACCCGCTGAAGGACTCCCTTATCATCGAAGGCGCCGATTCGCCCTACGTCAACATCGTGGTTGTGCTGAAAGGGATGGAAAACGATTCCCGCGTCGTCGCCCTGAAAAACGCCCTTTTGAGCCAAAAGGTGAAGGATTACATCAACAGCCACTACGACGGCGGAGTCGCGCCGGTTTTTTGATCCGCAATAACGCGTAACGGAGCCGCCCTCGGGGCAAAATTCGCGGCCGGCTCCGCTTTTGCGCTTTTAGCAAAAAAGCTGTTCGGAAACTCCGGTTCCTGAACAGCTTCTTATAAAGTTATTCCCATAAACATATACATAAACACGCGCCTGTTGACACATTGTACTAGTTCATTTACGATTGTACTAGATGAATAGCACAATGTTTGCGGGAGGGAGGGCCGGCCGGGTGAAAAACTCCAAACCCGAATCTTCTTCGGGAATAAAGGCCCCTGTCCGCTTTTCCCTGGACCTGGCCGACGGGGCGCCGATTTACCGGCAGATCATACGGCAGATAGAATTTGCCATTCTGTCGGGAAGGCTGAAAAGCGGGGACAAGCTGCCCACCATCCGCTCCCTGGCTGTGGAACTGAAAGCCAACCCGAACACTGTTGCGAAAGCCTACGGCGAGCTGGAAATACGCGGAATACTTGCCACCCAGGTGGGCAGCGGCACCTACATCTCGGACAAAAAGCCCGCCCCCGAAGATGAAGGCCCGGACAGGAAGATAAAGGAACTGCTGGGGCGTTTCATCAGGGACATGGGGGATTTGGGGGTGGAAAAGCGGGAACTTGCCTCTTTAATCGCCGCCTATAATGAAACGGAGGACAAATGATCTTGAACAAGTCAAACGGTCGCGGGCAGGGATACCCCTCCGCGCCGGCGAAGCCGGTGGCAAAAAAAACGATCCGCCGCCGCAGGCCGGATTATTCGCTCGCCCTGATCCGGCTGATCTTTTTGGCGCTTGCCGCCATATCCCTGCTCGTTGCCTGCGCTCCCCTGGCACAGGCGGGAATTCCCCTGGTGGTTTTTTCTGTGGGTTTGCTGGCTGCATTTCTGCTGGCCTTTTCGCTCCGCAAGGCATACGAATGGGAGCGGGTCATTGTGCTTCGGCTGGGCAAATTCCATAAAGCCTGCGGGCCGGGTTTGTACTTCCTTGTCCCTCTTGCCGACCATGTGTGCAGGGTCATTGACATCAGGATCCGGATAATGGATTTTTACGTCCAGGAAACCCTCACCGGGGATTCGGTGCCGGTAAACGTGGACGCCTTCTGTTTCTGGCTGGTTTGGGATCCCCAAAAGGCGGCTCTTGAAGTGGAGGATTACGGGGAAGCGGTGGCGCTGGCCTCAAAGGCCGCCCTGCGGAACGTCATTTCCAAAAACGACCTTTCGACCTTTTTGGCGCGCGGGGACCTTATCGAAAAGCAGATCCAGCAGGAGGTGGAAAAGCAGACCACCGAATGGGGCATTACGGTTCAGTATGTCGAAATTACCGACATCCAGATCCCCGAGCCGCTCCAGGATTCCCTTTCCCGCGTCGCCCAGGCGGAACGGGAAAAGAAAGGGAGGATTCTCCTGGCGGAGGCGGAAATCGAGATCGCCCGGAAGCTGGAAGAGGCCGTTTCGATCTACGCGAAAGAATCGCCTTCCGGGGATGGCGCGGGGGCGCTGAAGCTCAGGATCCTTTCCATTTTGAACGAAGGGTTAAAAACCGGAAATTCGATGATGCTGGTGCCCAATTCCATAACGGACGAGCTTAAAACAAAGGACATTTTCGGCTTGCAGGCTTTGAATGAAATAAAGAAGGGGAAAGGGGCCGGGGATCAAAAGCATTGATATTGGTATCTTGGGGCCGCCGATTCTTTATCCTAAGGATGTGTACAATGTTGTAAAATAAATTGTTTCACGTAATTCTTTATGATATAATGAATTATTCCGTTTTTGCTATATTTTTTGTATGATATATTGACAGAATATAGGTCATTATTGTACAATTAAATGGTGAAAAACACATGGGAGCATATCACATTTGCGGAAAAATGGACTTTAAGTGAAAAAGCGGTAAATCTTCTTGGGCAATGCTTCGCTTATGTCAATGCCATGCTCAAAGTACCCATTAGGCCGGACTACCGCGATAAAATGCATACTGTGTCCCTAAACAAGGGGGCTTTGGCCACTACCGCAATTGAAGGAAATACCCTTACAGAAGATGATTTGGCTCTGATACAAAGCGGCAAAGACCTGGAGCCCAGCAGGAGGTATCTGCAAAAGGAGGTTGAAAATGTTCTGGCGGCGTTCAATACCATCTTTGGGGAACTGGTGCATGATAAGACCCCCCTTCCTGTTTCTCCGGAATTAATAAAGCGTTTTCACGAAATGATCGGCAGGGATATTGGGGAAGCCTTTGGCGCCAATCCCGGACAGTTCCGCCGGCAAAATGTGATTGTGGGGATTGTATACAGGCCTCCCGTATTTGGGCAGGTGGATGAATTAGTCCGGAAGCTCTGCGATTGGCTCTCCAAGGCGTTTCACTACAGTCACGGGCAGAATTTTGACGAAGCGGTTATTCAAGCCATAGTCACCCATGTGTACATAGTCTGGATACATCCATTTATGGACGGCAACGGAAGAACGGCCCGTCTTTTGGAATTTTATCTCATGTTAAGGGCCGGAATCCCCAGTTTTGCATCCCACATACTGTCGAATCATTACAACGAGACGAGAACCATGTACTACATGCAGCTTGAAGAATCAACAAAAACCGGGGATTTGAGCGCTTTTATCCAATATGCCCTGGAAGGGTTCCGGGACGGGCTAGAGCAGACTCTGAAAGTTATCCATGAAGAACAAATGGAATTAACCTGGAACAATTATGTTCATGATATGATTGAAAAAATTGAAGGCAAAAACAGGAATTCCCTGCGGCGTTTGCGGTATCTTGCCTATCAAATCCCCTCAGACCGCCTGTGCAGCCCCGATGAAATCAGCATTCTTACTGCCGGAATAGCGGAAGAATACAGGAAACTTAATCCCGTCACCCTCCGCCGGGATTTGGATTTATTGGCGGAAAAGGGCTTATTGAAAGCGGAAAAGGGCAAATACCGTGCAAATCATGCGTTACTGCATAGCTACATGTCTGAATTAAGCGTTTCACTTAAGCGGCATTATTAGTTGTTTTATCAGTACTACCCGGATCGGTAAATAAAAACGCTTGATATCGTCAGGCGCGGCTAATTCATGATTTTCAAAGCAAAAAACTGAAATTTTCACTTGACACATTGTACTAGTTCAATTAGAATTGTACTAGATAATTAATACAATAATGCAATACTTTAGGAGGATCATATGACGGTAGTTAAAGCGGAAAACGTGGTAAAAGATTACGGCCTGGACGGCCAGACGGTTCATGCCTTGCGCGGGGTTAATCTTGAATTCCGGGGAGGGGAGTTTGCCGCCATTGCCGGTCCCTCCGGGAGCGGGAAGTCAACCTTCCTCCATTTAGTTGGCTGTCTTGACACGTTGACCGGCGGCAATATGCTGGTGGACAGCTCCGATACCAGCATACT
>JGI24702J35022_10003039_pt1 | contig 10141 bp, 13 predicted proteins | sample TergutTh196P4_FD_35022 | JGI IMG/M metagenome (IMG submission 35022)
ATAAAGTTCTCGTAATGAATGTTGCCGCCTCAGGTAACGTACTGAGCGACGAGTTCGGGCCGATGATGATCGTCCGCAGCATAGAGGAAGCCGCTGTTGACGTGATCGGCGAAGCGGAAGAGCTGATGAAGAAAGTGGAGGGATCGCTGTGATCCTCAGAGAGACGGCATGCAGGGTGTTCGCCGGGGAACTTAACTTATCGACCCTTGAGAAAAAAGGAGAGGAGGAAAAATCGCCCACCTATCTCATAACTCCGCTGGGAACGAGGATCAACAGAGTTCTCGTTGCCGGCGTCCTTCTTGAGAAGCAGAACATCGGCAGCGACGAAGAACCGTTATGGAGGGCGCGCGTGGAGGACGTTTCGGGAAGCTATTTCGTTAACGTCGGAAGATATCAGCCCGAGGCGGCCGCCTCAATGGCGTCGCTTGAGACGCCGTCGTTCGTCGCCGTCATCGGCAAGATAAGGACATACAGGCCGGACGAGACGAGAACGTACGTTTCGCTGAGGCCTGAGCGCATAGTGCGCATAACCGCGCCGGTGAGGCACCGTCTTGTTCTGGAGGCGGCGCAATGCACGTGGAAGCGATTGAACAACATGAGGACGGCGTTATCAATGCCGGAGGCGACCGCGGACGAGCTCGCGGAGAAAGGAATGACGAAAGAGGAGGCGGAAGGTGTCATCGAGGCGGCGGAGTTTTATGGAACTCCGGATTCATCAAGGTATCTGCGGCTGATACAAAATTCGCTGAGAATGCTGCTTCCCGATAAAGAAATAGATCTCGGTCTTCCCGAGGATGTTTCTGATCTTCCGGATGAGATCGATATCGAACCGAAGAATGATGCCGCCGACGCGGACAAGGAGGACATCGTCCTCGGTATGCTTGACGAGCTTGACCGCGACGGACGCGGAGCGCCGATGGACGAGCTGATAAAGAAAGCTGAGTCGGACGGCATGACAGGCACCGAGCTTGAGGAGATAACGAACTCGCTCATGGACAAAGGTCTCGTATATGAGCCGGTCCTCGGAAGGCTGAAACGCATCTGAACGGCGGCGCAAGCCGCCTCTTTTTTTCTTAATCCGTGAATGAATGTCTTGACTTGAACAGCATCCATAATGCTATTATTGCCAGTATGATGCCGATTATCGTCACGATGCCGATCGCCAGCGATATCATGGACAATATCAGCGTCACGATCCACAGCCTGCGCTTATACGCCAGCACTGCCGCCGCAACTCCTACGATACCGCCGATGATCGCCACGAGCGCCAGCTGCTCGATGAACCCCGCCAGTGACGCGACGGTGTAATTCTCGGCCAATATGTCCCACGTCGATGTTCCTTCGTAGAAGTCGAACGCATATTGCGATATGCCCCCGGCGTTGGAGTACAGGTACAGGCCCCCGCCGATAAGCAGGGCCGCGTTCAGAAGTATCAGTGTGGCGGCGATCATGATCCGGCCGCTGTCCTCCTTGACCGCAACGGCGGCATATTCAGTGTCGGGCGCATCGCCGATGTGCGAACCGCACGCCGGACAGTACGATGTTCCCGGCGGGAGCTCTTTGCCGCACCTCGGACAGAAGTTAATGTCGTCCATGCTGTCGTATAACGGTTCGCGGATTAATATTTTCACTTACCGATGCATCGGGAACGCCTTTTTCTCAGTCCGTGAACGATGATCTCACTTTGAGCAGCATCCACAGCGCTATTATCCCGAGTATCAGGTTGCCGGCGATCATCGACACCGCGCAGAGTATTATCGTTACGGTCCACATCCTGCGCTTGTACGCCATGAATGCCGCGGCGGCGCTGACCGCTCCGGCGGCTACAGATATCAGTCCGGTCACCCTCAGCATATTTTCCATTGAGTCGATAGCGCTGGGCGAGAGTGTGTCCTCCGGTAACATGTTCACTATCATCTCCATGAAACCGGCGGCGCTGAGATAGAAATATATCCCGGAAATTATCGAAACGACCGCGGTGATCGCTAACATTATCACCGCGATCTTTATGCGGTCATCGTTCTCCTTCTTGGCCGCGACCGTTTCTTTTCTGTCCGCTTCCGGATCGTCCAGGCGCGAACCGCACGCCGGGCAGTACGCTGTGCCGGAAGGCAGCTCTTTGCCGCATGCCGGACAGAAGTTAATGTCGTCCATGCTGTCGTATCGCTCCCTGTTAATTAATACTTTTATCGTTCGCGGAACGCGACGGACGCGTATCCGACCACTTCGTTGTTCATTCCGAGCGAATCGTCAGAATCCGAGTACTTGAGCAGTTCTGCCCTTGTGCACAGGGACATCATGGCGACCGCCATCGGCCCGTAACCGCACGCGGTTATCCTGCGCTCTTTTATCACTTTGTACAGCCCGGGAACATCCATTCCGCATACCTTTTCCATAACGTCCTTTCCTTCGGAACATGCCCTTCCCTTCGGAACGTAATGGGAAAGGTCGCTTGATGCTATCACGATGATATCGTGATCGCTGCACACTTCCTTTATCGCCTCTGATATATATTCCGCGCACTCCTGCGACTGGTCGCTCATTATTATCGGCACTATGCGCGCATTTTTGTCTATGTACTGAATAAATGGTATCTGAACTTCAACGGAATGTTCATATCTGTGTGAATGCGGGTCGTCGGGTATCATATTACTTAATTTTCTGACGATGTCATCGTGCACCCTGCAAACACCCAGCGGCGTTACGTACGGGATGCCGCATATCGCCGCGTCGTACTGAATTCCGTGATGGTCCGGTCCTATCACGACGTATGCTTCCGGAAGGCCGTCCTCCGCTATCGCTTTGTAAACGTGCGCCGCGTTCATTCCCGACGCCGCGTAACCGGCATGCGGCGCTATCGCCGCTGTGATGTTCCTCTCGTTGGTGCATCCGCCCGGCATCCCCGGGCCGAGCTCGTGGGTGAAACATTTATCTATCTCGTTCATCAGGGCGTTCCCGTCGTTGGGATAGAAACGCCCGGCCACTGCCGGATAGCGCATGATAAAAGCATAAGTTAAGGATAAAAAAGGTTTGTGTCAGAGACGCGCTTCGAAATCCTCTATCTCCATCGTATAGTCCGCGGGATCCTTAAGATCGCCTCTTGCCGTAAGAACTTCACGGGTCAGGACCCAATATATGCACGCCAGTGCACGCCTTCCCTTGTTGTTCGTCGGTATCACAAGATCGACGTTCCTTGTTTCGTTGTTTGCGTCGCACATCGCGACTATCGGAATACCGAGGTTCAGCGCCTCGTTGAGCGCCTGCTTGTCGGCGGACGGGTCCGTCACCATTATGACCTCCGGCTCCATGAAACCTTTCATCGACGGATTCGTTAACGTACCGGGAACGAAACGCCCGGCGAACGCCGGAGCGCCGATGGTCTTCGAGAAGACCCTGGCCGGCCTCTGGCCGTACTGTCTCGCGGACACCACGAGCACCCTTCTGGGATCGAACCTTGCGAGGAACTTCGCTACCGCCCTTATCCTCTCGTCCGTCCTCTTCACATCGAGAACGTATAATCCGTCCTGTCTCACCTTATAGATAAAATCCTTCATGTCGGCGCTTTTCTGCTGCGTGCCTATGTGCACGCCCGACGTCAGATAGATGTCCTCGGGCACCAACAGCTCTGTGTTCTCCGCTTCACTCATGTAAAAAACCTCATCAGTCCCTGCCGACGGTGATGGGTATCATATCACTGTCGAATTCAAGCATGGCAATGTCTATCGGATCAAGCATATCTGCCGGATAATCAATAAGAACGGGCGCTCCGAACGATATCTGAAGTGCCCTCGCACCGATGATCCTGGCCTTCTCGAACCTAGTGTACTTCATATCTTCACCATACGGGAGTTGTCTGATATTAGGCTCCCCCTTATAAAGATTTTGTAGGTTCTTTTCTTATTGCACGGCGTACGGCATCATTCGTTGCGGATGAGGAACGACGCAGTTTTATACCGTCGCCGGGATTGCCTCCCATGGACGGGCTCAGAATGACGGCGGCCGCATTCTTCAGGCACAAAGGTAAGAACGTTGTCACCGAAACTGAATTTATCATGGGTGTGTCGATGGACCTGAGATGGGTCCCGCCGACCGGCGCGGACGGTCTGCTGGCCGCGCTTATTGACGGCGGCCATGTGAAAAAGGACGGCGAATATCTGAGGCCGGCGTTCGACGTCAGCGGTACCGACGTACCTCTTGGGTTCAGACCGTCTGCGGACATCCTGAAAAGCAGCATACCGAAGAGGCCTGCGGATGATATTTTCGGCAAGCTTGTCGGCATCGCGGGATCATCCGGCATCAGTAAGAAGAATTTCATCGTTTCCGTGAACTCTTTGCAGAAGCGCATCAACACCGACATCGAGGTCGCGGCGCTCATGGTGCTCAGGGACGCCGGGATAGATATATCGGAACATATCGCCGCGGTTTACGAACTTATAGCAAAAAGATGATCATTTCTTTTTGATGAAGTTCTCAAGCGTCATCTTCGCGCCGGTGCTCCTGCCCGTCACGACATTCGACTGAACGGTCTCCGTCAGTTTGATGTTCAGCGCCTTCTCTATCTTCTTCATCAGTTTTTCGTCAGGTATGAGATCGTTCGCCTCTATCTTGGCGATTATTCCTTTCTTCTCGAAGATCGAGGCGGCGAACTGTTCGATGTCCATCCCTGCCGCTGTACGGGCGTCCTTTATCACCTTTCCGTAATCATCTATTATTTCAACGGACGATGACGCTGCGTACACGTCCCTTGTCTGCATCCGCTTCTCCCGTCTCTGTAATCTTTCTTCAATGACGGTCGCGCTCGGCGCGGGCGCGTCGGACCTTCCGCCGCCTTGCGCCTTATATTCCTCGCCGAACTTCGCGCAGTTCTGGCATACATGCAGTTTTGTACCTTCTATGAACACCGGTCTCGCTGTACCCGCCTCTTTCCCGCACATTTCGCAAAGCATCGTTTTACCCATACATTTTGTGATAATTAAACATAATCGTTGACGCCCGCGTGTTTGCATACTGTAAACATACACGTTGGAACGTAAAGTTAATAAGATACGTGCATCAATAGGCAACAAGGGACCCGGACATGGATAATGCTCACGATAAAGAATTAGCATCAGAGCTGAAGGACAAGATACGCTCGCTCGAGGAAAAGAATGCCAGGCTCACTGAGGAGATGCGCAAGACGGAAAGCGGTAAGCTCTCCGCGGAGGGCGAACTGTACAAAGTGCAGAGGGATCTTAAAAAACTGAGGACGGAGATGGAGCGCCTGAAGAGCCCTCCGCTCATCATAGGCACGCTGAGAGACGTCCTTTCCGACAACCGCGTTGTTGTCAAAAGTTCCACCGGCCCCGACTTCATAGTGTCCGTTTCCGATTTCGTCCCGAAGAAGGAACTTATCCCCGGTTCAAGGGTTTCGCTGAACAAACAGACGCTTGCCGTCATGGACGTTCTGCCCGCTCCGCTCGATCCTGTTGTCACCGGCGCGGAGATCATAGACAAACCGAGCATCTCGTACGACGATGTCGGCGGCCTCGGGCCGCAGATGATGGAGCTCCGCGAAGCGGTCGAGGACCCTCTGCTGCGCCCCGAACTTTATAAAAAAGTAGGAATAGAACCGCCGAAAGGTGTTCTCCTTGTGGGCCCGCCGGGAACGGGAAAGACGCTTATGGCGAAGGCCGTCGCCAACGCGACGAAGGCGACGTTCATAAGACTTGTCGGTTCTGAGCTCGTTCAGAAGTACATCGGCGAAGGCGCGAGGCTTGTGCGCGAGCTGTTCGACCTGGCTAAGGAAAAAGCGCCAAGCATCATATTCATTGACGAGCTTGACTCAATAGGCGCGAAGAGGCTTGACGGCTCCACGTCCGGGGACCGCGAGGTTCAGCGGACGCTTATGCAGCTGCTCTCCGAGCTTGACGGTTTCATGCCGACGAGCAACATAAAGATAATCGGCGCGACGAACAGGCCGGACATGCTTGACGAAGCTCTTCTCAGACCGGGCAGATTTGACAGGATAATCGATATCGGTCTTCCGGACATCGAAGGGCGCACCGAGATATTCAGGATACACACGTCCTACATGAACGTGGACGGCCATATCGACATCAAGATGCTGGCGACGATGACCGACGGCGCCTCCGGAGCGGAGATAAAATCAATATGCACCGAAGCCGGCATGCTTGCGATACGCGACGGAAGGGACTGCGTCACGATGTCCGATTTCGAAAAGGCTAAAGTGAAAGTGATGGAAACGGAAAAGAACAAGATGAGCAAACCGCCGGCGCTTATGTTCGCCTGACGTTCAGTTAACGTCTGCGTCCTCCCCGCCGAAGAAGCATTGCTGCGATGCCGCGTAAAGCTCCTCCATTCCAGTTTGCTCCTTTGACGATACCGCTCTGATGTCCCCGAATGCGCCGATGTTCTCCATCGCTTTGAAAAGTTCCGTTCCGATAACGTTCTGAGGATCGTCGTCGTTATCAAGCATGTCCCCGTACAGCGCATCAGGGTCGGCGAACCATGATAATATCTTATCCGTCTCGGCATCGTTCAGAATGTCCGATTTGGAAAGGACATTCAGCATCGGCGTCCGCAGACGGAACTGAACGAGGGAAGAGAGCATCATCGCCGATATGAAACCGTTGGACGTCCTGCAAAGCATCGGGTCGGCAAGGAACGCCGTCATTGACCTTTCTCTCCCCAGCGCATCGACGATGACGTTCGACGACCTTCTGAACGCAAAAAGCTCCAGCTGGCCGGGAGTGTCTATCAGCACGTAGGACGTTCTGAACGTTCCAAGGACGTCGGTCAGCTTATCGATGTTCATTGCCATCAGGTCCGCGCAGACGACCTGCGCCCCGTTCGGACCGAGCGCATACTCCTCCATCACTTCGTACAGGTCCACCCACTCCCTTATGTCGATCTCCGCGTTATACGGCAGAACGTCGGCCCCGGGGTCCATGTTCACTGCTATCGCGTCAATGCCGCTGCGGTCAAGCCATTCTTTGTACGATCCGACGAGCGAGCTCTTTCCGCTTCCGGCGGTGCCTACGAAATATATCATCCTCATGTGTCCGCTTCCCTGTACGTGAGCGGTGTATCACAATAAGTCATTTCCGTTGACTCATCGCTTGTAAGGATGCGGACAGAGTAAGAACAGGTCGAAATAATTAATATCGGGTCTGCCATAACGTGGAACATCGCCCGCGCACTGCGGGCATGGAGAGATTCAAATGGAACCCGTGAAAGAACGGAATATCCTGATCGGAACGCTGGCGGTGATCGCGGTTATCGTTTTCGCGATATGCTGGTTCGCGGCGGCGATGTCCGATCCCGAATGGATATTCGGAACGAACTATCTGAGCGACCTGGGCGTCTCCGGATACGAATGGGCGCATAAGTACTTCAACGGAGGCTGCCTGATCGCAGGCGTGCTGTTCGCGTTATGCGGCACAGCGATCGTTGTCTCCAGAAAAAGAAAGCTGGACATCGCCGCGGGCGTGTTCGCGGTCCTGTCGGGAATATGCATATCGCTGATAGGCGTGGTCACCGAGGACGCCGGCGATCCTCACTACTATCTTGCGCTGACCGCCTTCGGGTCAGGATTCATTTGTTTGACGTTAATTTCGATAAGGGACTGGACCGACGGCCTCAGGATACTGGCGCCGTTAACGCCCGCAGGCATGATCATTATCGCGGCGTCGGCGTTCATTCTTCTCCGCACCGCGGAGACCGACGCCGTGGCGCCGGGGGTCGAGACCGTCCTTGTGATCATAATGATATCATTGTTCATGCTGCAGGGCATGAAGTTCATATATCACGGCGCATCGGAAAGGTACCGGGGCATCGCCGACAGACATAAAACGGCATTCGGGTTCACGGCGCTGCTTGGCGCGGCGGCGTTCCTGCTGCTGTGGCTGCTTGCATCGGTAACTGATGGTTCGTGGACATTCGGCAGCGATCCGGCGTATGTGCTTGGGCTGTCGCCGGATGATGTGTCGAACGCGTACTTCTCCTTCGCCTGCGTGACGGGCGGTCTGCTGACCGTGATATACGGCATCGGCGCAGGTCTCATGCACAACGGTGCCCTGCGTTCCGTCGGCGGTTCGTTCGCGGTGCTTGCGGGCATTGTGCTCACCGCGATAGGCATCATGCTGCTGCTCAGGAATGATATGTCAGCGTGCATAGAACAGATCGCGGTCACGCTGGGCGCGGCGTCGCTTCTGCTGGTCACAGCGTCCGACTGGATCAGGAAGCGGATGGTCACCGCTTCGTTCTATCTTGCCATGATCATTGTCTGCGTCCTCTCCGCGCTGGCCGCCGGTTATGATGCGGCGTCGGCGTTCTTCGTCCTTGCGCTGTTCGCGGTGCTGGGAACGGAGGGTGTGCGGTTACTGATAAGCGAATAAAACTTTCCTTACCTTTTTTCATTCAGGCATACAGCGTAAGCTCTCTGCGGAATGAAAGGAACGGAGCGGTGTCCGCCGCTTCGCGGTAATGCGGTGAATGTTCACGCTCTGTCAGCGTCGACCCAGCGCTTCACTCCCGGGGCCGTCGTTATCAGTATCACGAATATCGCGATGATCACAATTACCGCGCTGAATATCAGATCGATCGCCCCGAACGCATACCCTGCGGCGGGGACCGCAGCGCAGAGCACCTCCGCGAATATCAGAAATCTCCATGACCACTGTCCGTTCATGTTCAGCGAGCCGGCGACCGCGAGGAAAAGCGCCATCGTCAGCAGACTGAACGCCATCTTCGTCAAAAGGCCCTCCGCCTCTATGTCAAGTCCGTTGACGGCGACCGCCAGCGCCGCGACGGCGCCTGCGAGTGCCAGTATCGAAGCGATAACAACGTACACAGGTCTGTCATCCATGGTTGCACCCATACGCCCATGATAGCTTCCGTTTATTAATATATTCACCCGCCGTCCGCCGTGATGCGGATGCCGCCGCCGGACGGACCGTATGCATCCCCGACCGGAAAACAACAGTAACGTTAATATCCTGATAACCCCAATCTGTGTTAATGGACGAAAAGTACTCTTTTGCGCTCAGGAAGATCGCTCTGCTCGGCGGCATCAACAACTACGTCGCGATATCATCACGCGAACTGGGCGAATCGCTGGAGATGAGCCAGCAGTCCGCGTCCAAGAGGATATTGGAGCTGCTCGATGAAAAATATCTGGTCCGAGACCTCGGCGCAAGGAAACAGCGCATAAAGATCACGGACGCCGGCGTGGACGAATTAAGAAAAGAATACAACGAATACCGCCGCATATTCGAGCTTACGGATCACGTGACGCTCCGCGGAAGGATAGTCACCGGGATGGGCGAGGGCGGCTATTACATCACGCAGAGACCGTACATGGAACAGTTCCAGGGCAAGCTTGACTTCAAACCGTTCGAAGGCACCCTTAATGTAAAAGTTGCGAAAGAGGACCTCGGCAAGCTGGAAGTTATAAGGAGCATGCCCGGCCACGTTATAGACGGGTTCGAGAAAGATGGCAGGACGTTCGGTAATGTCATAGCATACAAAGCCAAGATACACAACATCGACTGCGCTATCGTGGTACCTGAAAGGTCGCACTATGAGGATATGCTGGAACTCGTATGCAAATATCATTTGAGGAGAACGCTGAGCATCAACGACGGTGATGATGTTGACGTCGTGGTCGATCTAAGCCCTCTTTCTTCCGAGAACCAGATATCCTGTGTGCCCTAACATCTCGAACGACGGTCTCACGCCTCCGGGATGCACTTCGAGACCCCGTTCCAATAATTCCGCTGCACGCACATTGAAGAATCCTTTTTCGCGTAAAGCATTGACCGCCGACTCCGCCTGGTTCATGTTTGGAACATAAGAACATATCCTTCCGCCGGGACGAAGGTTCTTTGCCAGATTATCAAAGGCGGCCCACGGGTCGGGGATGTCGGTTATCAGAGCGTCGGCGATAACTTCAACGACGGAATTCCTTGCGTCGCCTGTGTGACATCTCCAGTATTTGCCCAGACCGCTGCGCTCAATGTTCTTTCGGGCGCGCGCCGCATGATCTTCGCGTATCTCTATCGTATGCACAATACCATGCGGGGCGACCGCCCTGATCAGCGCCGTCGTCAGCGCTCCCGAGCCGGCGCCGACCTCCAGGACC
>JGI24702J35022_10003040_pt1 | contig 10138 bp, 8 predicted proteins | sample TergutTh196P4_FD_35022 | JGI IMG/M metagenome (IMG submission 35022)
ATCTTACGAAATATTTGATATGGACCTTGTTTCGGCAGTAAGGCAATAAGGTTTAAATATTGCTTCATTTTTATCTATCATTCTCTAACAACTCATTTAATATGTTAAATGAGAAGAAAATATTATGAGTGTTCCATGAAAAAAAATTGCTATTTATTTTTCCTGGTACTGCTTATTACTCTTACTCCCAATAGCAGTTATTCGCAGGAACAACAATCCGATAACATTTTCGAAAATGAAACTGAATTTGAGCAATTGCCGCGTTCGGAGGAATTATCCACTGAGGAATTTTCCACAGAGGAATTATCCAACGGAGAAATTTCTCCGGACGTGACTTTGCCGCAACAGCCTTCGCAGCCGGATACTCCTCAATCAACAAGAAGACAAAGAACTCTGCTTAACCGGGAAGAAGTCAGTTGGATAGTAACATTCTGGAAATGGATGCAGCAGCTCATAGCTGGCTCTTATGTTACCATCGGGCTAACAATATCGGCAGTTTCCGCCGGGCTGATATTAAGCCTCTTCCTTGCATTAGGGAAGATGTCGAAAAATATCGTCATTAATAAAGCATGCAGCGCTTATATTTTCTTTTTTAGAGGTACCCCGCTGTTAATGCAGCTTTTTTTCATCTACTATGCGCTGCCCATGATTGCCCCTGTGCTTACCATTAACAGCCGTTTCCTTGCGGCTTTTATTGCTTTTAGCCTGAATGCCGCAGCATATTTAGCGGAAATCATCAGGGCGGCAATACAAAGCATAGACAAGGGGCAGTTTGAAGCTTCGCGGGCACTGGGCCTTTCCTATGGCCAAACCATGCGGCTAATAATTATTCCTCAGTCGATTCGGCGGCTTATTCCGCCTGTAGGCAATGAATTTATAATGATGCTGAAAGATGCTTCGCTGGTGTCGATGATTGCACTGGTTGACATTACCAAAGCTACCAGAAATATTGAAGGATCCACCCGATCCGCAATGGTGTATATTCCAGCTATGATCCTTTACCTAATCATCACCGCAATTTTTACATTTGTCTTTCATAAGCTGGAAAAAAAATATTCTGTTTATGAATAAGGCATAAGGATAATTTCATGTCGATGATAAAAACTGTTGATGTAAGCAAAACTTTTTTAGGAAATAAAACCAGGCCTCCAATTGAGGTTTTAAAAAATGTTTCGCTTAACGTAGAGCAAAAAGAAGTAATTTGCATTATTGGGCCTTCTGGCGCAGGAAAATCTACCTATCTGCGCGCTTTGAACCGGCTTGAAACAATTGACGAAGGAAAAATTTATATTGAAGATAATCTGCTCTTTGACTGCCATAACGGATTCAACAGCGTCACCATGAACCAGGAAGACCGCAACAGAATACTGCTTGAGGTTGGAATGGTCTTTCAGCGTTTTAACCTTTTTCCGCATAAAACTGCACTGGAAAATGTTATGCTGTCCCCCATGCATGTCCGCAGGCTTTCTTTCAAAGAAGCCCGCGACAGATCGGTTCAAATTATGGAAAGAGTCGGCTTGGGCGATAAAATGAATGTGTATCCCTCTCATCTTTCCGGGGGGCAGCAGCAAAGAGTGGCCATTGCCCGCGCCCTTGCAATGGAACCGAGGATCATGCTGTTTGATGAACCGACCAGCGCTCTTGACCCCGAACTGGTCGGAGAGGTGCTTGCGGTAATGAAACAGCTTGCTTCGGCGGGCATGACCATGCTGGTAGTAACCCACGAAATTGGCTTTGCCCGCGAGGTTGCGGACAGGGTGGTGTTTATGTATGAAGGCGCAATTTTGGAAGAAGACGAGCCTGAAAAAATCTTTAGCAATCCGTCAAATGAACGCACAAGACAATTTATTCAGAGTGTGCTGTAGCAGAAAACATGGCAGCCCATGCTTACCCCCGCAAAACTTTTTCTTCAGCTTCTTCTTCAAACTGGCAGGTGTACAAATCGTAGTAATGGCTGCGGTTTTTCATTAGTTCGGCATGGGTTCCACGTTCTATTATTTTTCCGTCCTGAACCACAAGAATAATATCCGCATTGCGAATGGTTGAAAGACGGTGAGCTATAACAAAACTGGTCCGTCCTTCCAGCATTCGATGAATGGCTTCCTGCAAAAGCATTTCTGTTTCGGTGTCAACTGAACTGGTTGCTTCGTCAAGAATGAATATGCGCGGGTTGGCAAGAACGGCACGGGCAAAAGAAATAAGCTGTTTCTCGCCTGTGGACAGGCGGTCCCCGCCTTCGCCGGATTGCGTGTCAAGGCCTTTTTCCAGCTTGGCAATAATTTTATCGGCATGAACAAGATTTGCCGCTTTTTCCACCTCTTCATCGGTAGCATCAAGTTTCCCGTAACGGATATTTTCACGGATAGTTCCCGAAAACAAATGCGGGTTTTGCAGCACATAACCAAGGTTGCTGTGCAGCCAAAGCTGGCTTCGTTCCCTGTAATCCCGCCCGTCAATAAGAATTTCCCCGGAATCCGGCTCATAAAAACGGCAGATTAGATTTACCAGCGTTGATTTGCCCGCACCGGTTTCCCCTACAATTGCGGCATATGTTCCCTGTGCTACATGAAGGTTAAAATGTTCAAGAACATTTTCAGTTCCATCGGGGTATTTAAAAGTAATGTCCCTGAATTCTATACTGCCAAGCAAAGGCTCCCAATTTTCCTGTTTTGCATTAAACGTATCCCCGTATTTTTCAATAACTTCCGGCTTTTCGGTAATCTGCGGGTTCTGCATTAAAAGACCTGATATTCTTTCAATATTTGCCTGAGTTGAAACAAATTCTGTAAGAATATTTGCAATATTTTGAACCGGCTCAAAAAAACTGCTTGCATATTGCAAAAATATTGCAATTATTGAAAGATCAGCGCCAAGAAATGCAACTTCCCATCCGCCATAACCCAGAACCAGGGCAGTGACAACCGAACCGATAAAAATAACCGAAGGGATAAAAACCGCTTTATACCGGGCCATGCGTTTTGCATGGGAACGGTATTCCCCGGTAAGGCCTGAATATTCATCAAGGCATTGTTTTTCGGCAACCAAAACTTTTACCGTTCGCGCTCCAGTAATGCCTTCATTCATTGCACCGGTCATTTTTGAATTAAGCCTTCTTAAAATTCTGTTAACAGAGAGAATTCGTTTTTGAAAAAACCATGTCAGCAAAGCCAGAGGCGGAATGGAAGCGCACACAATAAGGGCCAGCCGCCAGTGAACAATGAACATGGCGATAATAACCCCAATGCAGTAAAAAACCGACCAGCAAAAATCTATTAATCCCCATGCAACTAATTCGCCTATTTTGCCTGTATCGGAATTTGTTCTGGCCATCATATAACCAACAGGAGTTTTGTTATAATATGACAGTCCTAATTTTTGAAGATGCAGAAAAACCGAATTTCTAATTGACCGGCTTATTTTGGTTTCAACCTGAATGCCTAAATCTACAAAAAACCGGACATTAATTCCCTGCACTAACATTAAAATAATTGCNGCNCCCATTATTATTTCAATGCCGTCANATCTTCGGGGTTGAATGTTATTTCTAATGGCATANCCCAGCAGAAGAGGCAATAGCACATCGACTAATGCTACCGAAAGCATAAGAAAAGCGCATTTAATCAGCAATTTTTTCTGCGGAAGAATAAAGGGCAGCATTTTTTTCCAAATGTTAAGCGACATTGGTTTGTTATAGTCAACATCTTCATAATCATCCATTGTTTAACCCTCTTTGCAAATCAAAAATGCGCCGGTAACTGCCGTCCCGCTTTAACAGTTCATCGTGAGAACCAATATCTTCAACCGTTCCGTTTTTTAACACAAGAATTTTATCTGCCTGAATAAGGCTTGTTACACGGTGAGAAATAATAATTACCGCGGCGTTTTCAGTTTTTCTGCGCAATGCTGCGCGGATAGACGCATCTGTTTCGGTATCCACTGCGGAAAGGCTGTCGTCAAAAATCATAACAGGCGCATTACAGGCAAGCATTCGGGCAATGGCCACTCTTTGTTTTTGGCCGCCGGAAAGGGTAACGCCCCTCTCTCCAATAACGGTGTTGTATGCTTCGGCAAAGCCTTCAATGGTATCATCTACCATAGCCGTTGCCGCAGCGTTTTTTAAATCTGCCATTTCAAGCCCAGGATTAGGCAAAGCTAAATTTTCTTTAATGGTTTTTGAAAAAAGGAACGGCTCCTGCAGGCAAAGCCCTATTTGCCGGCGCAAGCAAGGCCGAGAAATGCGGCGTATGTCAATTCCGTCAATGGTGATAAGCCCTTCCTTTACTTCGTACAACCGGTTAATAAGATGCACCAAGGTTGATTTTCCCGATCCGGTTGCGCCAAGTATTGCCATGCTTTCTCCTGGCTTTACTGTAAAAGAAATGTTCTGCAAAACAGGCTTTTCATCCTCAAAATTAAATGTAACGTTATTAAAACAAATTTCTCCTTTTAGCGCCGGTTCAAGCGCATCCGGCGGTTCAGTTTCCGGTTCTGCCGAAAGTATTTCTTTAACTCGCCCTGCAGCCACCATTGTTTTGGAAAGATCTGACAGTATCCGTCCGAGCTGGCGTACCGGCCAGATCATCCAGTTACAGTAAGTGTAAAAAGCCAAAAATGTTCCCGGGCTAAGCTGCCCGTTTATGCAGCGCCATACCCCGGCCCCTACAATAATTGCCAGTTGCAGGCCGGAAAATATATCCCCAGCGCCCCAAAAAAGCCCAAGCATTTTCCCTATTTTTATCCAGATATTTTGATAAATTTTTGTCTTTTCCGAAAATTTTTCCATTTCATAAGACTCTCTGCCAAAAGCCCGTACAACCCTTACGCCGGTATAGTTTTCCTGTGCCGCCGCTTGCATTACCCCTTCCGCTTCATCTGCTTGTTTGAATTCCTTGCTTACTTTACGAAAGTACAGCAATGAAAAGAACATTATAAACGGAATGAGCGAAATGGCCATTAATGACATAAAAAGATCCATGGAAAACATAATCACCATTGACATTACCAAAACACAAATAGTACGCATTAATTCGCTCATTTGGTTTTGNATAAAATTTCGTATATTGTCTATATCGGTGGTGCAGCGCTGTATAATGTCCCCGGTTTGGCAGTTNAGGTGCCACTGAAACGGAAGCTTTTGTATATGCGCATAGAGCACATTATGCAATCTCCACGCAACAGTTTCGCCGATATCATTGCTGGTATAACGGCGGATTACATTGCACAACGCCGAAAAAAGGCCTACCGCTGCAATTAATACGGCGCATATCCAAATATTGTTCCGTAAAATTTCAATGCCGCCGAAATTTTTAACAATATTCTGCAAAATTCCCGGTGCATTAAACGGTTCATTTCCAATAACAGAATCAATGGTATAACGAATAATCTGCGGATTTAAAAAAGAAAAGGCAACGCCGCCCAATGCTGATACACAACACAGCAAAAAACGGAGATGTTTATTTTTTGCGGCTGCAATTACCAAAGCAATGCGGCCGCCCTTCCATGGTAAGTCCATATATTTTTTCGCAAATGGTATTAAATAAACTAATTGGACATGTCAATAATTTCATCAATAGACGACAAAAGATCCATAGATGAAACGAGNGCTTTTGAAAGGAATTGCCCGGNTTTATCAGAATCTTTGGTTCCTATTGCATCATTAATCAATTCGGTTATTTCATTCAGCGGCCTGCGAATTTTATTGTTCAGCCATTGATGCAATTCTCCCTCTTCTCCAAATAAACTNCGGTTATCTTCCATGGAAAGATATATTCCAATTCTTCGAAGAAGAAGCGTACTGACAAAAGGTTTATGAATATAATCCAAAGCGCCTAAACTTAACCCCTCTGTTTCGCTTAACACATCAATTTTTGCAGTTAAAAAAATTATTGGAATATCTTTAGTAGCATTATTGCTTTTTAGAATTTTTGCCGCTTCATAACCGTTCATTTCCGGCATCTCGACATCAAGTAAAATTATGTCTGGTTTTACATGTTCCAATAATGCAAACATTTTTGCGGCTGACGGAATAGGATAAACAGAATAGTAAGGCTTTAAAATCTGTTTACATACAGTTAGATTAGAATCATTATCATCAACTGTAAAAATAATTTTTTGCTTTTGTTTCATTTCATTCTCCAAAATTTTATTAAATTTTATCAACGATAAATTTATTCAAGGTATCATTTAATTGACGAATATCAATTGGCTTGGAGATATAACCGTCAAATCCATTTGCCAAAAATATCTCCTGCTGGCCGATAATCGCATTTGCTGTTAGCGCAAATACGGCCTTGGCATACCCAAGTGTACGGATTTTTTTTGTTGCTTCTATCCCATCCATTACGGGCATCATGTGATCCATAAACACAATGTCATATTCATTGCCGTCTTTTATTAGTTCAACAGCTTCTAAACCGCTTGCTGCGGTAGTAATTTGCAATTGGTAAGGTTTTAACAGTAATCTTGCAACATCTAAATTTGATTTCATATCATCCACAACAAGCACTTTTCCATTAGGCATTGGTTTTCTAACTAATGCTTCAAGTCTTTTTTTTGCCGTACCGGAGAAATTAAAATTTTGCAATTTTTCTGCTGCTTTACTGCCAAGAGTTTCAGTTCCGGTTACCTCTTGCGGTATATGCACTGTAAAGGTTGTACCCTCGCCAGGCATGCTGTTTATGAATATTTTGCCTTTCATCATTTTTACAAGGTTATGTGTAATAGCCATTCCAAGCCCGGTACCGACAGTTGCGCGGTTTGCTTCCTGGTTAAAACGGGAATATTCATCAAACAATTTTTGTATTTGTTCCTCTGTCATGCCCTGGCCTGTATCTTTAACAAATATAACAAGTGTTGTCTTTTTATCGTCTGTTTCTTCATGGTTAAAAGACAATAATACCTCTCCGCTGTTTGTGTATTTAAATGCATTGGAGAGAATATTATTTAATATTTGTTTAATTCTAAGCTCGTCGCCAAACAATTGCCGTGGAATATGTTCATTTACTGTTAATTTAAACACAATATTTTGATTTTGCCCAAACTTCATTGAACCCATATTTGCAACATCGTTTATAAGGCTCTGCGTTTCGTAATTTACAGGAATCAATTCAAATTTTCCTGCTTCAATTTTTGATAAATCCAATATGTCGTTAATGATTCGGAGCAGTAAATTTCCAGAATCGAATATTTTCTCGAATGATTCTTTTTCTTCTTTTGAAGACGAGCTGTTTAGGAGCTGGCTTTCGGCAACTCCAAGAATCACATTCATAGGGGTGCGTATNTCATGGCTCATTGCAGCAAGGAATTTACTCTTTGCCTTATTTGCTTCCTGTGCTTCTTTTAGAGCGGTNCCCAACAACGCGGTNCCNTTGCGGATATTTTGCAGCATTTCGTTGCGAAGAAAAGCATTAGCAATCAATAAACCTCCAAAACGCAGAATGTTTATTTCATCATCTCCAAATTTCCTTCTCTCACGGCAGTCATCAAGGGAAAAAAATCCCCAAAAACGGTTATGCAAAAACAAAGGAATAATCACAATGGACTGAATGTCATAAGACCCCAGAAAGTCCTGTTGGTTTTTTGGCAGTGTGTCAAGCGGGCCGTTGATGCATTCACCGCGCATAAAACTAATTTCCCATTCGGGCATGCTGCTGTACGGAAAATGCAAGCCAATGGGAACTGGCTCGTTTTTCTTTCCGATTTCACTGAGCCATTCGCATTTATGAACAAAGTGCAAAGAACCTTCTCTTATTTCGTTTCGCCATATTTGAACGCGGTCAACATATACAGAACGCCCCAGTAATTCCGCACCTGCCATGATTGAAGACAGCATATTTCCTTTGTCATCTGTCGTAAGCAAAAGGCTTGCCATTTTATTCACGGTATTTAAGAGATGGTCACGCTGCTTAATTTTTTCCATCATTTNGTTATATTCGCGNAGATCGCGCAAATAACCGGCTACTGCATAGTCTCCTCTGTGTTTAACCCGTACCAAGGTGATTTCAAATAGTATTAATTCCCCGGCCATATTATTATGCACCCATTCAAAACGGCAGTAACCTTCATTAAATGCTTTTGAAAGATACTCTTTAGATTTTTCTATTGATAGTTTTCCGCAAGGCTGATATTCCGGAGAAAGCTTTGGGAACAATTTATAAAATTCATGTTTATCNTGCAAGCCCAACAGGTTTAATAGNTCAAGGTTACATTCCAATGCTTCAAAATTATTCTTTAGCAATACACAGCCTAAAGGCGTTGCATCAAGCAATATTTTTGTGTAGTAATCTGTTTCTTGTTCCTGTTCTATGAATTCCTTTTTAATCACAGTAAGCAAAAACTCCTTAATTTTTTTCTGAGGTGTTCCATAATATTTATTTTTGGAAAAACTTCTTTTAGAAAGACCGCTTTTAGTTTTTTATTGTTCCTCTAACATCTCCATCCAATATCACATCGTCGGTGTCAAGATCAACCCTTATAAGATTTGCCCTGAATTCGTCGTCTTTTTTAAACACAACAGGAAAACCGGACAAATCCAGCAGTTTTTCATTGCGGCGGTAAATTGCATATTCAGACCGGCACACCATGTCATCTTTGAATAACCGCACTGATATTTGGAAAACAGTAACTTCGGCCTGATCGTCATATTCAATGAAAGTGCCTTTAGCGACAATATCGTTTTTCCTGTCNTCAAGTGTGGAATTGCCTTCCAAACGTGCAATTTTTAATTTGCGGTCATAGCGGAGCCTATCGGTAAAAAAGAGAATATTTTTCTCTTCTTCCATTCCCCATACCCCGCCAGAACAGTCAATAAACTGGTTATCGCTGCCCTGTAGTTCTATGCGGTTCGCTCGCAAGAGCAGGTTATTTGAGCGGACTTCGGCGTTGCCGGTTAAAACTGTTGTCTCTATGCCGCGTGCTTTTGACCCTTCTGCTTTATCCGCCTTAAATGTAAAAACATCTGCGTTAGACGAAATTGCGCAAAAAACAAAAAACAATGCCGTTAAGAAAAATTTATTCAACTTCATTCACTGGCTTCCTTTTCCGAAGAAGACACTGCTTCATTTTCATTTGTTTTTTCTTTTTCCTCTTCATCTTTATCTTCATGTACATAAGAACCGTTTACGGCACCGGTAAAACTCCAGTTTCTTTCCCTTGCATTGGCCTTGAACCCTATGCCGGTAAAGCTGGTGCCGTTCTCCTGAAAAACAGAAACTTCCTCCTCTTCTCCGCTAAGGAGCAGGCGTTCTTTATCTTTCCATTCAAGCCATAAGGTTTCAATGGCAATATCCTCTTGATTAACCTGAATTCGGACGCTGTCGTCCATGCGGATATTTCCGGTATCAATTTCAATGGAAGCAGTTCCGGCCCTTCCATGGGCATTTACATCTTCTCCTGAGTTTTCAAATTGCTCAAATGATAAATTTACGACATCCATCATTCGTATGTCTTCATACCGTTCTATTTTTTCAGCCAAAAACCGCAATTGAGGATCTGCTGAACGCACACGGACATATTCAACATTTTTCATTACGATATCGGGCAGTTTTTTATCCCCCGAATCCTGATTCCCATAATCAAAACTGCATGAAAAAAGAAACAAGCACAATGGAAAACATATACAATAAATCTTTTTCATCTCCCTGTTATTATGATAGAAACAAATAAAATATGCAATAGCAGGCTCTTGCAAATTTACTGCAAGAACGGAAAAATATGCTGTACAAAATTTGAAGCATCGAGCAAGAAACAACGTAAGCGAAGCTTAAAAATTGTTGATTTTTAATTCTTCTTCATTGATATTTCTAGCAGTTTTGGGCTAAAATGAAGTATGAGAGTAAAGTTATGCTGTATATTACCGCTCTGTATTATTTTTATGTGTTTTGGTGCGATATCCGGTTTTGGCCAAGCCTCCGCATTAAGGGATTATGTCGGGAAAATAAGCCAAACCTTTCATCCTGATATCGTGTCCTATTTGGAGCGGTTTCAGGAGGCGTTAAAAAAACGGGGCTATGAGGATGCTGCAAAAAGCATAAACTTTTTTTTAAAAGGCGATTCAGGCACTGGTTTTGTCTTTGTGGCAGAAGACGGCAATAACTATATTCTTACCAATTTTCATGTAATTTCTCAGTCTCAAAGCAAA
>JGI24702J35022_10003041_pt1 | contig 10137 bp, 9 predicted proteins | sample TergutTh196P4_FD_35022 | JGI IMG/M metagenome (IMG submission 35022)
AGCCCAATCCACTGGTCGTGCATGGGGATGCCCTCGGGGAAGGGCAGGATGTGCGGCAGCAGTTCGCGCGTAAACGCCATGCAGCAGCCGGTGTAGCTGTTCCTGAGCAGGTTGCGCAGGATGCCGGGCCGGGGGCGCTGGATTTCGCCGGTCTCGCGCAGGGCCTCGTCGGTGAGGATCGCGCCGTGCGCCAGCAGAGCGGGACCACACTGCGTGAGCATGCTGCGCGCGCACTTGAGTTTATCCGGCAGCCACACGTCATCCTGGTCGCACAGCACGAGGATATCGCCGTGCGCCTGCGCCAGCAGGAACTCGATATTTTTGATGGTGCTGCCCCGGCGGGGGCCCTGCATATAGCGTATGCGCGGGTCGTCGAAGGACAAGACGATATCGCGGGTCATCGCATGCCCCTCCGGGCTGTCGTCGCTCACCAGAAGCTCGTCATCGCCCTCCAGTTGCGGCAGGATGGACGCGATCTGCTCGGCGATATACTTCTCGCCGCAATAGGCGGCCAGCAGGACTGAGATCATAGCACCCCCCTGTCGCTTCGCGACATCCCCCCTCTAAAGAAGGGGGCTTTCCCTGCCTCATACCCGGATTATCACGGAGGCGCCCATGGCCCCACTCTTCAGAGGGGGTGCCTCCGCAGGAGGCGGGGGGTGCTACTTCGATATGCTCAGGATTTCCATGTGGATGGCGCCGCCTGGCGTCTCCACCTCCACCACCTCGCCCACTGCGTGGCCCAGCAAGGCCCGGCCGATGGGCGATTCGTCGGAGACGCGCTTCTCGTCGGGGTTGGCCTGGGATTTACCGATGATCTGGAACTCCAGCTCCTCCCCGTAGGTCTTGTCATATACCTTCACCAGGGAGCCCACGCCGATCACATCCGTGCGCACGTCCTCGTCGTCGAGGATCTGCGCGTTTTTCAGCTCCTCCTCCAGCCGGGCGATCTTCGCCTCCATGATGGCCTGCTCGTTCATCGCCTCGTCGTATTCCGCGTTTTCCGAAAGATCGCCGAAGGAGCGCGCCTCCTTGATCTTTCCCGCGATCTGCTCGCGCCCGGTGGTGCGCAGGTGCTCCAGCTCCTCCACCAGCTTTTTATAGCCCTCAGCGGTGAGGAAGGTTTGGTTGGCTGCCATAGTTCGACTCCTTTTTTGCATTCACATTTGATATATTGACCGCAAGTTGAATCCTATATAAGCACAGGCACACAAACCCACGCCGGTGAGGGGTTTCGCGTCACCGGAACAGGCCTGCGCGTTTTCGCTTTCATAATTTATTATACTCTGTTTAGAAGAAAATGTCAAGAGCGAATATTGGCGGCTTGCCTCCTCTGCCGCCCCCGCGCTTTATTTTATTTATATTAAAACGCAAGATCTGTCTTGTTCTGTCTTGAATACTATCTTGATACTATCTTGAAATAAATAATTTTAATATATGGGGAAGAAAAAAAGCCCCCGGCGAAGGGGGGCGGGGGGCACCGCGTTTTCGGAATAGAAATAATGGAACAACTCCTTTCGTTCTCCACTGAGTCGCTTATCCCCAGAAAAATCCTTCGTGGAACGGCATGAAATTCCACGCGGCATGGAGCCCCATCCCGCCCAGCAGCCCCATAACGTCCGTGGCGAAGCCGAAGTCCGTGGTGCTCACCGCGCGGCCCGGGGTTGGCCACGCGGCCCCATAGGGCTCCAGCGTGGCGTTGAGGTCGTCCGGGCCGGACCAATCGGTGAAGACGCCCTGGCCCAGCAGCCACACAAGCTGCCGCGTGATCACCTTGGCGGGGGTGCGCATATAGATGCGCTTGGCGGCAAGGGTGAGCGGGAGCCCCGGCGCGGGGATGGACATCCAGGGCGCGCCAACGGCGGCCAGCAGCGCGTTCACCGAGCGCACGGGCATCTCTGCCAGGGCGGAAGCAAGCACGGCGTTGAAGGCCTGGCCGAACAGCCGCAGCTCCAGGGAATCGAAGGGGGTGTTCTCGTTGCCGGCATAGTGCCTGGCGAAGATCGCCCCGGCAAGGTCCAGCAGGTTGACGTAATCGCTCTCATCCAGCTTGACGCCCGCAAGCTTCGCGATGGCCTCGACGCTGCCCGACTCGCCGTACATGGGCAGGGTGGCCGCGTCGGTGAGGGCGCCCACGGCCGCCTCGATGGCCTGGTAGCCCGCGCTGCCCTTCTCCGCCTTCAAGGCGTCGGCCAGGGTGCCGGTGAGGTCGGGGATCATCCCGGCGTAGCTACGGAAGCCCGCCCTGTGGTAGCTCAGGCTGTAGCCCGGGAAGTCCTTCTTCATGAAGTCGATCTGCGCCTTGCTGAAGCCCTTGGGCAGCAGCGAGGTGTCGATTTTATCCACATAGCCCGTCTTGATTTCGACGGAGGCGTCGCTGAAAATCACCTCCCGGTAGGCATTGGGGTAGGTGGTGAGGCCGCCGGTCTGGATGTCGAAAATCTTGTTGCCCTTCGCCGTCACGGCGTGGGAGATGTCGTTGGCGTGCATGTGCCCGGTGAATACATACTTCACGCCCGCGTCCGCCAGCATGGCCGCAAACCTGCGGTGCTGGTCGATGGTCAGCAGGCCGCCGAAGAAGCCCTCGATCATAAGATGGTCCACCACGTTGTAGTGCGTCATGGCGATGACCTTTTTGCCATCCTTCTGCGCCTGGGCCAGCTGCTCCTCTATCCAATCGAACAGCTCAGGCGTGATGAGGCTGGCGTCGTCCCGGTAGACGATGGCGTCAATGGCCAGCAGGCGGTAGCCGCCTTCCAGCTCGGCGGTGTAGGAGCCGTCGCCCTCGCGGCGTACCAGTGCCTGGTTGTAGCCGAAATCGGCGTAAAGCCGCGTGAAATCCTCGATGTTGAGCCGTCCCCGGGATTCGGAGGTGCGGACGTCGTGGTTGCCGGGGACGACGAAAACCTGTATGCCCGTGCGCTTCTGGAAGGCCCCCAGGAGCTTCACCAGGCCCTCGTGCTCGGCCCAGTGGCCGTCCTCGCTTTGGTCCCCCGCAAGGAATATGTACTTCGCGCCGGCGGCTTGGGCATCTGCCAAAAACCTGGCGATGATGGCGTCCCCCTCGTAGGTGAGCATGCTTTTCGTGTTCACGTGGTGAAAGATCGGGTCGTCCAGATACTTCGCCTCCGCCAGCGGCGTCAGTTCGCTGTAGGGCCGGTAGTGGATGTCCGAGGCGACGAAGATTTTCAGGGAACTGTCCGCCGCGCCGGCTTCCAGCGCGCCCGCGCACAGCGCCAGGGAGAGGATCAGCGACAGGGCCAGCGCGATGCCCAGCAGGGATCTGAATGTTTTTTTCATAGCGGGGTGACCTCCATTTTGCGGTATGATCATGGCTTGCCTGCATTATATCACGTCCCCGCCGCAATGGCAAGTAAAAAATGCTTGCGTACCGGGGATTGTCGTGGTATACTATTCCCCACCGAAAACCATATACAGGAGATATCCCAATGACCTACACCTTTTCCAACAAAATCGGCGGCCTGGCCCCCTCGGCCATAAGAGAGATTCTCAAGGCCACCTCCCAGCCGGGGATCATCCCCTTCGCCGCGGGCAACCCCGCCCCCGAGGCCTTCCCCATCCAGGCCGTGCGGGAGATCAGCGCGCGCCTGTTGGAGGAGCGCCCCGTGGACTGCCTGCAATACGGCATCACCGAGGGCTATGCGCCATTGAGAGCGCGTATCCGAGAGGATATACGAAGCCGCCTGCGCATTGGCACGGAGGATGACGACCTGATCATCACCTCCGGCGCCCAGCAGGTGGTGGACCTGGCCACCAAGGCCCTGTGCAACGAGGGCGACGTCGTCATCGCCGAAAGCCCGTCCTTCATCGGCTCGCTGAACACCTTCCGCTCCTATGGCGTGCGCCTGCGGGGGGTCCCATTGCAGGACGACGGCATGGACGTGGACGCCCTGGAGGCCGTCCTGCGCGAAGAAAAAAACGTGCGCTTCATCTACGCCATCCCCAACTACCAGAACCCCTCGGGCGTCACCATGGGCGAGGCAAAGCGCCGCCGGGTATACGAGCTTGCGCGGCAGTACGGCGTGCTGATTCTGGAGGACAACCCCTACGGCGAACTGCGCTACGAGGGCGAGGCCCTGCCCTGCATCAAGAGCCTTGATGAGGACGGCATCGTGATCTACGTCGGCTCGTTTTCGAAAATCCTCTCGCCGGGCCTGCGGGTGGGCTATGCCCTCGCGCCGGCGGCAATCATCGCCAAGATGACCGTGGGCAAGCAGGCCAGCGATGTCCACACGCCCATCTTCAACCAGATCATCGTGGACGAGTGGATGAAGAACTACGATGTCGCGGGGCACATCGATCACATCCGCAGGGTATATACCGCCAAGCGCAACCTCATGTGCGAAGGCCTGGCCGGCACAATCCTGCGCTTCCAGCGCCCGGCAGGGGGGCTGTTCCTCTGGTGTGAGCTGCCCCAAGGCATCGATATGCTCGATTACGCCCGCCGCGCCGTGGAAAAGAAAGTCGCCGTGGTGCCGGGCATCGCCTTTGCCGTGGAGCAGGGCGACCCCATCAACGCGGTGCGGCTGAATTTCTCCACGCCAACGGATGCGCAATTGAAAGAAGGCGTGGAAATTTTGCAATCTATTTGATCTTCAAAGCGGGCGGAAGCCCACCCCATCAACCGGACAAACCAGCCCGTCACGCAAAGTGGCGGGCCCTGTTTTTGTGTGCGGGCCTGCATCAATGCAAAAACCCCAACCTATGCACAAAGCACGGCCCCAGCTTCTCCAGGGCCTCGTAGTGCGCCCGGGTGCCATAGCCCTTGTGCCGCGCGAAGCCATAGCCCGGGTACTCCTCGTCCAGGGCCACCATGGCGCGGTCCCGCGTCACTTTTGCCAGGATGGACGCCGCGGCGACGCTGGCGCAGCGGGCATCCCCGTGCACGATGGTCTTGCAGGGGATGGACAGCGGGGGGCGCTGGTTGCCGTCCACCAGGGCGAAGGCGGCGGGGGGCGAAAGGGCCTCCACGGCGCGCTTCATGGCCAGCAGCGCGGCCCGCAGGATGTTGAGCTCGGCGATTTCGTCCACCGTGGCGATGCCCACGGCCCATGCAACCGCCTGGGCTTTGATATCCCCACACAAGCGCTCGCGCACTTTCGCGGTGCACTGCTTGGAGTCGTTCAGCCCGGGCAGGTCGTATGTCTCGGGTAGAATAACGGCGGCGGCATAGACGTCCCCGGCGAGGGGGCCGCGCCCGGCCTCATCCACGCCGCAGACGAGGCCATGGGCTATGTATTGCCTCTCAAGAGGCTCGAATTTCGCTTCCGCAATCACCATCGCGTATACTCCGCCATGCGTGCCGGGGCGCAGGTTTCCGTGAAGCGCACGGGCCTTTCCCGCAGGCCGCGCAGCGGCACCGGGCAGGGGATGCCCGCGGCGGCCTGGAGGGCGTCCAGGGCGGCGAATTCGTCCGCCGGGGCGGGTCCGCCCAGGGCCTCCAGCACGCTGCCGGCGAACTTGAAAGGGCTGGCGGTGGAGACGATCACGCTGCGGCTGGCGTCCTCGGTGCGGGCGCGGTATTGCTCCAGCACGTGCAGGGCCACGGCGGTATGGGTGTCGCTGAGATAGTTGTACTTTTTCCACGCGTTTAGAATGGCGGCGGCGCACTCCTCCTCGTCGCAGCTGCCTGCGGCGAACTCGGTTTGGAGGGAGCGCAGAATCTCGCCCGGCACGGTGTACCTGCCGTCCACACCCAATTGGCGCATCCAGCCGGCGCACTGCTCGGCGTCGCGCCGGGCGGCGAGGTACAGCAGGCGCTCCAGGTTGCTGGAGATGAGGATGTCCATGGAGGGCGAGCTGGTGGTATAGAACGGCCGGTTGCGGTTGTATATGCCGGTCTCGAAGAAGTCCGTGAGGATACGGTTTTTATTGGAGGCGCAGATGAGCTTCTTGATGGGCAGGCCCATGCGCTTGGCATAGTAGGCCGCCAGGATGTTGCCGAAGTTCCCCGTGGGCACCACAAAGTTGATGCCCTCCCCCGCGGTGATCCTGCCGGCGCGCAGCAAATCGCAGTAGGCGCTGATATAGTAGACGATCTGCGGGGCGAGGCGGCCCCAGTTGATGGAGTTGGCGGAGGAGAGAAACTTTCCGCGGGTGGCCAGCACCACGCCGATGTTCTCGTTGGCAAAGATCGCCTTCACGCCGTTCTGCGCATCGTCGAAGTTGCCGATGACCCCCACCACGCGCACATTCGAGCCCTCCTGGCTGGCCATCTGGCGCTTTTGAACAGCGCTCACGCCGTCGCAGGGGTAGAACACGACGATCTTGGTCCCCGGCACGTCCTTGAAGCCCTCCAGGGCGGCCTTGCCGGTGTCCCCGGAGGTCGCTGTCAGGATGAGTATCTCTTTGTTCCCGCCCAGCGTCTTGGCCGCGGCGGACACCAGCAGGCGGGGCAGCAGCTGCAGCGCCAAGTCCTTGAAGGCGCAGGTGGGCCCGTGGAACAATTCCAGGATGTGCGCGTCCCCGCCGTAGTCCTTCAGCGGCGCCACGGCGGGATCTGCGAAGGCGCCGGTATAGGCCCCCTGCACGTGTTCGCGCAGCTCGTCGCGGGTCCAGCCGCCCTCGGCGGTGAGGAACTTCGACAGGATGTGCTCCGCCCGGCCGACGTAGTCCATCTCGGCCAGGGACTTGATCTCCCACAGGGACAGCGCGGGGATGGCTTTGGGCAGGTACAGCCCCCCATCGGACGAGATGCCCCGGGCGATGGCCTGGGAGGATGTGACGTCGACACGTGCGTCGCGCGTGCTTGTGTAGCGCATGGGGACCTCCGGTTCAATGTACAATTCACAATTGACAATGCACAATTATTTTATCACTTGGATTTGCTCTTCGTTCTTCGGTTTCATTTCCGGCGTTTCGTTTGGATAGCCGATGCCCACGCCGATCATGAACAGCCAGTCCTCCGGGATGTTCAGTGCGCTCTTCCACTTCGGGCCGGTGGTCTCGTCTGAGAACAGCGCGCCCACGCTGGCCACAATCACCGTGCCAAGGCCAAGGCCCTTTGCGGCGACGCAGATGTTCTCAGCCATCAGCCCGGCGTCCATGCGGCTGTCGCCCTGGGCGAAGAGGAAAGCGAAGGTGGGCGCGTTGTGATAGAAGGGGTTCACGTCCGACTTCGTGTGCACAGGGGTGTCCCAGCCCACAATGTTCTTGAAATCGATCTGCATTTCTTTCAGCATCGCGGCGTTCTGGCAAAACCGCGCGTGAATCGGCTGGGAGTTGCGCCCGCTGGGGGCGCGCAGGGCCGCGCGCAAAAGGGTCTCCAGCTCGTCGGGCAAGATTTGCTCCGGCGTATATTCGCGTATGGTCTGCCGGGAGAGGACGGCGTCAACCACGGGGTTGCGGAGAATCATAGGATGTCCTCCACGCGCTGCGCGTCCTCCCACAGGCGCTCAAGGTTATAGTATTCCCTTTGCTCCTGCAGGAAGATGTGCACCAGCACCGTGCCGTAATCCAACAGGATCCAGCCGGTGGCGCGGCCCTCCACGCCCTTGGGCAGGACGCCGTATTGGTTCTTCATCTCAAATTCCAGATCGTCCGCCAGGGCCTTCACATGCGTTGTTGATGTGCCCGTGCAGATGAGGAAGTAATCGGACAGGATGGTCTGCTCGGTGGTGTGGATGGCCACAAGCTCCCGCGCCTTTTTATTGTCCAGAATGGCCGCGATGGCCTTGAGTAATTCCAGCTGCTGCATATGGACTTAAATTTCTCCTTTTAATTCGTTGTACCATGCCAGGGAATCCGGGTGAATCGCTTTGCCTGTCTTTTTTTGTTTCGCGAAAATATACTCCAGTATATATATGCTTGCCGCGTGCAGATCCTGCGCTGCCAAGGCGCGCACATGCGCCACATCGGGGTAACTCCGGTCCGCGGAGATCAAATCCCCCACGTAGACGCACTCCTCCAGGAGTGTCATGCCCGCGTGGCCCAGGGTGTGCCATCGCACCGCGCCGAGGACCTCCGGATCCGTCACGCCGCACTCGAGGGCCAGATAGGCCTCCCCCGCGAAGGCGTGGCACACCGGCGGCGCGGCCAGATCCTCCGGCCGCAGAGGCTTTCGATTTAGCTCACAGAGGCTCTGCTGGGCATGGAAGGAGATGGATTTTGCGCAGTCGTGCGTCAGGCCGGCCAGGCGGGCTTTTGCGGGATCCGCGCCGTATTGCAGCGCCAGGGCCTCGGCGGCCTCGGCCACGCACCTGCCGTGATGGAGCCGCTCCGGCGTCAGCGGCTGATAGAGCCGCCTTTCATTGATATACGCGAGGGCCTCCGGGCTGAGCCAGGCGGAGCAGTCCTCCCCCAACAGCAGCTTCAGCCGCAGCTGCGTCGAGCTTACCTCCAGGGGGGTAAAGCCCCCGATGCCCTCCCCTGCGCTGGTCGCTGCCCCGTACCGGGGCAGGACCACCAGCTTGGCCAATTGCAGGATCTCCTGCCAGTCCTTCCACTGCCGGAATTTTCCCTTCTGATCCTCGCCCACAAGAAGAAAAAACTTTGCCTCGGGGTACCGTGTGCGTAAATCCCGCAGGGTGTCGATGGTATAGCTCACCCCGGGGCGGCGCAGCTCGATATCGCTCACCGGGAAGGGGAAGGTTTTTTCGCACAGCGCCAGGCGCTCCTCGCCGGAGACCATGGGCGTCGCCCGCAGCGGGGCCTGCTTTGCGGGGATAATCAGGAGCTCATCCAGGGCAAAGCTTTCCCGGAAGAACCGCGCGGCGCGCAGATGCCCCAGATGCGGCGGGTTGAAGGAGCCGCCGTAGAGTCCGATACGCATCATTTCAGTGAAATCTTCTTGCTCAGCAAATAATTCGTCACAAAGAACAGCGCCGCGCTCAAGACAAGCATGGTGATGGGCGCGAACATGTTGATGGTCGGGCTTTCGCTGCCGATCAGGCTGCCCAGGCCCAGCTTGACGTTGAACTGGAAGTACCGGGTCACAAGCTTCACGATCCAGGAGCACGCCAGCGCGCTGCCCACCAGGAAGATCGGGATCCACAGGCCGGGCTTGGCCTGGAAGGGCCGCACATGGCTGACGGTGAGCACGAATAGCGCCACCATCATCGCAATGACGAGGAACACTACCACAACGATCAGCGCGTAGCCCAAAAAGCGCATCAGCTCGTCAAAGGAGGGCAGGCCCATCGCCTCGGCGCTCATCATCTCCTTCAGCTCCGCCATGTTCGCCTGGTCCATCAGATTGTCGGCGGCCTTGCTCACCACGCGCTGCATGTTGGTCATGGACACATACACCAGCCCCACCCCCTCGGCGATGCTCAGCAGCATGAAGGTGATATTGGTGATGAGCTTCGAGCAGAGCATCTCGAAGGTGGACACCGGCAGCGCGAAGGTGAGGTAGCCCCGCTCGGTGAACAGCGACCGGTTGGTGCTGATGAGCAGGATCACCAGGGCCATCACATAGAGCACCGCCGCGCCCAGGATGAGCAGGAAGTTCCACAGCAGCGCCAGGAACAGCTGCCCCGCGCCCACCTCCTGCCGGAGGGTGAACAGCGCGCCGATGCCGCCGGCCGCTACGCCCACGCCCAGCACCCACAGGTACATGCGCCCGGTCTGGATAAAATCATTTTTCAGCAGTTTAGCCAACATAGGGGAACACCTCCTGGAACAATTCGTTGAGCGTCTTGCCCTGGGCCTCCAGATTCGCCACGGAATCGAACAGGAGCACCTGCTTCTTGCCTATCATCAGCGCGTAGTCGAACACCCGCTCCATGTCGTAGATCATGTGGGTGGACAGAAGCATGGAGCTGCCCTCCGGGCGGTTGTGCAGGATGGTATCCATGATAAACTGGCGCGCGGAGGGATCCACGCCGCCCAGCGGCTCGTCCAGCACATAGAGCTTGGCCCGGCGACACATGGTCAGCAGCAGCAGCAACTTCTCCTGCATGCCCTTGCTCATGGTCTTCACCCGCTGCCCGGGCTCCAGCTGGAAGGCGTCGAGCATCTGCATGGCCTTGGGGGTGTCGAAGTCCTTGTAGAAATCGGCCATATAGCTCACGCACTGCTTGGCGTTCATCCACTGGGGCAGGTAGCTCCTGTCCGGCAGGTAGGCCGTGATGGACTTGGAGTAGGGCCCCACGGGCTGGCCGTCGATGCGCACGATGC
>JGI24702J35022_10003042_pt1 | contig 10136 bp, 6 predicted proteins | sample TergutTh196P4_FD_35022 | JGI IMG/M metagenome (IMG submission 35022)
GAAGATGATTTTGCAACGAATAACAGCCCATTCCGAGAAAAATGTCGATAAGCCGATTGTAACGCAATTTTGCCAACAATCCCTGCTCGTCATTCAGGGCATATCGCTCGATCACTCCCGGTGTCGAGTCGGGTATTTTCGTTTCGGAAAGCATCGCGTTCGGAACGATGCGCGGCATGGTCGAAAGCGAAAACACGTACTTCGCCTGTCCCGTCGAACGAATGACCCATTCGGCATCCGTCGGAGCCAAGCGGGTGATTGCGTCCGGCAACTTTGATCTGTAACGAAAAGTATAAATCACGTCGCCGAGATTCTTCGGCAGCTTGATTCCAAGTTCCGTAGCCGTTGTTTCCAAATCCTCTCTGACAAAAGGGACTTCCGTTTTTCCCTTTTTGTAGTATTTGAAGAAAATGGTCTCGATCAATTGAAGATAACGATTGTTTGTTTCGCTCATCGGTCTATCCTTTCCATTTTAGTACGACAACTTCTTCGTTCATGTCTTTTTTTGTTGCCGTTGCAAAGCGGGTGCGGAACAAGTCGATGGCATCCAAACGATACCCCAAGTGAACGGCAATGTCTCCCAGTATCTTTCCCGTTGGAATATGCGTTTGCAAAAACGATGCTTGGTCGCCGACGACATATCCCAACATCGCACCTTTCTTGAGAAAAGGCTTCAAGTTTTGCAAATGTCGGGCCATACCGCCGAAGTACAACCGAACGACACGGTGATACTGTTTCTCAAAGCCGGACGTTTTGCCCATCTCGATTCGCTTGCGTTCGACTTCCTCCGCTATTTTCAGCACCTCGGCGTTGTGAGAAATATAATCGTCGTCGTCGTCGTTTTTGTACACATTTCGGGTATTGGAACGCAACAGCCCTTCTTTCATCTCACGAAGTTCAGATTTATCGTTCAAAAAACCGAGGAGTACCGATTCCAGTCGAGTCGTTCTCGTGTAATCTTTTTCGTTCGGATACGGCGGCGACGTGAAAACGGCATCAATCGAATTCTTTGCAAGGTAGCGTTCCGCATTCCGGGAGTCTCCGAAATGNACNGTCGCCGGATAATNATTCGCACCNTTCTGATCGGCCAAGTTGCGGTGCATCCGCTGGATGACCGACGACCAGCATTGCACCACATCGTCATCGACTTTTTTCTTCAGGGAAACGCCGACTTCCGGTCCGAAATGCAATTTGCTGCAAAATCGTACCGTCGACGTTGCCAAAGCGAGCAACTGGTGATTTTTGAACGCGGAATCGTGTTCTTCAATAACGTTGCGCAAAATCAACGTTCGATGCAACGGAAGCGGATCGATGGAATCTTTCAGGATCAACTCGAATTGTTGGTCCGAAAACGTTTGCTTTTTCTTTGTTGTTGCAATATGTTTTGCCGCTCGCCTGGCTATCGTCTGGCAATCTTCAAGGAAGTTGTCCGTGCCAATCGGCCAATCGCATTTTACACTGGAAGCGAAATGAGCCATTTTATTCGCTTCGATCCCGGTGCCGCGAAGATGGTGCAATTTCGCTTCGACCAGCGTTGTGCCGGTTCCACAGAAAGGATCAAGGAGCGTGTTTCCCCGCTTCAATCCGAAGCGATGGAGATACTCCCGCACCAAGTGCGGCGGAAAGGAAAGTACAAACCTGTACCAGTCATGAAACGGCTGGTCTCCGATGAACAATTTATTCGCATGGGAGTTTTTGTACTGCCTGAGTTCCAAATCGGGAAACAAAATATTCTGCCGAATCATGTTGATATACCGCGAAAGTTCAGTGATCGCGTCTCACTTGTTTTTGTTTTTCGTCCAAAGAAATTCCGTTCGTGTTCGGGAGCAGAAAGGCGGCTCCTTCTGCTCCCGACTCTCTTTGTTCCTTACTCCATTTCGACGAGGATCAGGAACTGTCCGCCGTCGCACTGGTCGGCGGCTCCGCTGAATGTCCAATCGGGATGTTTGCCGGCCGCATCATTGCCGATGCCCACGTCACAAGACGTACCGGCCTTGAAATTATTGAACGCAAAGATCGTCTGTTTCGCGGCAAAATTGTGAACCTGCATCGAACCGTATCCCGGTGAGGCGTTCGGCGCCATATCGTCACCGAAATCGTAGACGGCATCCGAAGCGCCGTCGATGTTCGCCGAATTTTTCGGTCCGTAATTGCAGTCCCAGAACTCAATGTTGCAGCCCCCGGCAAACGTTCCCGTTTTGACGCCGGGAACGTTCGACGCAACGGTGACGTCATTAACCTTCTTTTGCAGCCGTACACCGCTTGCCTTCGTCGGAACGCCGAGCTTTGTCAAGTCGTCGGACTGCGGCGGCATTGTAACGAAAACGAACCGGGCGTCCTTCTCGTCCTTTTTTTGCAGATACAGAAAATATCCGACGCGCTTTACTTTGCCGGCGATTTCCTTGCTCTTGTCCGTCGCATAAACGATGCGGGTATTCTCATCAATCATCACCGGCCTGGTCGGATCGAAACTGTACAGCAACTTGAATTTCTTCGCATCGGGAACCAACGTATCGAACCGGCCGCGTTCTGGAATCTCACCGGCACGGAACGCGCCCAGCGGCAGGCCGGCCTCGTTTTGCAGATTCGGCTCCGCAATCTGATCCCATGCAAACCGCACGGCATACGGTTGCGCAATCATCGGGTTTGTCAAACGGAGCGTCGTTCCGGCAATTTGAACATCGGCCTTTTTGTAAAGACCGTCGGCACCGGCGATTTCGAACCAATCGGGCGCTTTGCCGTCTCGGGTCTTCAGTTCCCTGGCGTTTTTCATCCTGAGAATCACCGTGTTGTCTTCGACGCTCATCGAATCGAGTTCCGGCGAAGCACAGACGACCTCCGTTTTGCCGTAAGTCCGATTCAGAGCCAAGAGCGCAAGCCGTTCGCCGACCGTTTTCTTGTCCGTCGGATGAATGTCCTTGATATTGCCGACATCGTTGATAACGGCCATTCCGGTCAGCGGCACCGATTTTTCGACGGACGCTTGCGCCTCCCAAATCAACGGCAATGCCAAAGGGTCGCCAGCATAAATATATGGAGCAAGCTGCACATAATAAAAGCCGAGCTGCGGGTTATTGAACGCATTTCGCCAACCGGCGATCAGGGCTTTCATCTTTTCGGCGTAGAGCATTCCTTCCCCGCGATTGCTTTCGCCCTGATACCAGATCACGCCCTTCATTGCCAGCGGAGCAAACGGATGGACCATTGCGTTGTGCAACACCGTCGGGCGTTGATGATTCTCGAACGGAACCAACAGCGACGGAAACGGCGGCGGCGGAACGACCGGTTCGGCGGCGGTGAGGCTCTTTTCCGTTGCGGCAACCCACTGCTTGTACTCGTTCAGGGTTTTCGTCACCAATTTTTTGTGGAGATCGGTTGCCGGGTCCTTGGCCGCAACTTCTTCCGAGATGCCGGCAAGCGACGGAACCTGTTGGAAGCCGTAAGGCGTCGTCCACGGTTCGATCCGAGTTCCGCCCCACGACGAATTGATGAGACCGATGGGAACATTCAGGTCGGCGTTCAGTTTTTTACCGAAGAAGTATCCGACGGCGGTAAAACTCGGCGTCGTTTCAGGGGCGCACTCCGTCCAACCTTTTGTCGGCAACGTGGTTTGCGGCGTGGTTTTCCATTCCCTGTCGACCTGAACAAGTCGGATGTTCGTATTCGCGGACTTTTCGATTTCCGCCGAAGCATTGTCGGACCTGGAAAGCGTCCATGCCATATTGGACTGGCCGGAGCAGAGCCAAACGTCGCCGACCAAAACGTTTTCGAGTTTGAGTTCGTTCTTTCCCTTAACAGTCATTGTGAAGGGACCGCCGGGCTTCAGCGGATTGAGTTCGAGCTTCCAGCGTCCGTCGGCGCCGGTTTCCGTCGACCCGGTTTGGTCACAAACGGAAACGGTAACTTTTTCTCCGGCGTCGGCCCAGCCCCAGACGGGAACCTTCATCTCCCGCTGGAGAACCATATTGGAAGAAAAGATTTGCGGCAACCGCACCTCGGCGAAAGCCGTTACGGAAAGAAACAGGATGAGAAACGTACCGAGAAACAATCGTCGTCGCATGGCGTCAACTCCGGGAAGAGAGAAAAATGGAAACGAAAGGAACAGTTCCATTGTACGCCAAATGCCGGGACGACAAAAGACAGGTAGGTCGCCGCAAGGCAAACCGCCTACCGTTTTCGTTCGTCAATACGTTTATCGAGGTCGCCGAAGCTCTCTTTGCGGCAGATTTGCAGGATGACGCTTTCGACGGTTTCGTCGTCCGCCGCCTTAGTCGGATACGTTTTCAGGCAGCGCAGCGCGAGCTTGTTCATCAAATTGAAATGTCTCGCTTCCCCGCGTTCTTCCGGCCAGTGCGGACCTTTAACGAGCAGCAGACGGTCGAACTGTGTCCAGTATGGGGAGACCATTCGCAGCAGATTCGCAAGCCGGGAGACCGCCCGGACGACGAGCGTCGTGAAGCGATTACCTTTTTCTCGTTTCGGGAGGAGCGTTTCGACCTTGGCATGCCAAACCGGAATTTTCAGTTTCATTTCACGCAGCATTTCGCTGACGGCCAGCGTTTTTTTGCCGGTCGAATCGCAAAGTTCGACCTGTAAATCGGGCCGAAGAATTGCCAACGGAATACCCGGTACGCCGCCGCCGGTGCCAACGTCCAGAATCCGTTCGCCTTCCCGCAGGAACTCCGCCAGGGCCAAGGCGTCGACCAAATCCCGGCTCACGAACTTTTCGTAATCCGTGTGCCGCGTCAGATTCAGGCGTTCGTTCCAGTCCCAAAGGAGTGTGCAGTATTCGTCCAATCGGCGGATTTTCGACGCCGAAAGCACAATTCCGTGACGCCGTAGAGCATCGGAAAGCGTGTCGCTAGACATTATTCTAGGAAGAGGGCATAAGTCTTGAAATCGTCACGGCAGACAAGAAACGCTCTTAGCGAGTCCATGAATCCATGTTTCCTGCCGATGATCCGACTGACGTTAACGGATTTGATCTTTGCAGTCGACTCGGGGGACATTCCATATCGGTTGACGCCCTCTTTTCCAATGGCTTCCGGGCCACCACATCCGTTAAGCAGCGGATAGAACAGTAACGTCGAATCGAGAGGGTTGACGTGAACGAGCATTTTTTCCGTCGCTTCAAGGGCGCTGCCATATTTTCGGCTTGGTTGTAACGACGCCTGATCCATGGCGGCGGCCAACAAAACGGTTCGAATCCGTAGTGCGTGTTCCGAACGACCATCAATCCTTTCGATGTAATGCTGGAGCGTATTACAGATCAACTTCGCTCCGAAGCTGAATCCGACCAGCGACACCTTACTGTCGGCAGGAAGCGAGTGCAGGAACGCGATCAGGAACTCCGACTGAGCGTCGGCCCGTGATGCCTTGATCTGCGCATCACGCCGGATACGGCAATCGATTTTTTCCGATGGCCAACTCCAGAATAACAATCGATGGCGACCAATGTTTTGGCCCTGTTGATAAAATATTTTTCCAAAGGCTTTTGCCTCGGCACGGGACATCAAGTTTCCGTGGATGACGACAACCAGTGGAAGAGAAGCATCGAATGTTTCGAAAAACTCCTGATCGGTCGCGGCCTCCCAGTTACTTGTTCCTTTGGATGACGTTGTGAGCCGAGAAAAGGCGACCGTTCCCGGCCGGGTATCGGCAAACCAAGCATCGGCGGCAAACGATGGAACCGTGACCAAAAACAGTAGAACAGAAGGGAGCAATACCGGTTTCATAGCAAAGGGGAGCATCCCCAGGGGGAGGGGGGGGGAAAGGGGAAGGGGACGGTCAATACAAGACCATTTCCACAATATAGTTTATTTTTTAGCGATCGGCAAACAAAATATCAAAATATTCAAAAAGGGCCGGTAGGTTGCCGACTGCCGAGCGGCAACGTGCGCGGGCCCCTGTCGGCGATCGCCGGCGCAACCGCCCGGTGGTCGGCTAATATACCGTTTATGCGAAAAACAGCGTTTGTCAGAATTGTAGGTTGACAAAACCGGGCGAAACGAAAAAAAAACGATCTTTCGTTTGCTTTTGCTCAAGCGTGGTGTAGAGTACCCCAGTTCCGTACCCATCCCCCAAGTCTGCGGTCACAGGTCGCAGCTCGTTCAATTTGAAGGAGATATGCCATGAAAAAATGTTTGATGTTCGGAGTTGTCGCCGTTCTCCTTTCCGCCATATCGGTCGGTTGCAGCAGCGACGGATCGTCCAGTAGTTGGTGCCGGAGCGGTTCCCTTTGGCCGACCGCTCGTAATCGTCAAGATACGCAGGTCGTCTATGCAACCAGCGGTCAAGTCAGCGGAGCCTGCGATATGGCCTCTGCGTGCAATCCCTGTGAGCCGGTCTGCAATCCGTGCGATATGAGCTGCACCGGTTCCTCTGTCACCTACGGTCCTGTCACGCCAACGCCGCATGTGCAGTAAAAATGTAGAGTGTCGAGTGCTGGTCCCACTCTACACTTCGTCTCTCCGCCCGACGACGAGCAGACTTTGGTCGTCGGTTTGGGGGACTCGGCCTGCAAAACTCTGGACGGCGTTGATTAGATTCTTACCGAATTCGACGACGGATGCGGTGCGCGACTGCTTGAGGTGATCGAGGACGCCCTGCATTGTGAAATACTGTTCTTGAGCGTTCATCGCATCGGTAATGCCGTCGCTGATAATGACGAGGTTCTGTCCGTTTTCAATAGTCAAAGAACACTCCTCGTACTCGGAATCCTCCACAACGCCCAATGGCAAACCGATCTTATCTTCTCCAAGCAATGTCGCCGTACCCTCCGGTGAGACGAGGACCGGTGGCATGTGTCCGGCGTTGAAATATCGGATTTCGTGCGTCTTGGGATCAAGCACGCCGAAAAAGAACGTGATAAATCGGTTGTCCCAGCGACTTTCCGAGAAACTACGATTAAGCTGTTTCACCGTCGCACGCAGCGACGGTTCGATAACCAGACCATATCGGACTTCCGCAGAGAGCTTTGCCATGAGAAGAGCGGCAGAAACCCCTTTGCCGGAAACGTCACCAAGTGTAAAGGCCAACCGGCCATCCGGCAGCGGAATGTAATCGTAATAGTCGCCGCCGAGATGCCTTGCCGCCTTGTAATAGTCGTAGAATTCATAATTGGCAACTTTCGGCGGTTCCGTCGGCAGTAGGCCCATCTGGACTTTACGGGCAATGTTCATTTCCCGTTCCATGACCTGTTCCTCAATGGCAACTTCTTGGAGCTGCGCATTCTGATAGGTTACGGCTATTTGGTAGGCCAAACTGACCAGAAGGTCCAAGTCTTCGTAGGTGAACTTTTGGCCCCGGGATCGGGTGTCGACTTGGATCACGCCGAGGACTTCCGTCTTGTCATAGTCCATAATCGGCGCGGCCATGATCGAGTAGATATTGTAGTTCACAATACTCTCGCTCGGCTCGAACCGGGAATCGTTGGCAACGTCGTCGGAAAGGATCGCGGCTTTCGAAAAGGCGACTTTTTCTAAGATCGTCCGGCTGATCCGGATCGACTCCCGATTGTTCCGATCACGATGAAGGTGCTTTCTCAGTTCGAGCCGACCGGTCTGCTTGTCGTTGAGCAGAATGAAGATACAGTCCGCTTGCGGAAAAATCGTCAGAAGGTTCTCGCTCAGTTGTACCAAAACGTCGTCGACGGCGGCACCGAGGTTGCGACCGATATCGATCATTGCCTGGAGTTTGACGGCGGCGTTGGCGGAGGTCAGCGTCGGCTTCTTGTCGGCGCCCAATTTGATTTGCGACTTGACGGTAAACGATTCTTCTCCGGCGTCGTCGAAAACGAGAGTCTGGCTGGGTTTTGACAGATGCTCGTGCCGTTCCGGTTCGCCGACGGAGAAGATCAATTCCAGATCGCAGAAACGGAGAACATCGCCTTCGTGCAACAGCATCGGCTGGATTACCGCCACTCCATTAACGAAGGTTCCGTTGCGACTTTTCAAATCTTCGAGATGATATCCGTTCTTGTCCAGCGTAATTCGAGCGTGTTCCCGACTGACGCCGGCATGGTCGAGAAAAATCTCACAGTCGGGATAGCGACCGACTCTGGAAGATGTCGAAGGAATCGTGAAAACCTTCTTGTCAAGAACGCTGTTCTCAGGGGTGCGAAGAAAAGCCATGGGAAGTTAATAGTTAATAGTGAATAGTTAACAGTGAGCAGCAGATAGTTAATAGTGAATAGTAAAAACATTGGCAATCGCCTGCGTCTTCACTATATCACTATTTACTATTTACTATTAACTACTTCCTGTGGTCTCCGATTTGGGGAGTTTTCGGATGCGTATCGGGACCGAAGTAACGCAGGCTGACGAGCGGTTCGCTGCCGGTGTTTTCGACGACGAAACCCTTGGCCGCCGCTTCCGCCGTGACATAAACCTCGTCGTTCGGCTCCGCGCCGTAATGAATCATCACAGGAGTTTCAACCGATAGTTTACCGATCTTGCCGCAGCCTTGGACGAAAATCCACGAGCTGGCGCCGGGGTCTTTGACGGTACATTTGCAACCGGGCATCACGGTAAGCTCCTTTGCCGAAAAGAGCTGTTTGCCGTCGACCTTGCCGTAGGTGATCCATTTGTCGCAGTAACCATCGCCGGAATGGTCTTTGTCGAGGATCGGTTCCAAATAGTTGGATTGCATAAAATTCGGATCGACGTTCTTGTCCCAATCGAGCATTTCGATAATGTAATCGAGGTCCTGGTGCTTGTCCTTGGGAACGTCCTTGACGAGCAGGTCCCACGGAACCTGTCGGCCTTCGACCAGCGATTGGAACATCCCGAAAACGTCGGAGCCCCACTGCGGTTCGTAGGTACAAAGCGAACCCGGCGCGTGGAGAACGCCGGCAGGAATCACCCAGCCGCTGCCGCGCTTGAGACGGTACGCCTTCGAAAGATCGAGAATGCCGTTGTCGCCCTTGTTCCAGTTTTCGAGGCATTTTCGGATGTCAGCCTTCGTTGTGCCCGGTTCGAGGCCCATAAAGGTGTAGTCAAAGTGATTCTCGGCGGCGTTCAATTGCGGCGGAAAATAATATGCTTCAGGTTTGCCCTCTTGATTGACATTTTTTGCGTGTTCCGTCATCTGGTGCATGTGATGCGGAATCGGCCCGGCATTGTCGAAAAATTTTGAGTAGACCGGCCAGCGTTTGTATTTTTTCCAGATTTTTTCTCCGACGACGGCGGCTTGACCTTCGGCAACGGTGTCGCGGAGCAGAAATTTCTTGCCGTCGAACTTGACGTAGCTGAGTCCTTCGTCGTCGTCGCGGTTGTCGTTGGCGGCTTCCGTGGTACTGCCGAACCAACGTTCGTCGATGCCGCCGCGGTGAACGCCGAGAGCATACCAGTCGGTCGGTGCCAATTTGATGCGTTTTCCCGGATGCAGGAAACTCCGCGGCACCCAGTTCGGAATCAGGCGGAGAATGCCGTCACCGGCGTCCATCGCCTGTTGGTAGATTTTGCCAACGTTGTCTTGCACCGCAACGGTCGAACGATTTTTACAACAACACTCTTTCATGATATTGGCTCCTGATAGGACGTAGAGAGAAAATCCCGACGGATACTCCGTCAGCACAACATGCCAAGGAGTATAGCACAAAGAACAATGGATTTGTAGAGCCCAATGGCAAGAAAAAAACAGTCAAGATAGGCGTGAGGCTCTGCGACCTACGGTCGCCAAGGTTTTGTTTTTTCGAGAAACTGTTCCTCTAATAGCGATTAATAGCGAGCTTTGCTCGCTTTTCCCACGTCTCACGCCTCACGCCTCACGACTTTTTCCTCAAGCTCGGCAAAAAAACTGACGAAAAGTGGAAAAACCGGCTCCGTTCCACCTTTTTTTTTTCAAAAAAATGTGGATAATGAGAAAAGTCGCTTCGATTCGACCGTTTCGGATCGGAGACTGTTTGGTTGATAACTCGAACTTGCATTTGGAGGAGCGTTACCGTGAAAACTTCCGTGAAAAACTTCCGTTTGTATTGGGCCGAAGAGCTTTCGACTTGGCAGTCGGTGTTCTCGAAATATCCGCATAGGATCGGCCGGATCGTCGCCGCCAAGCGTGACGAAGAGGAAGACGAAGAGATTGAGGACGACGAGGATTGGGACGAAGACGAAGAGGAGGAAGAAGAAGACGAGGAC
>JGI24702J35022_10003043_pt1 | contig 10136 bp, 7 predicted proteins | sample TergutTh196P4_FD_35022 | JGI IMG/M metagenome (IMG submission 35022)
CCTCAATCGCTACTTTTGATTTGAACTCTGCCGAATACTTGCGGCGAATACTTCCTTTTTTCATTTTTTATTACCTCCTATTTTGAGGTAAAGAAATCACTTTATCCAATGGTGCATTTTTGCGGGAGCTTTTCAGCCGTATTCGCCCCCGTATTTACTCCCGATACCGCCATCTACCTCAACATAAATATTTTACTTAATATAAACATTTGTACTGTCGGGCTTGGGAGAAAATTCACGAAAATAATAAACCTCATCTTTTTCTCTTATCTTGCCGCCAGAATAAACTTTCGTAATTTTAAATGTCATATCATTTAAAATCACACCTTCTTGAATAAATTCTTTGTGCGGATAACCTCCTTCTAATTTATGTATTTGAATTGTATTATCTGAAATAAAGAAAACCCCCCAATTGTATTTACTTTTTGCAGCCCATGAGTCCTGAAATTGTTTCCTGACATATTCATCCATTTCTTCTATAGTATTTTCATCCCCATATAAGTTGAGTAATACTCCATTGGTATACAAAACATGAGAGTTGTATATTACATTATCAAAACCTGTTTGATAAAAATACCCATTAATTTTCAGTTGATTACCGATGTAAGGTGTTGCTTTAAGGAATACATCATCTTTTTTAAAACAAGATAGCATAAATAACATACTCAGAATTGATATAATTAAGATTTTCATATTTTATTGATTTTTAATTGATCACCACGCTCCAAATTGGAAATACAACCTGTCTTTTCTGTCCTCCATATATCTAAAATATGTTGATCCTATCAATCTATGAACAATCTGATTTTGAATTAAATCACGTATCCATTCTGAATCATTTCCAAAAGAAATTGGGCCTATGCCTAAAGAAAGTACTCCATGCCTATATTTATCAGGATCAGGAGCATAAGGATCGCCTGGCTTTTTGGCCCATGTACCATGAGGCCCACCATCTATTTTATATTGATCCTCAGGATTCATCCCCCGATCCCCGGTGAATATTACATTTTCAAGATAGAGAGGCCCAAAATTCAGGCGCACCCGTGAAGTCCTGAACCTGTCGCCTTCATCCCCCCACAAATCGTTATATACATCAAATCCTGCATTACCCGGAATACCTAATTTACGATATCCGACTGTCTGAGAAAATTCTCCTGCATCATATTCTGTCTTCCCGCTTGTATAAAAACCGAAATAAGTTGTTTCTGTTCCTTTTCTAGTTTCCCATCCTTTGTAATCGCCATAATTTTCCCAAAAGTAAGTTTTACCGTATTCTTTCCAAGGCGCAACAGGACTGGTTTTGGGTACTCCAAAGCCAGCATCAAATCCAATCCCTGTTTGATGAGTACCGAATCTTAAATCTGCGTGAACCGCAACAGGAGAAATGAATTTTTGTAGTTGATAACCTGCATCAGTATGAAATAAAAACAAGAATGTAAGAAAAAATTCACCGTCCAAATCTGTATATCTAAGCGGATTATTAAGTGCATACGAATAACGGTTAAAGTTTTGGCTAAAGTCAGGAGCTTGCACATACGGGTCAGGACTTAAGAATCGTCCCAAGGCTGGGTCGTAAAGCCTTGCATTCATATTGATTAATCCGAATTGCGGCAAGTGTTCGTGCCCGGTGTAACCTCTATTCAAAAATAGGTCAGGCTCGTAGTCGGGCAGATAAGCTATCTGATTGACCGGATTACGCACACGACCCCAAGCGTCAAAACTTGTTTCCTGTGTTACTGCTCCACTGCTGTTTGTCACATGGGTAATGCTTCCAAGGTAATCACGAAGGATATAATGTAATACCCATCCGCTACCCTGATTGACATACACGGCAGGTGCGGTATAAGCATCACCACCAATGTATAATTTCTGTTTATTGACTGATGTACCGAAATCTGCTTCATAGCGGTCTCCCAGGTAATAACGTTGGAATAAAGTGTTTCCGTACTGCTTCATCTGCATTTTTTTGCGGCTTCCGTCATTGGCGTAAGTAAATAGGGCTTCATAATTGTTTTCGGATATGTTTGAAGGACGATCGAAAGAAGTGTAGGTAACCGACTGGTTTCGCTGCGGGATCGCTGTGTTGCCACCTGCGTCTACCCCAGAAATAGCATACGGTTTGTTAGGCGTATCGAAGTAAAAAGTATTACCGGCATCGCTTTTCTTGGTAATATTGCCTTTTAGGTCATAGTCCATGATGAAACCGGAAAAGGTTTTCAATCGGTTAAGATTGTCAAAGGTGAAATTTTCCTGTAAATTTCTCGTATTGTCTTTACGAAAACTCAGATTGCCTTTCGAGTTATCGAAACTGTATGTGTGATTCAGTAATGTTCCGAAATTGGATACAGTGGCAGTCCTGCCTGTCGAAATACCATACGAATCGTATGAATAAACACGTGTTACGGGTCCTGTGGTAACCTGATTTGCCTGACCGGTCGAATGTTCCGATATTAAATTCCATACGCTTGTATTATCTAACTTTATTTCACTTAAAAATCCATTGGAGTAGAGATAGTATTCTGTTCCGATTGTTCCTGATTGCGCTGCAAATCCGATAGAATATATATTTTCTGATGAATACGAAAATGTCTTTTCAAGCCAGTAACTGTCCGGCCCGTTATCCCGGTCTTTGTAAAGGCGTCCATAAGTGTCGTACTGGTACGTGCGCGATGTGTTGTTGGTTGAAGTTTCAGATGCTAACAAGCCGTCACTGTTATAGCCATATGTGGTGGTGAATTCGGGCAATACTTTGGATGTAAGACGTCCATATACATCATATGACATGGTTTTAGTAAGGTTGTTCGCGTTCGTTTCGGATTGCAGGTTACCGGCTGCATCGTAAGTAAATATACGGTTCCCTGCACTTGGATCGTTTATTGAAGTTTGCCTACCGTAGCTATCATACCCAAACGTGGTAGTAATATTCCCAGGGACCGTAATATTTGAAGGCTGACCGTCGGGGCGAAGGTTATAAGTAATCGTTCCGGAAAGGTCTGAAACGGATGTTAAATTACCTTGTGCATCGTAATTATGGGTAGATGAAATACCGTTTTTCGTTACAGTCACGTTTTTGCCGCTATAGCTGTAAGTTATGCTGTTTCCGGAAGCATACGTTATTGATGTAGGACGATCGTAAAAATCATACAAATAAGTATCCCAGTAGGATGCTGTACTGCCGGTGAATGGTAATGACTGTTGATACAGGCGCCCGGATGAATCATAAGTCTTGTCAATATGCTCGACTGTACCATTAAACCGGATTACGCTTTTTCTGACATCTCGTTCAAAAGCATCGTAACTGATCGTAATATTCGGTTGTTCCGCAACTGTATAATTAACATCATATAAACCGGGTCCGGATGACCATGCGAATTGGGTATATTCTTGTACTCCGTTAGGATATATTGCACCTACTCTTCGAGCTAAGTTATCATGCATAATAATCGTACCTTGTGATTTATGATCCTTTATCATTTGCAACAAACCATTAAAAGAGTTGTACTCAAAAGTTGTATATAAACCAAGAGGATTATTTATTTGCGTTACACGCCCGTAAATGTCATAAGCAGTTGAATGGGTTAATACATTGGAAGAATTGTAGGGTCTAATGTTTACGTTTGTTATCAATCCCTGGCTGTTATAGAGTTTTGTAGTCTCCGATGTTTGCAATCCATTGGCATAAATGACTGTTGTCAGCGGAAGCCCGTGATTGTGACTGCTTATATACATCCGTTTGCTATTTGAAGCTCCACCGCGCGTTACAGTTACAGTGTGGTCTATCAGAGCGCCGAGTATGTAGGGCGATCCGGTATTGTTGTAATATACATTGTTTATCGTTTGCGTTATATTCTCTCCGAAATTGATTGTTTCGTTTGTCGGATTTCCGTAACTGTCATAAAGATAACTTGCTGTCTGGGTAATCCCTTTTAATTTGTGCTGTACAGATTGGTTCTCCAATGTAATTATTGCAATTTTATTTGGTTGGATATTTACCGACCAGTTATTAATTGTTTTATGTACAGGATTTTCATCACCGGTCTTAATTCCAAATTGATACGGATTAAAAGTTTGACTGGTTGAATTATAACGTATATTATCGTAAGTGTTTATTCTCGAAAAACCACAAAAACCTAACCCCTGCCGGTGTAAAACCGCATTTTCATAGTACAAATTTATGTCATTGTAAAGCTGGCTATTATAATATTGTTCCCTGTTTACGGGAATATATATAGGCCCCTGAAAATTGATAAAAGGCCAAGTTGCTCCACTGCCTTTTTGATAGAACTGATTTGATTCATTTAATCTGAGGAAATGGTTTCTCTCGATGACCCCAAAACTGTTAACTGCGCCGGTCAACAACATTTCTTTCTTGTCATCCCTTGGATAAGTATATTTATATATTAGACTGTCTTTTAAATTAACAATACGACAGACATAGTTGTTACCGTTAATATCTACCGGAAGGATAGCTGAATGATAAGGATATATAGTATAACTGTCTAGTATAATTGTTTGATTGGGGTTAATGAAATATGTATAAAAACCGGAACCACCGATTGGATTCGTTGAAATCAGATCGGGTATCCCATCTCCATTAATATCTTGTGCAAAAACAGTCATATTTTTGGTATAACTAAATCCGGTAACGTTCACAATTTCAAATTGACCATTTCCTTTTGAATAATAATATGACCATGTAAAGTTGAAAAAATTGATGTCATTGTTAGAAGTAAGTAAGAAGTCTGTAAGTCCATCTCCATTAAAATCCCCGACCAATAATTCCCGTAAAGAATAATCAGCTCTGGCAAGAAAGTTAGACCTTGCCACCCTTTTCATAATGTATGTTGATCCGGTAAATTCAAACGTATATACATCGCCATAATTACTATGATGGTAAATATCGCTTTTCCCGTCTCCATCATAGTCTATGATTGTAAAATGGTCGGTATTTGCCTTTGCATCACTTGGATTAGTTTGATAAGTACCGATAAAGTCTACAAAAAATGGATAAAAATCATCTTCGTATAGTATCACATCATTTTCTAAATCAAATAAATAGCACCGTGAGTTGATGTTTTGTCCTCCAGGATTAGCACAAGAAACTGCCAGCACTTGCATTTTGCCGTTACCGATGAAATCACCTGTATAATAGAATTTAGGATGCACACTGTAACCATTATCATTATCGGTGATTACAGTTGGAAACAGATATTCCCTGGTATAACTTAATTCTATTCCAAAATATAAACTAGATGAATAAACCTTGAAAACAACTTTTTCATACGTGTTGTTAATAACTGTATTATTTATTTTTATTATTTCATCGTCATATTTACCATCAATATTAGCACATAAAATATCAATAAATCCTTCTTCCGTTGTTAATGTCGGCATTGATGGAAATATATATCCAAAAGAGTCCGGGTCGTTTAATTCTGTATACAACAGGATTTCTTCATTTCCGGTATAAAGATTGATATATCTGTTTCTGGAATGTTGAAATAAACCCGGGTCCCTGATTTCGTTAAAATAAGGAAGTTTGGTGGGAAGTACAATAATTCCGTCATCCTCCGAAAAATAATCAAATTTCCCTCTTCTTGTGATGACTTCATCCGGCCAGGTAAAACTATACGATTGATATAAATTTACCCATGTGGTTAAATAATTGTACGCAGTATTATTTTCTCCATAATAGAACTTTAGCGGATTGAGAGACAAACTTTCGCCCAACAAATCAACCTGAGAAATCACAGCCTGAGTTTTATGATTGATGTATGAGATGTCATATTTACGCAACACATTAGAGCCGAATCTACATTCCACACTGCTTAGCAGATTGTTTAATGTGACTTTTATACCACCCCTGTAATAAAAAGGATTGTCTGGTCGTGATGGGTTATAATTAAACACAACCGAGGCATAACCATAGATTATAGATTGAATCATATAATGATTGTTCCCATAAGCGTAATTATAAGTTATTGTATTATTGAAACGGTCTTGTAATTCTGTCAACGGGTATTCAAGCAATGATGATGCATTATTCGTATAACCATAAATTGCAGTATTTCCATTGGGATGCCATACCTTGAAATACAGAACAATGTTGCCGTTAATATAAGCTGTCGCCTTAATATTCCCACGTTCGGTTTCATAATTAATTTCGGATGAATTTTCGCTTGTCTTAATCAATCGTAGGCCATCCAAAACAAACGGGTCGCTTTTATCCATCAGGGCTCCCTCCGTCTTGTTTTCATAGTAAAGATTTTTTGCAACTCGTGTAATAAAGGATAATCCATCCATATTCCATCCTACTCCCATCAATCCATTGCCGCTAAAACTATTGTAACTTAATGATAAATTGGGTTGGAAACCATTAACGCCAGGATAAATGTCTATGGGGATTTGATAAGTTAATGCTCCATTCGGCAGTACAGCCGATGTCATAGGAATATCACCTACCAGTTTATTGTGGTCGATGGCTGCCGATATGGGAACATGAGAATTGGTAAAACCGGAACGTAGTTCAATTATATTATTAGAAGGTTCATTGTTCGGCTTTTCGATAACTTCACCAGTTGATGGGTCATATGTAAATAAAGTTAAAGGTGGATATAATATATTAATTACCGAATCTTCCCAAGCCTTTATTTCCGGTTCAGTCATTTTACTGAAATCCGGTGTTTCTATGACAGGCTTCTCTTTTATCGGTTCATTTGTATCATATTTCTTTCTGATGTCTTCTTCCCATTGCCTGAACATTTCATCTGTCCAATTCTCCGTGTTTTCGGGTCTGAATGTTGTACCGGGCTTGGGTCTTTCGTTATTGCCTGTGTCCTGATTGTTATCGGCGAAATCTTTTTGCTGCGCATTCGCTGTTATCCCGGTTATACAACAAACCGAAGCTAATATAATGAATATTAATGTAAATCGTTTCATTCGAGAAAATTGTTTAATTGTTAGTGAGATTATAAATAGTGCGTATTATTGCGTTACACTTTATTGACGAGCAGTTCGATTTCCGGAAGCATCGTAATAATATTTAATTTGCGGGATTTCTCCAATGACGTTAGTTTGAATAATGCCGTTAGTGCTATATCCTTCAGATACAATGTAATATGTTCCGGCAGAAAGACTCAGTTGCAGATAAGAGTGAAATATGTTGCTACAGGCTCCTGCTCCTGAATAATCGTCATTATAGGCAATACTTACTGTATTGGCATCAAGCAGATGCAAGTATGTATCGTTGATCGTTGATCCGCAATGATTAATGGTTACAGTCATCGGTACCGTAAGCGTAAACATGTAAAACACATCGTTAGACGGCCGTCCATACTCGTTCGTGAAATTGACTGTATTTCTTGAATCCGAGTACTGAAATGCTGTACCGAATGTACCGATATTGAAAGCTGTTGATATGGTATTTCCAGTAAGTGGATTAACATTCAAAACCCCACTGCCTACTACATCAAATATTCCATTAAAAACAACCCCGTTTGCCAAAATTGATAGATACCCCCCATTTCCTACTGTGACATTTTGGATGGCCAGGATATCGCATCCCATTATTGTCAAGAAAGAAGAAACGGTCTGGTTTGTAAAACTGTAGATGCAGGAACGGACTTGTACAGGTAGAGACAAACTGTCACTTTCACCACCAAACATGCTCCATGCTCGTTCGTTTGACTCCAATACGAATTGAAACGTACTGTCTGCTTCTTCTTTTGCAATTTGCTGTTCCTGAGCGAATAGAGGAGGACCCTTTATGGACAAAAGAATTAGCATCATAAATAAATGTATATATAGTTTTGATTTCATGTGGACATTATTTTTCACAAAAAGATGATAACGTTGAAATTGTATGGTCGCTTGATTGTTCTTTCTATTTCGTCAGAATCATACGTTTGGTATCTGCTACTTTGCCGTCCACTATCAATGAATACAAATACATACCTGCTACTAACTCCGATCCATTAATAGAAATATAGGATTGGCTATTGTTGATAGGATACTGCTTTAACAGGGTACCTTGCATATTAAACACATATATGAGTGCGTTCGTAAGATTGTCCTGCAAACTGAATTTAATCTCTGTTCGTTCAGAAAATGGATTTGGAGTGTTTTGATACAAAACGGCGCCGGAAAGGGGATTATAATCATTATTGGTTGAAACTAATGAGCGAATAACAGACGTTTCGCCCACAAGGGTTTCAAGGTCAGTCACTTTCTTTTGAAGATCCTTAATACTTTCTACAAGCAATGGAATCAATCCGATATAGTTTATTGCCATTATCCCATCTGCACTTTCTTCAACCAACTCAGGGAAGAGTTCTCTTACTTCCTGTGCAATGAAACCGATCTCTTTTTTATACACCGTCGGATTACTTCTATTGAGATCAGCTAAAGCATCTGAAGCATCTTTTGGATTAATTTTGCCTAATTCTACCATTTTGGATACTTCATCAGCGTTGCTGTCAGCTGAAGAAATCTGTTTGTCGTAAATTTTCCCATCCAACTGATAAATTTTGTCAATATAGTTGCCTGAACGGCTGTCACTGAGACTTATTATATTTCTTTTATATGTCTCGTCGGATGTTATCAACAACCCTGCTGTTGTCCATACCTGACCATTTACTTCTAAAGCATAAGTAGTGGGCTTGCGACCGATACCAAACTTACCACTTGCATCAAGGAATAATTTATAATTACCCCAGTTTACAGAACCATAAGTACGCCAAAAATTTAATCCATTTTCAAAATATTCAATTCCAAATTCAGGTCCAATAAGTATTTGTGGATCTGAACCAACATTTAACCCATAGACAGGGGTTGGCCCAACAAACAAATGGTCATACTCATAATGCAACTGTCCCCGCACAGAAGAAAAATATACCATTGTAAATAATGTCGCAAGAGCAACTCTTAAAGCAATTTTTTTCATAATTTCTATATTTTAAATTTGCAAATAATATTATAAATAATTTTTCTGTATGATAAGTATATCATTGTCAATTTTACGCAAAGATATAACAATTTTTTAAAAGACCTGGTTTTTTTTGTTTTTTTAAGCGCATTAACCCACATTGCAGCCTTGCCTGTCTCCAACAGTTAAAAATGATTAAAAATTGGGCATTTTTCAGTGTGCTATAGCTTAAAACCCATTATCATTACGGAGTTAATGAGACATGGGATTTTTTTATGTTGTCTTGTGGTGCTCAATTGCTATTGACAATCAAAGAGATAATGCCGACCTTTGCCCCGATGTTTTTCAAGACGGCATTTCGGAACGATCCTCAAACGAACAGACCCCTGCCAGGGGAAAAATAAAAGGACACGGCGGAAGAGGAAATGTCGCAGGGAAAAAAAACCTGAGACGAACGAAGTAGTCCGACTGATATTTTTTTTTGCCTACCTATTTAAGGGTAGGCGGGATGGGAATGTTGGGAGAATAAATTCAGTATTTTTTGCTTAAGGAGGATAAAATATATTTGTCGTATGCCTGTCCTCGTGATACTAAATATTCAAATTTGGCTGTGTTGCCCTCGATGTAAACGTGGAATGTGAAAAAGGATCGGTAGGCGCCTGTTTTAATTCTGTAAACATTATCAAAACCGGTAATTCTTTTACAGTCGCTTATTTCTTCCAAACTTTCGGCTGCTTTTACTTCTGCAATCACTTTCTTTATGGATGATTGCATTTTGCCGGAAAGTTTGTCTAATGACTTTTGAAAACTTTTGGAATATTGTACAATCATAGACCGAGCCGTTTTTCGAAATTTAACGTTTCTTCTTTGGTAAGGTACTGTTTTCCCTCAGGATCGGTTTCGAGCAGATTTTTGTAGATTTTATAGTCAGTCAGGCTTTCTATCTTATCGGCTTCGATTAACAATAAACGCTCTATGTAGTTTTTGACGTTGGTGCCTTCTATAGAGGCTTTAATGGATAACGCATGAAGCGCACCGGTAGGGATATCAATTAACTTTCTCTTTGTTGAAATAGCTGTATACATATTCTGTTGTTTTATTAATATTTCGGGTGCAAATATATATAATATATATGATATATACAACTTTTTTTAAAATTTAAATCAGAAGGGAGGGGGATTGATTTTCTTTGGGGAGGTGGGCGGGGGGGGGG
>JGI24702J35022_10003044_pt1 | contig 10133 bp, 6 predicted proteins | sample TergutTh196P4_FD_35022 | JGI IMG/M metagenome (IMG submission 35022)
GTGCCAGCTCCTCCAAGAACCAAAAAGAAAAGTGCAATTTTAATGTACCTTGCAGAATTCATTGTTCCAACTCACTGAATGAAATACGGATAAAATCCTTTACCATAGGATGATCCGATTTTGCCACATCACGGGGATTGCCATCCGCAATAATATACCCCTGATCCAAAACCGCTATTTTATCAGCAATACGAAAAGCAGCAGGGATGTCGTGGGTGATCATCAGGCAGGTGATTTTCAGCTCCCTGTTTACCCGCACAACCAAATCGTTGATTGTTTCCGCCAAAACCGGATCAAGCCCGGTAGTCGGCTCATCAAAGAAAAGAACCTCTGGTTTTAAAATTAATGCCCTGGCAACGCCGACTCTTTTGCGCATGCCTCCGGATAATTCATCATTACTCTTAGACTCTATACCAGGTAGCTCGATCCATTCAAGAAGTTCTTTTACCCTTTGCCTGATTTCTTCCCTGTCCCTGATTCCAAGAACTTCCCGCAGGGGAAAAGCCAGATTTTCCCCTACATTCATGGAATCGAAAAGGGCTGCGTTCTGGAAAGAATAGCCAAAGGAACTCCTTTGTGCCAAAAGATCGTCTTGCGAAAGGGCAGTGAGTTCCTTATCTTTGAACCAAACCCTGCCGCTTTCCGGTTTCATCATTCCAATAATAGATTTAAAAAGAACGCTTTTCCCGGTTCCGCTCTGGCCTACAACGGCAAAAATGGACTTNTCTTCNACAGTTAAACTTACATCAACAAGGACATGATGCTCNCCAAAAGATTTGGAAAGATGCTCTGCTCTTATTANAGGGGTAGAACCCAAGCCGGAATTATTCATTGGTATACCATTGGCATTAAGAGAGTGGTAAGGATATAATCTNCAATTAGAATTGATACAGAAGAAACAACAACTGCATGGGTAGCGCTGTCACCAACTCCTTTGGCACCCCGTCTTGTCCTAAGCCCGAAAAAACAGCAGATTGTTGCGGTTAACACCCCCATAAAAACAGATTTAATAAGGCCAAACATTACATCACGCGGACCCANAAAATCCAGCATATAATCCGTATATCCGGCTGAATCTATGTTAAANACAATTACAGAAATTATATAAGAGCCGATAATTCCNATNACATTGGCCAGAAGGGTTAATACCGGAAAAACCATAATGGAAGCAATTACCTTGGGAAGTACAAGATACTGTACNATATTAATTGACATGGATTCGAGGGCATCTANTTGNTCGGTAACTTTCATGGTACCAAGTTCCGCCGCCATGGCAGATCCGTTTTTGGCAATGAGCATGAGTGAGGTAATTACCGGGGCGAGTTCCCGGGAAAGGGCAATGGCGACAACGGCGCCTGTCCCTATTTCTACCTGAAAAGTCCTGAGAAACGTCACAAGCTGAAGTGCAAAGATCATTCCCATAGCCCCGCCGGAAAGTAAAATGATAAGAACAGAATTTACCCCAAGATATTCAATCTCTGCCAGGCATTGGGAAAAGCGGGAAGGCTTCTTTGGGATGCAGCGTACCAAATCGCCCAAAAAAACAATATATTGCCCGATTAATTCAAAAATATCTTTAATTCTTTGCAGCATTCATTTTCCTTAATACAATTATATAGCCCATTTAATGATCCTGAAAGTACAATTTTCCTGTCTGGCAGTAAAGCCGTTGACCTATAAAGACAATAACTTTATCATTTAATTGTGGCTGTTCGTAAAGGAACCGGAAAAAAAACTACGGCAAAAAAGCCAGGATTAAGAACAACTGGGGCAAAACCTTCTTCCAAGGGGAAGGAAAGATCGCATTCCTGGGCTGTNGTTTTCTGGCTGGGTTTTATTATTCTTATAAGCGGCCTTTTTCTGTTTAACCGNGAAGCTATAATCCAAAGCATCAATTCCATCAAAAATGAAATTTCAGGACAAACANACAGCCAGGATGAAATACCCGAACTCAATAGCAAAGATGCAGAGCCACCACCGGTAACGGTTACCGTGAANCCGGCACCCAGGGCGCAGCAGGAACCACAAACTGCNGCTCCCCCTGCCAATCNAAATGTAACGCCGCCTGCAGCAGGGCAAACACCTCAAGAGCAGCCGGCGGCTCCTACTCAAACAACACAAACACCGCCGCAAACAACCCAACAGGCAGCGCCGCAGCCGTCAACATCGCCCGTCCAGAGCCAGGCTGAAGTTATTGACAGGGTTCTTTATTTTATTCTTGTCGATAGAGGCGGTTCTATTGTCAGGGAAAAGGTGAACCGGAAAATACCTGTTTCCAATTCTCCAATGACAGACGCTCTTCAGGCTCTTATTGGCGGACCCAATAATGAAGAAAAAAGCAAAAATTTAATTTCCCTTATTCCGCCTGGCACCCGTATTCTTTCGGCAACAGTCAGGGGAGATACCGCATATATCAGCTTTAGCGAAGACTTTCAGTACAATACTTACGGTGTTGAAGGGTATGCAGGCCAGGTGAGGCAAATTATTTTTACAGCCACAGAATTTCCAAATGTAAAGAATGTACAAATTCTAATAGAAGGCCGCCGGGTCGATTACCTGGGTGAGGGTATCTGGATAGGAAGCCCTCTCAATAGGGACATGCTTTAAGCGGAATATTGCCCTTTTATTATCCTGGATAATAATTAAGATAAACTCTTTTATAATACTAATTCCCATGAATAAAATTTGACAAAATATTCATAACATGTTCTTCATCGAGCGGCTTTGAAATATGCCCGTTCATTCCGGAAGCCAATGCATCTTCTATATCTTCTTTATATGCGTTTGCAGTCATTGCAATGATGGGGATATTTTTTGCATCCGCATGATCCAAAAGGCGTATTTGCCTTGTTGCTTCATAACCGCCCATTACAGGCATTTGAACATCCATAAATACTAAATCATAATATTTGGGCGGGGAATTACCGAACATTTCNACCGCGAGTTTTCCGTTTTCCGCTTCTTCAATTATTACACCGGTTGGAGACAGTAATTCCAAAATAATAATCCGGTTAATTTCTATATCTTCTACCAACAGTATCCTTTTACCTTTTAAATTGACATTTTTCTTTTCCTGCTTTTCTTCGGCTATTTTTTCACCTTTTATAAAGGACAAGGTAAAAAAGAATTCCGAACCAACATCAAGCTCACTTTTAACCTGTATTACCCCTCCCATCATGCCAATAAGGTTCTGGCTTATGGAAAGACCCAGGCCCGTTCCTCCAAATTTTGCAGCTACTCCGGTATCCGTTTGTTCAAAAGGAACAAAGAGCTTATTAACCTGCTCCTGTGTCATTCCAATGCCGCTGTCAGATACAGAAAAATGTATTTTTGTGTTTTTTTCATTTTCTTCCAACATATCCGCAATAAATTTAATTTCTCCGTTTTCCGGAGTAAATTTTATTGCATTGCTTAAGAGGTTAATTAATACCTGATTAAGCCTGAGTTTATCCCCAAGAAGTATGCAATCCTTTATTTCATCAATATTGGTAATAAAATTAATATGTTTTTCCAGGCAGCGCTGTTTAATTATCTGTGTTACTTCGGTATGGGCATCCTTAAAATTAAAAGGTTCATTTGAAAGTTCCAGTTTTCCGGCATCAATTTTGGACATATCAAGAACATCATTTAAAATGCCAAGTAAATGATGAGANGAAATTAATATTTGATTAATTGAATTTAAGGCTTTTTCCGGATTTGATACGGATCTTTTGGCAATGCCTGCCATGCCAATAATTGCGTTTAACGGCGTCCTGATTTCGTGGCTCATGGTAGCAAGAAATACGCTTTTTGCTTTTGATGCTACCTGTGCTGCTTTTGTCTGATGCTCAAGTTCTGATGTTCTTTCCCTGACTGTTTTATCAAGGCCGCGGTTTAAAATTCTGTTTTTTCTTAAAGAAATAATGGTAATAATAAGAGCCAGTCCCATTCCAATAGCCATTATCATAAAAAATATTAATCTTTGCCTGGACATTTCCCTGACATAATCATAACCCCTGTTAGACCAGTTATAGGTAATAAGGTCTGTTTTTATATAGTTCTGGGTTTTGTTAATAATTGAACACAATACATGTTCAGACAAATTAATTCCAAAATAAGATTCTACAGGTATTCCAAAACGAATATTTATTTTATAGCCGGGTTTTTCCCGGTAATTCTGCTGCATAAGCAATATATAATCGGACGCCATCATTAAATCAATTTCACCGGATTCCAATGCGTCCAATGCATCATTTTGATCGTCATACCCGACAATATTATTATTATCCGGCAGCCAAAGGCGGTAATTATCTTCGTAAGCAGATTTACTGATCAATCCAACCCTGGTGTGTACTACCTGATAAATTGCCATATCAGGAAAATTGGATTTGGAAATAAGGGCATAATTGGTTGTTGAATTTGGCTTNTCGGGCCAAAGAAAGCGTCCCATACGTTCATCTGAATGGATAAGTTCAGAAACAAGCGATACTTTGCCTGTCTTAAGCATTTCCAAAATTTCCGACCATGTCGTTTTTTCATCGTTTGCTGTTTCAAATTTAATCCCTGTTAACCTGCTTATTTCCGCAAGTATATCTACTGCAATGCCCTGAAATTCTTTTTCGTTTTTATTGTAAAAACAAATAGGATAATTATCCTGCTCAAGGGCGACTTTCACTGTCCGGTTATTTATGGCTAGATCGTTTAGATAATATTTTTCGTGTTCGGAAAAGGTTCTGCTTAATTTGTAACAGGCATACTCATCTTCGCCTTCCCGGTAAAATTCCATTAATTTCTGGATTCCTCCGGCAGAAAGGTATTTATTTATAACTGAAATTATTGGTTCCAGTTCCTTATTTGCAGTAGCAAGCGAAACCGGGGTATAAACAAGAGGAAAAATTTCCCTTGAATTAAGGAAACCAAATTGATCAAAAAAAGAATCTATTACGCCTTCCGTTACAAATGCATCAATATCGCCGGATTTTAACATTTCAACAGCAGACTCAAAACTTTCCACTTCGAGAGAATTAAAGGACAGCTCAGGGTAATATTTTCTTACAGCTTTGGCATCTACTGCACCTGCCAAAAATCCGATTGTACGGCTGTGAATATCCGTCTCTGTTAAAATTGTNTTGTTTTCTGAATTAGTAAAAATACGAAGCTGGCGTTCAGCAATGGGATGTGTCATATAATAAAATTCCAGACGCTCCGGTGTTGGAGTTAAATCGCCTGTAAAATCAATTGATTTATTGTTAAGACCGTTGATTAACGATTCCCATTCAAAAAGTTCCAGCGAAAATTCCATTTCAAAAAGTTCTGAGAGAAATTTACAGAATTTTATGGCAAAACCGGCATAAGCGCCATCTGGCCGGATAAAAGATTCAGTTTCCAGCATTTGCCCATAAGTGAATTTTGTATTCGATTTTTTCAGGGCTTCTATTGCATCTATTTCACTTTCGGTAATTTCCGGAATATCCCTGTAGTTTTTTATTAATAAAAAACTATTTTTTGTAACCGTAGCGCTACTGCATCCTGAAAAGGATAAAATTATTACAATTAGTAAATAATGTAATATCACCCGTTTCATTTATTATCATCACTTTGCAAAAATATTAAGAAAATTAAGCGCCCCGTTTTTCGCCTTCTCGGCATANTCCCTGGATTTNACAGGATCTTCATTTGCAATTGCATAATCCANNAGATTAATGATCTCATTAAGAGGAGTACGCATTGTAAGTATGGATTTATTCTGTTCTTCCAGCATTTTCTGATGCTCTATCAAGGATAAATGCGTTTCTATTCGTTTTAGCAAAAGCTCGCTGACAAAAGGTTTGTGAATATAATCCAGGGCACCCATATTAAGNCCAAATATTTCGCTTTTTGGATCTACCCTGCCGCTTAAGAATATAATGGGGATATCTTTGGTAGCTTCGTCCCTCTTAAGCATTCCTGCAGCTTCATAGCCATTGATATCGGGCATATCTACATCAAGAAGAATAATATCCGGCTTGACATGGCTAAGGAGTTCAAACATTTTTGCCGCAGTAGGAGCGGGAAATACCTCGTAATACGGTTTTAAGACATTTTTACATGCAGTAAGGCTTGTTAGGGCATCATCTACCACAAAAATCTTTTTCTGTTCTTTAGTCATTATAATTTCTCCTTGTATTCCAATAACCTTGAAGCAATTGAAGATAGATCAGATCCATTTATTTTTTCCCGGAGCCATGTTATAAGCGAAGCATCCTCTGAATAATCGGCGCTTTCCAGTTGATCCATTAAATCATCAATTCCGTTCATGTCATAAGTTTCGCAGCATTTTTGGAGACGGGCAAGAATGGCATTATCCGGCTTCGGAAGAAGCGGCCTGGAACTGCGGCTGTCATGTTCAGAAAGCCATGCCTGTATGCCTAATCCAAGATTTCTGGCCTTTGTTATTAAGGCATCATTTTTGGCAAAAACCCCGGCCATGTCGCCGGATTTTGCCATTATTTCCAATTCCTGGGCCTCATTTTTGATTTTTTCTGCGCCAATACCTGCACTCATACCTTTTAATGTATGAACATATATGGCGTAGTCCTCCAGGGTTTCCAGGGTTATATTACGCATCTTTTCCAATAACGTAAAGATATCATTAACATAAGAACGCAGAATGGCAAGGTATATTTCAACATTATCATTATAATAACCAAGCCCCATTTCAATATCCAGTTCGGGGATACTAATGTCGAGTCCATTAATTTCTATCGGTATGGACTCCTCCTTTAATATTTCTCCTGTCCGTTCNCTGGCTTTATCGCGGATAAATTTATTTAAGGTATCGTTTAGCTGGCGCATATCTATAGGTTTNGAAATAAAACCATTGAAGCCGTTTGTTAAAAACATTTCCCGCTGCCCGGTAAATGCACTTGCCGTAAGTGCAATAACCGGCTGCTTATAACCAAAACTGCGTATTCTTTTTAAGGTTTCAATACCGTCCATTTCCGGCATCATGTGATCCATAAAAACAATATCATATTCTTTGCCGCTTTTAATTATATCAATTGCTTCATAACCGCTGTTTGCTACATCAATAAGAAGCTGATATGGGCTTAATAGCAGGGTGGCAACATCCAAATTGGATTTCATATCATCTACAACAAGCACTTTCCCGTAGGGCATTAATTCCCGGACAACTTTTGAATGTCTCTTGTGTTCCATACTGGAAAAATTAAAACTTTCAAGGTTTTCTGCAGCTTCTTTCCCGATAAAGCCGGGCTTTACAACTACCTGTGGGATGCGGATGGTAAAGGTAGAACCTTCACCCGGAGTACTATCAACGCATATCATCCCGCCCATCATCTTTAGCAGGCTGCTTGTAATGCCCATTCCAAGCCCGGTACCGGCAACTTTGCGGTTGGCTTCTGTATTAAAGCGTGTATATTCTTCGAAAAGTTTATTAACCTGTTCGGGAGTCATTCCATGGCCGGAATCGCGCACCGAAATGCAAAGCGTAGTTTTATCCGGGCCAGCAGAATTATCAGCGCTAAAGAATAATTCTACTTCACCTTCCGGGGTATACTTAAACGCATTGGAAAGAAGATTATAAAGAATTTGCTTTATTCGAAGTTCGTCGCCATATAAAGAGAGCGGGATATTTTCATCTACTTTTANAATAAATTTTATATTCTTGTGTTCTGCCTGCATTATTTTCATNTTTGCGGCATCATTAATTAAACTTAAGACTTCGTAATTTACAGGGTATAATTCAAATTTGCCCGATTCAATTTTTGACATATCAAGAATATCGTTAATAATTCGCAGTAAAAGATGTCCGGAATCAAAGATTTTTTCAAAAGCTTCTTTTGCATTAGACTCGGCGGCATCAGAAAGAAGCTGGCTTTCGGTTACGCCTAAAATTACATTCATGGGAGTACGTATTTCGTGGCTCATAATTGCAAGGAATTTGCTCTTTGCTTTATTGTTCTCTTCGGCAATGTCCCGGGCTTGCCGCAGATCATTTTCGACTATGTGGATTTCTTCGAGCATTGCCTTAAGTTCCCGTAAATCCCTGATATAACCGGCAATGACATATTCTCCCCTGTGCTTAACCCTTACCAAAGTTATTTCTGCCGGAATTAATTCACCGTTAAATTTCTGATGCATCCATTCAAAACGGCAGTATCCTTCTTTAAAGGCTGTATTTACATATTCGGCAGCCATTTCCCTGGTCTTTCTTCCATTTGGCTGATACTCAGGCGAAAGATCAAAAAATCTTTTTAAGAACACTTCTTTTTCTTTAATATCAAAAAGGTTCAGCGCTTCCTGATTACATTCAATGACATTTAAGTCTTTATCCCATAGTTTACAACCCAAAGGAGTTGCATTTAACATAAGCCGTGTACGTTCGTCTGCTTCGCGGCTTTTTTCCATTTCGGTTAGCAATATGCTATTCCTTTGGTTCTCTTCGTCAGTTTTACTTTTTGCATTATCCAAACGAACAAGAATAATAATCAGCACCAGGGCAAAAAAAGCNCCCAAAAAACTGATTATAAGCCTCATGTTATATAGTTCTTCATAGTATTCGGCTTTGGGAGTTGCAACGGTAAGTATCCAGCCATTGTCAAGACGCATGGTAAAAGTAACCGTCCACATTCCAAAGTAACTTTCCATTTCTCTTTCAAAAAGGTCATATCCGGATTCCAGTTCATTGGCAATCAATAAAAAACCGGAGCTTATAATCCGGGCATTTTTTCCCAAAATATCATCATTTGGGTAAGCAATAACATCCAGTCTTTGATTCATTAAAATGCCGTAACCGCCCTCGGTTATGCGCATATTCACAACATGATCCTGAATGCTATCAAGAGGCACTTCCAGGCAAATGATGCCTAATGGTATGCCATTTTCGATCGAAATGCGGTGGACATAGGTAATATAGTAATGATCATTTCTAAAGTATACGGGTGTTACGGCGATATTGCCTTCAGCTTTATCAGCCGTTTCATACCAAAAACTCCTTTGAGGATCAAAGTCTGTGTCACCATCCAATTCTTCGGAATAAAGAAATTTTCCGCCAAAAGATTCAAAATATCCAAAAATTCTATTGAACTGAAACCCGTCTTTTTTATTTTGAATTTCTGCTCCTGTTTCTATTAAATATTTTTCTACTTCTTCAACGCTGCTATTCCGCAGGATCATGTTTTTAACAGTATTGGAAATTATCGCCAATGCGGTTTTTGGTTCTACAAGTTCGGCTTCTATCTCCACCTTTGTCTGGAGAAGAGTATCCATAGCCTGCTTGCTTAAATGATCCTGCAGCATATTGCGTACAAAAACACTGCTTGATACAACCATCAAAACAAAAGCCAGGGTAACATATAATAACTGTATGAATAATGCTCTTTTTTTCCGGAAAATCCGGATTAAGCAGCGAATTAAGGGCATTTTTCCTTACCTTCTTTTAAAAAATTATAACCTTTTTTTACCGTTTAAGCAAACAAAAAACTGCAAATTTATTGGTATTTACCAAAAATCCTGCTTTATTATTGTTTATAATATGATCAGTTTTACAAATAAATACTAATTTAGTATCTTTATTTCCAAAATTCCCGGAATACCATGAATATTTTTCATTACTGGTTTTAAATCACCGGCTTCTTCCAGCTGCATGGTAAAAAACCCTGAAAGTTTTGAAGCGGAAGTTTCTTCCAGACGGCCTTCTATAAGGTGGCCCTGTCTTCTTCGAATAGCCCCTTCTATTTCGGAGAATAAATTTGCCGAATACTTTGCTTCAATTCTAAAACGTTTAACAAGTGCCGAACCGGTATTTTCCCATTCCGCTTCTATCCTCCGGTTTAAAGATTCCGGATTATTTGCAAGACATGAACAATTTTCTTTATGAATTATTATTCCCCTTCCCCGTGATACATAACCTGTTATCTGATCTCCTGTTACCGGATTACAGCAGCGGGCAAAACGAACCATCATGTTCTTTTCACCGTTAATGCTTACCTGTAAAACGGATGTAAGCGGGCCGGCAACTCTTTGGACAAGATCTCTTTTTTCCGGCACCGGTAAAGCAACTGCCGGTTCTTCTACAGCTTTCTTTTTTTTCTCCGCTGTTTTTTCGGAGCTAAATGATTCATCGTTTTTTTCAAGCCATGTCCTTATTTTAC
>JGI24702J35022_10003045_pt1 | contig 10133 bp, 8 predicted proteins | sample TergutTh196P4_FD_35022 | JGI IMG/M metagenome (IMG submission 35022)
CCTGTCATACGAAGATATGATGGACGACCGCAAGATGTCCGACGTCTACAACGCCGAGTTGTCGGGCAGGGAAAAATATGAGGACCGCGACTGTTATTTACTGCTTTTGACAGCAAAAGTGGATGATGCAGCCTATCCTTCGCAAAAAATATGGGTAGATGCAGAAAGGATGATACCCCTGATGCAGGAACTGTATGCCAAAAGCGGACAGTTACTCAAACGCATCGCAATGAGCGACGTACAGCGTGTCGACAACCGGTGGTTCCCCATGAAGATGAATTACAGGGATATGCTCAAAGACGGTGACGGAACCGACTGGATCATAACGAAAATCACATTCGACCAAAAAATCGACGAACATATCTTCAACAAGGCAAGTCTGAGATGATACATAATCGCCAGGTTATTCTTTTATTGCTCGTTTTGGCGCAAATAACTGCCTCAGCGCAGGACGGGATGTCTGTATTTGCATCAACACCTGCCTCAGCGCAAGATGGGATGGCCGTATTTGCACCAACACCCACCGCAGCGCAAGATGGGATGTCCGTATTTGCACCAACACCCACCGCTGCGCAAGACGGAGCAAACAGTTTGCTAAATGCTGACTTGCCTGTGGATACATTATCAAAGGCACAGAAGCGGGCGTTTCGTTTCAGCGGACAGGTCTCCACATGGGGGCAACTTACCCCTGACATCGACCGGTCGCTGTGGGTCGGCGGACGTATTATCCCGCAACTCAATCTTGAACTACCTTTTGCAAACGACAAAAACAAGATAGATTTCGAGGCGTCTGCAAATATTTACGGCAATTGCGGTATCAACCCTTTTTCGGAATTTGATACCGACGGAAAGATAAAACCTTACCGCGTCTGGGCGCGATACTCCACTGCCTGGATGGAATTTCGCACCGGACTGCAAAAAATAAATTTCGGTTCGGCGCAGATGTTGCGTCCGCTCATGTGGTTTGATAAGATGGACCCGCGCGACCCGCTTCAGATGACCGACGGCGTATGGGGCGGGTTGTTTCGTTACTATTTCAAGAACAATGCCAACATCTGGCTATGGGGGTTAATGATGAACAAAGACACAAAGGGCTTGGAAATCATATCCACTGCGGGTGATATCCGACCCGAAGCCGGTGGACGAGTGCAAGTCCCTATCAAAAACGGCGAGTTGGCGCTCAGCTATCATACACGCAGGGTTGATTTGTGGAATTATCTGCTCCCCGTAGCACATCCTTCCAGCGCAGACGGAAATCCACTGTCGTCGAATAATCTTTGGTCTAATCCGCAACCACAACCTGCCAAGCTAACCGGTGAACATCGTTTGGGCTTTGATGTACGCGCCGATGTAGTGGTGGGTTTATGGTTTGAGACTGCCTGGACGTTACTTACAGACGACATTTTTTTCAAAAACCAACTGATGGCAACCCTTGGCGCCGATTATACCATTGGCATTGGCAACGGTTTAGGCATAACGCTCGAACACATGTTGTATTCCATTGGCCTTAAAACGTTTGATTTTCAAACTAACGTAAACTTCACAGCTGTCAACTTCACCTATCCGGTTTCGCTTGCCGGAAATGCAAACGCCATTCTTTACTACGACTGGAAGAACAACGGCTTTTACAGTTTTGCAGGCTTCAACTATCAAATCGAAAATGTAACCCTTTACCTGATGGCCTACCTGAATCCCAAAACCAATACCCTCCCAATGCAATCAGGCGTTGAACGTTTTACGGGAAAAGGAATCCAGTTGATGGCTGTGTGGAATTTTTGACGCGCTTCGGTAAACTTTTCGACTGGAAAATCTTATTTGCCGGTAACGTACGATTCGCCCCATGCCATGACAACATACGGGGCTTTGACCTCCGACATTCTCCTGAATGTCAGCCAATATGACTCTCTGTGGTCGATAGTATGCAGCATTTCGTTTTCGTGACCGGTTAGTACCAATGCAGGCTTTATACCTGATACAAATTTCTCCATGGGCATCATCCAGCATTGCACTAAGAGAATGTCCGTTTTTAGGTTGCCGTTGATTTTTGCAACCAAGTCGTCGCTAAAATCCTGGTCGCCGGTATGCGTGATCGTTTTGCCTTCAGGCAAGGCAATCGAATAAACGTTGTTTAATACATTTCCTTGATTACCGGGATATACATGTACTGTTAATGAGATGTTTTTGGCCGGAATATGAATGGTTTCCCGAATCATATCAGTTCCCCGCACAACACGCAACTGTGGCCCCATGTCCTTCCATATTTCTTCGGGAACAATCACATTCTTTCCCTGCTCACAAAACATTTTGGCGACCGAGAGGTCAGTATGATCGCCATGCGCATGCGTGATAAAGAGAATATCACATTGATCCACAATAGAACGCATCAACGATTCACTGATAAAAGGATTATCCGCTCTACCCCCTCTGACTAAATCTATTCCAATGGTTACGCCGGGCGTTTGTATAATAAAGCCATGGTTGTAAAAACGAAAAAATCGTATTTCACTACCCGTTGGCTTACTTTTCCGAAGCTCTGCAGCCATATTGCCGATTATTCGATCCATATAGGTCATAAAGGCGGAACCATTGTCTAAACGCGTATCGTGAAACAACGCGTCTAATGCAAACAAAGCCAACCGGCGTTCGCTGCTGACAGTCGGCCCCGGCGGATGTATGGCTAACACTTTGTAAGCCTCATCGATGATAACCGAAGCCTGCTCCTGAAGGAATGTATCACTATCCCCCCAATAGTGCAATTTTTCCTGCGCTGCTAACCGTGATGATACCAATGTGCAGCAAATGAAAGAAATAAAAATCGAATAAAAAATCTTTTTCATAAGAATATTGAATAACGGAATTATTGAATAACGGAATTATGCTCCTCCCCGTCATTGCGAGCCTGCGAAGCAATCCAGAAATACCATCCCTTGCTCCTGGATTGCTTCGCAAGCTCGCAATGACGGGGGAAAAAACTACTTTATTTTATACGCCATCAGGGTATCGCCATGGCGGATATACAACACGCCCTGATGAATAACCGGATGCGCCCAATGTTGGTTGGTGCCTAAAGTAACTTTAAAACTGCCTGTCATTTCAAACTTCTCGGGGTTGGGTTTTATTAAATGCATAGAGCCTTGTAATTCGTTGTATACATACAGCATCCCGTCGGCATAGATCACCGTACCGCAACCGATATCCCTTACTTTGTACCGGGTCTCGCCGGTTTTCCAGTCCACGCAAAACCAATACTTGTTCTGGTGTCCCGTAGCGTAGATATAATCGCCCACCTTAATGGCTCCACCCATCTGATTGTCCATTTCTAAATTTTTCCAAACTAATTCTACCNCTTTCCCGCCATCTTTCAGGCGATACATACAGGCTCCCCCCCTGTATCCCGTNATGGATANAATCATACCGTCGCTGTACATCGGCGTGTTGGGGTTGATATTATTTTCACTGGGTTGTATATATTCCCAAACCACTTCTCCCGTATCGGCATTGAAAGCGACGATTTTATTATCCTGCACCTTGCCTTCCTGTTTCTCACCCTCGAACCATGTGACTACCAAGGGTATGGACTGGTCGCCGATAAACAGGGGCGAACTGTAGGATGACGGCATACCGGTACCCGGCGACGACCATATCAACGCGCCCGTCTTTTTGTTGAGCGCCACCATACCGTTTATGACCCCTCCCGGTGTGAGAAAAAGTTTATCGCCTACAATCAAAGGATTCTCGGTCATGCCAAACATCAGATTCCGGCCATCAAAATCTGTAAGCACATCCTTTGTCCAGACCACATCCAATGTCGTTTCGTCCAAGCAAAAGAGAGTACCTAAAGCATTGAATATATACAACTTCCCGTCGTTGATACAAACGGAGGAGCGGGTGCCGTTCCAGTTTTCATTCCATTCCTTACCTATCTCCTTTTGAGTGAGCAACTGCCCCTTCATGTCGAACACAAAAAGGATGAGTCTGTCGCCGTGCATCCCCGAGGCATAGATTTTCCCGTTAGCTATCGCCACCGAGGTATGCCCTTCGCCTAACTCTTCAAAAGTCCACAACAATTCAGGCCCCCCAGCAGGCCATTCCTTCAACAGTCCGGTTTCTTTATACACGCCGTCACGGTTTTCGCCCCGCCATTGCCAGTTTTTAGGGGTATCCTGCCCTTGACACGAAATAAAAAAAACCGGCGCTAAAATTCCGATGATAAAAAAATACTTCCTCATACGTACAATAATTTATAGTTTAAAATTTCAAATTTCACGACACAAAGGTATAACCTTCATCATAAAAAACAATAACCGAGCATCAATATTTAAGTTTTATTAGCAATTACAGGTCGAATATAGTTATTTTTAAGAAAAGGGGAGAAATGAAAAAGGGGCGCATCAAATTGATGCGCCCCTTTTTCATTTCTCCGTTACCGCAATAAGAATATCCCCAAAGGTACAGCGGATTATCTATTTATCCAAGTTAAGTTCTATATCAATTTTTCTACCGCCTTTATCGATTGTTAGGATTACATCCCTTTTATCTGAAAGATAATTAGTAAGTCGACTCAAATCACTCAGGTCGTAATTTCCATGGTCAATATCGACTATTTTATCTCTGAGCTTAATACCGGCTTTTTCGGCCAACCCGCCTTTTTCAATTGTATAAATGATAATATCATTCCTTGATCTTCCAACTACAAATCCNAAATCAGAACAATAGGGAATANTTTCAAAGCGTTGCGGATCTTCTCTTAACTCAANATACAAATTATTTTTTCTCCTGCCGTTTGTCTTTTCATTGTATGCTAANACAAAATTAAATCGATTCATCAATTCTACTCCGATTATGTTTCTATCTACATTAGTTGAATAAACAATCGTACAATTCAATATTGATATACCATTCCATTCTACATTTTTCCCTGTAAAAACATACGATGCGTCATTTTTCGAAGACAAACTATGACGAACCGATAAATATTCTTTGGGGGAAAACTTTTCAGACAAGATAGTAAAGATTTTTTTATTCACAACTATTTCATCGGCGTACCCTGTATCAAACATAAAATTGTCGTGCATTGAAATATCAGGGAAAAATATTCTATTATTAGATTGTGATAGTCCATTTTCAATTTTTACAAAATTTTCCGTTTCTTTTTGTAAAAGTAAGGTGTCTTTATTAGAAAACAGAATCATTTTCTCATCGTCTAAAGAGAATTTCCAAAATAAATGCTTGATAATGTCCTCTCCTATGATACCTTCATTAATCATACTATAAAACGCGTTAGATTTTAGGATACCTTTAAATAAGGGTTTGTTAAATGAGAGGGATTGTATTTTAAAACTATTAAAATAGTATAAAGGATATCTTACCTTTTGACCATAATAATTCTTGACAGGAACGGGAAAACGACCCCAATAACTTGCCTTCGAATTGCTGATTATATCAATTTTCGCTATCGAGGTTGCTTTTGTATCAATAACAAAAACCGTCTCTATTGTATCATTAATAATTCCTTTGATACAAAAATGAGTGTTTCGGTATTTTATGATGGGTAATTCAATTCTAAATGTATCGGGTAATGTTTCTCCGATTTTATCTTGCAATGAGTATATTTTCATAATCCGCGAGATGCTGAATATAAAATAAATAAGATAGATTATCGCCAAGATAGCGATAAATAAAAATATAAGTTTAACCATTTTTTTTCTTTTCATGCGATTGATAATTTATTCTTTTAGCGTACAAAGATACAATTTTTTTTAAAGCGCGACGATTTTGAAGTTAAAAGAACAAATGACCGTTGAAGACGAATTTTTAGATTATCTTATCTTAAGAACTGGGCGCGTAGCGAAAGATATAAAGGGCGTAATCTTCCGTCATTGCGAGCCTGCGAAGTAATCCGGAAACCTGATGTGCACCTGGATTGCTTCGCAAGCTCGCAATGACGAGACTACGAGACTCGTCATTAGTAGCTTACGAAGCAATCCAGAGCATCAACCGGATTGCGTCTCGGGAGTTTTATTTTTTTATTTTAGAAAACAATGCTATGAGTAAGAAGCAGGTTCCCACCAATCCTATCATTACCGGGTTCATGTGACTTGCGAAATTATCAATCGTACCATTATCAATTGCAGCCCTATTAGCCCCTATAGTATACCCTATTTTAAAAACTAATAATAAAAATGCTATAATTGCTAAAATAATTGATAATATGAAGGCCGTGTTCATATCTAATTTTTTCATAGTTAAATAATTGATTTATTTTTCTACTCTATCAAAGCTTTTCGATTCCGCTTCCCGTTATTGAAGGTTAACGGGAGACCTTTAATTACCGCGACAGTTAAATTTCACGGGGAGACCAAATTTCTCACTCTATTTTTTTAAAATTCTCTTTCATTTTTCGTACAAACTTTTAATAATTAATAAGTTATTCTTACATCACAAATTCTATCGGCCTTATTCACTTATTGCTAACAGAATTTTTCAGTGCAAAGATAAAACATTCTTTTCAAACGTCCATATTTTTACTGTTATTTTTTTACTGAAGTTATCTCAGTTCAGTCGCTTCCTACAAATGTGGCGTATACAGGGACTCGCACCCTGTAAGAATTCGAACAGGCCCGACATACTGATAAAGGGGTACATCAAATTGATGTACCCCCAAGAAAAAACCTAAACGTAATGTTATACAACACGACTATACCAATAATAAATAAGTTATTTTTCACACTACAAAGGTACAACGGCTTAATGCACTCCTATTACACGTTGCGATTTTTTTCATTTTTCAGTTACCGCAATAAGAATATCCTCATTCCATAATGTCTTTGCAGGCACGCTGACCAAATGACGATAATCCAAATACCAGTTCTCGCTGGACGAATCTTTCCGGTAGTAGGTGCAGGAAGTAAGCATGTCAGCTTCAGCGCAATAGATCACCCTTTCGGAAAAGTCTTCATAATCGCCTTTTTGTCTGTCCCATTTTGCAAATTCCACTTCAAAGGTATTAGCCCCGTAGGAGTATTTATACAGGTAAGCATTAACCCAGTCCCCCTTATTCGCATCCCACCTCAACGCCTTTTTCTCGATGACGCGGTCGTTTGCGTCATATTCAAAGAAATACTTCACGTGAGGTTTAAGATACAAGCCGCTCTCGTCATAAACACATACAGTCTGCGATTCGGCTAACACTTTCGCACCCTGGTTGTCATAACAAAACTTGGGGCTATCCCTTTTCCCCTTTGCAGCGCTCATGCCAAAAAACGCAATCAATAGCAAACCTGTAAGCGCAAATTTCCCAAAACCAACCGTTTTCTTCGTAACGGCGCCTCTCTCCACTTTTTGGCTGATTTCATCCAAATCAAACCTCTCACTTTTGTTTTTTAATTCTCTGTTCATAGTTGTAATTTTTTAAAGTAGTAATAATTAGAATGTTATTTTTTAAGTTTACGGGGACAAAGGTACAGCCTACCTAAATCATCGCAGGTTAACAGTAAGTTATCTTTACGTTAACGTTACGTTAAACTTTTTTTAAAAAAAATTTGCAAATCATTTTTTTATTTTTACCTTTGCACTTTAATACTAATTTTTATCGATGTAATTGAAAATGAGAACTAATATTGTATGGCGGGTAACACTTCTGGCGTTTGTAGCATTGCTTGCTTTTCAGGCNTTCGGTCTTTTTTACTCCTACAGGTTAAAAAAAGAGGATATCGAAACGAATATCAATACACTGATGCGTGGGTCTGTTGAAAAAGAAGTCATGGATCGACGTAAAAAAAGCGACATTAAGGAAGAAGGTCAGGTAATTGATGAAAAAACATTTAAAGAAGATACGACTTATCGTAACCGCAAAACATTTAAACTTAACGAACAAGAGGCATTTGAGGCTGGTTTTTTTCAACAATTATTGAACTCCTTCGGTTTCCCTTTCAACCTTCTCTCCCTTGACAGCATTTTTCAAAGCGAGTTGCAAAAAGAAAATTTGCTCGATAGTTACGCTTTATTTTACCGCGATTCCACCAGCGTGATAATAGACCAAATAGACAATCTATCGCAGCAGGAACTGAAAAAAGCGTTTAAGACGGATTCATTGCTGATTGTGAACGGGAACAGGGTGCAGGCATTTGTAGTCATTTCGCCCCCAACCGTCTACAAACGGATGTTCGGATTGCTGATTGCCTCAGCCCTTGTTTTGATTCTCCTGTTTTTTTGTATTGGCTATCTGACTAAAACAATTTTCACGCAAGACAAACTAAACACGCTCAAAAATGATTTTATTAACTCCTTTGTACATAACATAAAAACACCACTGAGTACGCTCAAAATGATTTTAATAAAATTCGTAAAAGGGGAATTGGACAGTTATCCGGAGAAGAAGGAAAAATTTGGAAAAACGGGCATGGCGCAACTTGAGAACCTTCTTTTATTAGCTGATCAAATACTAACGGTCACTAAACTTGAAGAAGGACAATCAATGCTTAATCGCTCAGATACTGATCTCAATGAAATGATTAAAGAACTAAAAGATAAGTACTCCGTTTCAAACGACAAGTTAGTCACGATAAGCACGTCGGTTAATATTAGCAGCGATTTGATAATCTCTATTGACAGGACATTAATAAAAGAAGCTGTCAGCAATCTGATAGATAACGCAATCAAATATTCCGGCAATGCAGTCAGGATAGCGGTCGATTGTGAGACAATTGAAAATACATTGCGGATTCGTGTTATTGATGACGGATACGGAATAGCGCAGAAAAACCATCTATCCATATTCGAAAAATTTGAGCGTGGAGATGCTNTCAAAAGAAAGGAAGCCAAAGGATTCGGATTGGGACTAAACTATGTGAAACGCGTGGCCGAAGCGCATGGAGGGTTTGTTACTCTGTTCAGTCATATAGGCGAAGGTAGCGAATTTACGCTATTACTTCCGATAGAAGACCGTAAGACCGTAAGAACGCAAGACCGGAAAACAATAATTCATAATTCTTAATTCATAATTAATTTTAAAAACCCTATGGAAAAAATGAAACTGCTTTTTGTTGAAGACGATAACGATTTTCGCAGTATCACAAAAGATTGCCTCGAAATGATCGGGGAATACAAGGTCACTGAAGCAAAAAATGGATTGGAAGGTTATGAAGCCTTCAAGTCATCCGATTTTGACATCATAGTGACGGATGTCGATATGCCCAAAGTATCAGGGCTTGAAATGATAGACCTGATACGGAAAGATAATAAAAATATTCCGATAATGATAGCCAGTGGTCTGACTAATCCTGAAATAATAATTGAAGGCTTTAGACTCGATATTGACAACTATATCAAAAAACCCTATACTACCGAAGAATTGGACTACTCAATAAAAGCCCTGTTCAAGCGGATCATGAACAATAATCCAATCGTCCCCGAAGATAAAAAATTACTTTCGTTAGGTTCTTTTGTATTTGATACTGAGAATAGATGCTTGAAACGTGAAAAAACAACGATCCAACTTTCCAAGCGTGAAGGCCAGATTTTATTCCTGTTGCTTAATAACAAAGGCAATTTAGTGAAACGTAGTGTCATCCTGAAACAGTTCTGGGGCTCTGAAGACGATCCATATCATACACGCAGTCTCGACGTCTTCATCACTAAACTCCGTAATTATCTTAAAGATGACAAATCAATAAAAATCAACACCCTGCGCAGCGAAGGATTCAGATTGGAATTTTAACAACCTCCGTACCCACAAAAAAAATAATAAAAAGTTTTTGGATAATTTCAAAAATTATCTTATTTTTGCGGCATATAATCAAAAAATTATCGGTCATGAAAGTAGCCATCGCCAATCCAATATATGATGTTGTCTTCAAATATATGATGGAAGACAACGAGGTAGCCAAATTGATGGTATCGTCTATCATCGGCGAAGAAATCATCAGTTTGAAACCTAACCCACAAGAATATATCGTTGAAAAAGTGGCTGTAGGGAGCAGCTCGATAACGGTGTATCGTCTTGATTTTTCGGCGCAAATCAAAACGCCCGACGGAACTAAACTTGTCCTGATCGAGATGCAAAAAGCGAGTTTTCCTTCCGATATTATGCGTTTTCGCGGTTATTTGGGCAAACAGTACGCCGATAAGAACAA
>JGI24702J35022_10003046_pt1 | contig 10130 bp, 7 predicted proteins | sample TergutTh196P4_FD_35022 | JGI IMG/M metagenome (IMG submission 35022)
ATCCTCACGCAGAACGTGCGCCTGGGGATGGACGGGCGCAGGCACAAGCCGCAACCTNAACGTGCTTGNNNTGCGGCGGCAGCGGCGCGGGCAAGACNCGCTTNTNCNGCAAGCCNAACGTNATGGGGCGTCCGTAAGGGCTTTGAGGTACCGCTCGTAAGTGAGCGTTGGAGTAGAGAGAACTCCTTCTGGTCATCCGGCTAACCCGCAACCGAAAGGCCAAGGGGACCATAGCCTGCCGGAAAAGCGTACGCGTTTGAAATCAGCGTAAAGCGCGGTATGCGAGACCATAGTGTGATATGGCTAAGGCTATACTGCTTTAAATTCATTTTCTTTGCCATAATTACGGTGGGTGTACGGAATCGTTGTAAGGCAACGGTTAAAGGCTGATTGAAGCGTACACGTGGAACGTCTATAAAGTCAGTGCAGGACGGACTTTATACTCTCTGATGTTCCACCAGCGCGCAGGAAGCGCGTTAAAGGGATGAACGAAAGCCTAAGTCACACCGGGATACTTGTGATGAAAGTATTCTATGTACTTCATAGTCTAAACGGAGATTGCCTAAACTGGAACGCCGTTACTTTTAACGGCTATGCGTAATGCCCTCATGGGTGATAAATCTCAAGCCCTGAAAAGGCAAGAGAGATGACGCTGAAAATCCAGCATTAACAGTAATTTTTACTGTACGGCAACGGAGCCGCCGTAGTAGTGTGAGACCGGGAGAGCCGGTTATTCGGTTTTGAATTTTGCTTTATCAAAACCGATAGCGAAGGGCGTGCAGGTTGCTTAATTGAAGAAAGTGGAGGTACGCGATATGCGTAAGGCTGAAACCATTCTATCAATACTGAACCAGACATCAGAACGGAACAAGCAATTTGTCTTTGACAGGCTTTACCGCAACATGTTCAACCTTGATTTTTTCATGGACGCTTATCGGAGAATGTACGCCAAGCCGGGCAATATGACGGCAGGGACGGACGGACAAACGATAGACGGCTTCAAGAAGCGCAAGGTTGAAAGGCTCATCGAACTGCTCAAAAATGAGCGGTATTACCCTACCCCTGTGCGGCGGGTGTATATCCCGAAGAAGAGCGACAAAAAGAAAAAACGACCTTTGGGTATACCATCCTTTGAGGACAAGCTGGTGCAGGAAGTAATCAGAAGAATGCTCGAAGCGATTTATGAGCCGCTTTTTCTGGATACCTCCCATGGCTTCCGGCCAAACCGAAGCTGCCAGACCGCGCTTTTCCAGATAAAAAGCACATGCAGAGGGACAAAATGGGTAATTGAAGGCGATATTACAGGCTGTTTCGACAACGTTGACCACGACATTCTGCTGAAAATCCTATCGCGGAAAATCAGCGACGGGAGGTTCCTGGAGCTTATACGGCGGTTTCTAAAATCCGGGTATTTTGAGTTTCATCAAGTGAAGGACTCGCTGTCCGGCGTTCCGCAGGGCGGCATTGTCAGTCCAATTCTTTCCAATATCTATATGCACGAGTTTGATGTATATATGGAAGAATTAGCTGAACATCTGACCAAAGGAAAGCGGAAAAAGATGAACCCGGCATATCAGAAATTGGTTGGCAGAAGAAGTTACTGCATGAAAACCCACCGATTTGACGAGGCCGCTGAACTGCTTCAAAAAATGCGGAAGCTCCATGCTATGGACCAGATGGACGGCAATTACTCGCGGGTGAAATATGTCCGCTACGCCGACGACTTTGTCATCTGCGTTGACGGGAGCAAGGAATTCGCGGAACAAATCAAGCAGAACGTAACACGGTTTTTATGGGAGACGTTGAGACTGGAATTGAATGCGGACAAAACGCTGATTACCAATCTGAAAGACGAGCGTGGGCGGTTCCTGGGATATGAGATATCCAAATCCCACGACAACACGATTATCAAAAAGAACAGTAAAGGCGTAAAAATGCGTTCAATCAACGAAACAATACAGCTCCTTGTCCCGGCGGAAGTTATCAACCAAAAAATCCGGCAATTTATCTGCAAAGGTAANGTTGCTTCCGTCAAACGCAGGGTGAATCTGCCCGTTCTCGATATCATTAACGAGTACAACTCGGAAATTCGCGGCCTGTATAACTATTACAGCCTTGCGACTGATGTATCGATGAAGCTGGGTAAATTCAAGTATTATCACTATTGGAGCCTGATGAAAACAATCGCGCAAAAGGAAAAGTGTTCTATCGCGAAAATCAGGGCGAAATATGGCGTTGACGTTCCCCGGAAGGTCGGCACAGGGACGCGTAAAATAGTTGGCGTCCGCTATATGACAAAAACGGGTGAACGCACCATGACTTATTTCAACGAAAGCCTTATAAAGCTGAACGAACCGAACACGGAGATGTCGGACAAATATTGCCCTGGCTTTACGGCGGGCAAGCAGCTTATCAACAGGCTGAACGCTAACGTTTGCGAATTGTGCGGGACACATGAGGGCGAGTTTCAAGTCCATCATGTGCGGAAACTCAAAGATATCAAAGACAAGTACAAAAAGCGTGGCAAAGCAATCCCCGGATGGGTTCTTGAAATAAGCCGGATACGGAGGAAAACGCTAATTGTATGCGAATGTTGCCATCAAAACATTCATTCCGGCAAATTCTGATTTCCCGGTTCAGAAGCATCCGGAGAGCCGGATACATCGAAAGGTGTCCGTCCGGTTCGGAGGGGGCTGTCCCGAAAACCTGCTGCCGAAATGCAGTAAGGCGTTGGGCTTCCACCCTACCAGTGCAACACTTCCTATGTAATTCTCGACCCCAAGGGAGAAATTCTGAGGGACACCGGCTTGCTGCTCAAACAAAAGGGCTACGCCGTCCGGGTGCTTGACCTGATCAATATGGACAAGTCGCATTGCTATAATCCCTTCCGTTACCTCACCTGCGACAACGATGTGCAGCGCCTGGTCACGAACCTGTTCAAGAACACCACGCCCAAGGGAAGCCAAAGCCAAGACCCCTTTTGGGACAGCGCGGCCTCGGTGCTGCTCATGGCGCTGGTATTCTACCTGCACTACGAGGCCCCGGAGGAAGAACAGAATTTCGCCATGGTGCTGGAAATGCTGCGGGCCGGGGAGGTGCGGGAGGAGGACGACGATTTCCAGTCTCCCCTCGACATCCTGTTCGACCAACTGGCGATGGAATACCCCGACCATATTGCGCTGAAATATTACCGCAACTATCGCGGCGGTTCTGGCAAGACGCTGAAATCCATCCAACTGGTATTGGCCTCCAGGCTAGAAAAATTTAACCTTTCGTCCCTGGCGGCAATGACCATGAGCGACGAGCTTGACCTGCCCGGCATGGGGGAACGCAAGACCGCCCTGTTCGCCTGCATCCCGGACAACGACACGTCCTTCAACTTCCTTGTGGGCCTGCTATACACGCAGTTGTTTCAGCAGTTGTATTACTGCGCCGATCAAATGCACGGCGGGCGGCTGCCTATGCCTGTTCACTTTGTGATGGACGAGTTCGCAAACATCGCCCTGCCGGACGACTTTCAGAAGCTGCTATCTACCATGCGCAGCAGGGAAATTTCCGTGAGTATCATCCTGCAAAACATGGCGCAGCTCAAGGCTCTTTTCGAGAAGGATTGGGAAAGTATCGTGGGCAACTGCGACACTTTCCTCTACTTGGGCGGGAACGAGCAGAGCACCCACAAGTACGTTTCGGAGCTATTGGGCAAATCCACGATAGACACCAATACCTACGGGCGCAGCTTTGGGCGCAACGGCAACCACTCCAAAAACGATCAGAACGCCGGGCGGGAGCTGCTCACCCCGGACGAGGTGCGCCTGATGGACAACCGCTACGCATTGCTGTTTATCCGCGGGGAACGCCCTGTGCAGGATTTCAAGTACGACATCCTGCGGCATCCCAACGTGGGCCGCACTGCGGACGGTACCGGCAAGCCATATTTCCACAACGAGGACAGGCTGTCCTACGCTTCCCTACAGCTGACCAACGCTCCCTTCGGTCGTGTCGGCTACGACGCTCCCTTTCCCGAACCCGGCGAAGAACCGCTGCCGGACTTCGACCTGTTTTGCGATGAGGACGCGGACATCTATTTTAAGACATTGGAGGAATCTGAAACATGAGCAAGAACCTTCGCAAGAACCTCTCCATTGGCATAGGCCTCGCGCTGCTGCTGGCCCTGTTCAGCGTAGGCGTGTTCGCCGCCGCCGACCCCGTGCAGGCTGTCAACAACCTTTCCGACTTCCTGTTCAAGGTGATCAAGGCCATTGGCCTGATTATCCTGGCATTCGGCATCGTGCAGCTCGGCCTCTCCATCAAAAGCCACGATCCCAGCCAGCGGGCCAACGGCTTCCTCACGGTCGCTGGCGGGATCGTCATCGCATTCGCCCGAGAAATTTTGGATTTGATAACGGCCTAAAATTAAGCGTGTAGATTCAAAATAAAGTTGTAAACTGAAAAATAAAGATGTATACCAAAAAATAAAGCGGTAAACTTTCCGGGTGTCGCCTATGTGTTTTCATCGTGGTGCGCCCTGCAAATCGCTGAAATATTGGGGACATCTCACACATGCGGTTTACAACTTTGTTTTCATGCACGTGCTCGCAAGGCGAAGGAGGGTCAACGCAAAACGGAGTTCGCAGAACATAGTATACAGCTTGTTTTGAAAAAAGCCCTGAAAATCGCCTTGTGAGTATACCACTTTATTTAGAAGGGACAAAGCGGGGGCTGCGCCGCGGCGCGGCCCCCGCACAGGAGGTGACATACTTGTCTGACAACTGGATCGTATCAAATCTGCAAAACGCACTGGACACCTGGAACAGCAAAATGGCCGAGATATGGACGATCATTTTACAGACCCCGCAGAACTTCAAGGGGGGCGGCGTTTGGAGCGTGATCGTCAACATACACGACGCGCTCATGGCCGTGGGCCTGGGGCTGCTGGTACTGTTCTTTGTGATCGGCCTGGCCAAAACCTGCTCCAGCTTTACCGACCTGAAAAGGCCCGAGGTGGCGTTCAAGGTGTTCATCCGTTTTGTGCTGGCAAAACTGGTCGTCACGCGGGGCTTGGAGCTGATGATGAAGCTTTTTGAAATCGCCCAGGGCCTGGTGACGACGGTCATGACCCGGGCGGGCGTGACCAGCGGCGGCGACACCGTATTGCCCGCGAGCATCATCATGGCCATCGACAGCACAAGCTTTATGGAGAAGATACCGCTGTGGGCCGTGACGCTGATCGGCTCCCTATTCATTACGGTGCTTTCGTTCATCATGATCATGACTGTGTACGGGCGCTTCCTGCGCCTGTACCTATACACCGCCATCGCCCCAGTGCCGCTGGCGGCCTTCGCCGGGGAATCCAGCCAGAGCATCGGCGTGGGCTTCCTCAAAAGCTATGCCGCCGTATGCCTGGAAGGGGTTGTGATCGTGTTGGGTTGCATCATCTTTTCCCTGTTCGCGTCTACGCCGCCCGTCATCAACCCAGGAGACCCCGCCGTGACGCAGGTATGGAAATACGTTGGCGAAATCCTGTTTAACATGCTGGTGCTGGTGGGGGCAGTGAAGATGGCTGACCGCGTAGTGCGCGAGATGTTCTTCGGTGGCTGATCATGCTATATGAAACAAACCTGTTCGGCACCACCGACAAAGTACAAAAAGCCATTGACCGCCTTCGCGCATTCGAGCCGTCCGAGGGTTACGCACTCGGATTTTCAGGCGGCAAGGACAGTTTATGCGTCTATCACCTGGCGAAGGAGGCCGGTGTCAAATTCGAGGCCCACTACCACCTGACCACCGTTGACCCGCCCGAGGTTGTCTACTTCATCCGCGACCAGTATCCAGACGTGATCATCGACCGCCCGGCCCTTTCCATGTGGCAACTGATCGAAAAAAAGATGTGCTTGCCAACCCGTGTCATGCGCTGGTGCTGCTCGGAACTAAAGGAATCCTATTTGACGGGCCGCACCCTGATAACGGGTGTTCGCTGGGCCGAAAGCGTGAGCCGCCGCAACAAGAGGGCTATGCTGGAGATCAACTCGAACAGCAAGAAGCAAATCATGCTCAACAGCGACAACGACGAGGCCCGCCGTATGTTTGAGGTCTGCGCCATCAAAGGCAAACACGTGCTGAACCCCATTATTGACTTCTCCCATGAAGAAGTATGGGAATATATCAACAGCCGGGGAATTCAATACTGTTCGCTGTACGATGAGGGCTGGTCACGGCTGGGCTGCGTTGGCTGCCCCATGTCGGGCGAAAAGGGCATGATGCGCGACTTTGCCCGTTGGCCAAAATATTACGACCTGTACCTTCACGCGGTGGAGCGGATGCTTGTCGCCCGCGCGAACGCCGGGCGGGATACGCGCTGGCCTGACGCGCAGGCGGTCATGGACTGGTGGATTCACGGCGGCGGGCACGATAGCCCGGAGGTGCCGGGGCAACTATCACTATTCTTAACGGGAGGTATCTTTTTTGGAGATTAAAATCAACAAGGAAATCCGCGAGTACACCGAGAGTATATTCTTCGGCCTGTCGCTGCGGCAGTTCGCCTGTGCGGTGTTCGCCGTGGCCGCCGCCGTGGGCTGCTACTTCGGCTTGAAGCCATATATCGGCGCGGATGCCACAAGCTGGGTGTGTATCTTCGGCGCGGCCCCCTTCGCTGCGCTGGGCTTTCTGCGGTATAACGGGATGAGCGCGGAGCAGCTCGCCATGGCTTGGCTGAAATCGGAACTGTTCCTGCCGCGCAAACTGGCCTTTCAGAGCCTGGTCGAGCGCCAGATGATGAAAAAGAAGCGGAGGTGCTAGTTTGAAAATAAAGTTTTCAAACAGGGAGTTTTGTCCTTTTGTGCTAAAAGCTTTGCACAAATTTTGCTGCGCAAAACCGGTCAAAACATCCCGCCGTCTACGAAAGGAAAGGTTTCAGTTATGATGAAAACCCTGAAAAACCAGGGGCAACGTGACCGGGAGCGCGGCAAGACCCCAAAGACGGCGCAGCAGGCCATCCCCATCAAACGGGCATGGGAGGATGGCGTTTTCCTGATAGGCAGCATCAATAGGGCTGGCACAGGGAAGTATGCGAAAACCTGGCGCTTCAGCGACATCAACTACGCCGTCGCCAGCCGCGAGGATACGGAGAACCTGTTCCTGCGCTACAGCGATGTTTTGAACGCCTGCGACATCGGCGCGGTCACGAAGATCAACATCCTATTACACCGCATGAATCCCGTGGACATTAAAAACGGCGTACTGATCCTCTATGAGGGCGACGAGCAGGACAAGCACCGCCGCGAATACAACGGGATCATCGAGCACAAGGCAAGCGATGCCAACCGCATGGTGCGGGAACTGTATATCACCGTGACCGCAGACAAGCGCAGCGTTGATGACGCCCGCGCCTACTTCGCCCGTGTGGGCACGGAACTGGCCTCGAACTTCGCCCGGCTCGACGTGAAGATCGCCCCGGTGGGCGGCCCGGAGAAGCTGCGCATCCTGCACGATTTCTTCCGGCCCGGAGAGGAATTCACCTGCGACGGGGCATTCCCCGAGAAAGCCGCCGCCGACTTCGACGTGCGGGATTTCATCGCGCCGTCCTCGTTCTCCTTCCAGCGTGACTACTTCCATATGGGGGATCGCTTTGGCCGTGCGCTGTTCCTGAAGGACTACCCCGCCTACCTGAAAGATCGCTTTCCCGCCGACCTCACCGACCGCGGGCGCAACCTAATACTGTCCATTGATATTGTCCCCGTGCCTACGGACGAGGCCGTGAAGGAGGTGGAGAAACGGCGGCTCGGGATCGAAACCAACATAGCGAACTTCCAGCGCAAGCAAAACATCAACGGCAATTTCAGCGCCGTGCTGCCTTACAAGATGGAGTTGCAGCGCAAGGAGGCCCAGGAGTTTCAGGACGACCTCATTTCCCGTGACCAGCGGATGTTCTTCGCCAACCTCACCTTGGTGCATACCGCTGACACCCTGGACGAGCTGGACAACGACACCGAGGCCATCCTGACCACAGGGCGCAAGCACACCTGCCAGCTCGCCACGCTCAGGTGGCAGCAGCTCGATGGCCTCATGACCGCCCTGCCCATCGGGGTGCGGCACCTTTCGGCCCTGCGGACACTTACGACTGAAAGCCTGGCTGTGCTCATGCCGTTTTGGGTACAGGAGATTCAGGATTCTGGCGGGATATATTTTGGTGAGAACGCCATCTCCCGCAGCCTGATCCTGTGCAACAAGGCCAAGCTCCAGAACCCCAACGCGTTCCTGTTGGGCGTACCCGGCAGCGGCAAGTCGTTCAGCGCCAAAGAATCCATTGTGTTCCTTGCCCTCGCCACGCAGGACGACATACTGATCTGCGACCCGGAGCGCGAATACGCCGCGCTGATCGAGGCCATGGGGGGCGAGGTCATCCGCATCGCGGCGGGCAGCAAGGACCACATCAACGCCCTGGAGATGGTGGAGGGCTACACGGACGAAACCAATCCCATCGCGGAAAAATCCGAGTTCATTCTGTCCCTGTTCGAGCAGCTGGACGACGAGGGGATTACCGGGCGGCAGCGCTCCATCCTTGACCGCAGCCTGGAAAGCGTCTACAAAAAATTCAAGAAGCGCCAGCGCCAGCCCACCCTCCGGGATTTACGGGAAGAACTGCTGGCCCAGCCGGAGCGGGAAGCCAAAGAGCTTGCGCTGACCCTTGAATTGTTCACCGAGGGCAGCCTGGACGTGTTTGCCCACCAGACCAACGTGGACACCCAAAACCGCATGGTTGTCTATGACATCTACGGCCTGGGCAAACAGCTGAAGGCAATGGGCCTGCTGGTGATTACGGACGCGATGATCAACCGCGTGACGCAGAATTGGCAGCAGGGAAAGCGGACGCACATCTTCATTGACGAGTTTCATATCGTGTTCGAGAACGAGCACAGCGGGGAATTCTTCAATTCGGCCTGGCGGCGCTTCCGCAAGCGCAACGCGTTCCCCACAGCTATAACCCAAAACGTGGAGTACCTGCTGGATTCCACACTCGCCAGCACCATGCTCTCCAACTCGGAGTTCATCGTGATGCTCAACCAGGCCGCCAGCGACCGCGAGAAGCTGGCGAAGCTGCTCAACATATCGCCGGAGCAGATGAGCTATATAACCAACGCAGACCCCGGCTGCGGGCTGATCCGCTACGGCAGGGCGCTTGTCCCCTTCACCAATGCATGGCCCCAAGGGGCGCTCTACGATCTGATGACCACCAAGCCGGGGGAATAGCCCCACCTATGGAAAGAAGGGGCCGGGCTGTTCCGGCTCCTTCTGATCTCTGCTATACAAAGCTCTCGGCTTCAGCTAAAATGCTGGCAGCATAATTGACCAGCCCGCAAGTCCGGTTCGTTCCCGCTGGCATTCGAGCGATCCGCAAGCTGGCTTAGATGTTTCAAAAGCGCTTTGGCGTTTTCGTTTATTGGCATACATGGCCCCCCAATCATTTCGTCGAATTACTATATCACAACCACAGGAAAACCAACTCGGAAAGGAAAATTATTTTGCCAAAGACAATCAAGACCCGCGAAACCGTGCGGGACATAAAGGCGCGCAGCCCCATGCCCCCCGTGGGCAGGCAGATGAAACAGGCGGCGCTCCGTGCCAAGGATACCGCCGCCAAGCAGTTGGAGCAGCCCCAGGGTTCGCCCAACGATTACACCGGAGATATCATTGAGGGAAAAACCAAGGAGCTTGCCAGTGGCGTGGCACATACGGCTGACAGCCAGGGCCGCAAGGCGGTAAAGCAGACATACCAACGAACGCAGGAAAGGATAAAAAGGAAGTCCGCAAGCTATGCCCCTGACACGCCGGGCGCTTCATCTGACCTCCCCGGCGCGCAGACCCCGGCCGAGAGCTCCGTATCCGAAAAAGCAATGCAAAACCAAAAGCGTACGCCGAAAAAAAAGCAATCTCCGCGGCAGGGCAAGCTCCGGCATGCCGCCGCGCCCGAAAAGGCCGCCGCCCAGAGCGACAGGCTCAACGCCCCGAAGCAAAAGGCCCAAGCCCAAAAACCCGGACGAAAAATTGGGCGCGCGCCCAAGAACGCGGGAACCGCGGCGCAGGGTACGCAACGGGGACAGCAGGCGGCAAAGTCTGCGTCAAAGACAGCCGTG
>JGI24702J35022_10003047_pt1 | contig 10128 bp, 12 predicted proteins | sample TergutTh196P4_FD_35022 | JGI IMG/M metagenome (IMG submission 35022)
TCGGTTTTTTCCGTGCCAAGGCGAAGAACGTTATCGCACTCTCCCGCCTGCTGATCGAACGGCACATGGGTGAAGTCCCGCCCGATCGCGCCGCGCTCGAAGCTCTGCCCGGCGTAGGACGCAAAACGGCCAACGTCGTGCTCAATACCGTCTTCCGCCAACCTGTCATGGCCGTCGACCGTCATGTCTTCCGGGTCGCCAACCGCACGGGACTTGCGCCCGGCGAGGACGTCGCCGAAGTCGAAGACACGCTCATGAAAACCGTGCCCGCCGACTACCTGCTCGATGCGCATCATTGGCTGATCCTGCATGGCCGCTATGTGTGCACCGCAAAAAAACCACATTGTCCGGCCTGTTGCGTGTACGATCTATGTGAATGCTCAGACAAGACGGGCTGAATCCACAAAAACAAGGCTTTCACCGCAAACTCTCTTCCCCGGCACGCCCCACGCATGTTCAATCCCACCCGCGAACAAGTTCGAGAATTTTTCATTGAATCCTGGCGCAAGTACCAGGCCCAGGAAGTGCTTTCGGCGCTCGAAACCGTTGCTGCGGGCATCGTGCTGGAACACCCCGAATACCACTCCCTGCTCACCAGGCAGGATGCCATGACACGGGAGTTTCCTCCCGAAGACGGACAAATCAATCCCTTTTTGCACCTATCGTTACATCTGGCCATCGAAGAACAACTCTCGATCGATCAGCCTCCCGGTATCCGTGCCGCTTTCGAGACGCTACGCAGGACACGGGGAGGACGCCACAACGCCATGCACGATGTCCTCGAATGCCTGGGCGAGACGATGTTCAAGGCGTTGCGTGACAAAGGCTCGCCCGATGGAGCCGCTTACCTCGACAGCATCCGCCGCCGCGCCGGAATGCCGCCGGTTGCCGATTGAATCACGGAGAAAGAGAACAAATTCCCGGCATCCTGATACCTGTGTCACTCCTGCTGTATGCATAGGTATCTATAATCGTGCTGTGTACCCGGGGTATTCGATTTGACATGCTGACGAGCCTGTTCCGCCGTCTGTTCCACCGTTTGCCGCCGCCTGAAAAAAGCGATGCGCATACCGATACCTTCGCCCCCGATTCCATAAGCGCTTACACTTCGGCCCAGCAAGCCCCCCTGAGGGAGGAATCGGCCCCCACGGGCGCATCCGGCATAGAGGACATGGAGAACTCTATCATCTGCCACGAAGCCGTCCTCAATCGCCAACAGAAAATCATCGGATACAAGTTTCTGCTCCAGAAAGCCGCTCACGCCCGCGTTCGCGTCCAGAATCGGCGCATCCTCCATCTTTACGCTGAAATTCTGGTGCGAAATCTGGTACATGCCAACATTTTCCCGGCACTTGGGCAGCGTTCCCTCTTCATCGAAATCCCGGACTCCTTTCTTGGTCACCCCTGTCTGACGCAACTCCCGGCAGCCAACACCTTTTTCATCCTCAACCCTGTCAAGGATTCCAACCCCCCCTCGCAGGACAACCTGCTGACCTGGACACGAGCGTTGCGCAAACTCGGCTACCGCATCGGCATCCCCGATCCGTTGGCGATGCCCGAATACTTTCATTTGCTGTCGGAAATCGACCTGGTTTCAATGCAGGCATCCCAGGTCGATATCGACAAAGGGGACAAGGTCATCAGTTTCATTCTCAGGAAAGCGCCACAGACGTTGATTCTGGCGCATGACCTGTTCAGTATCGAGGATTTCAATTTCTGTTATGAAATTGGGGCAACCCTGTTCCAGGGTCCCTTCATCGTCAGCCGCGAACACTGGCAAAAAGCCGACCTCGGCTCCAGTTTCACCCATCTGGCCATGCTGCTGAAAAAACTGCAACAGGATGCGGAGACACACGAAATCGTTTCCGTCTTCAAGCAGGATGCGGCCATTACCCTGCGCCTGCTGCGCTACATCAACTCGGCGGCCAACGGCCTGCGGGAACGTGTCACTTCGATCAGACACGCCATCACCCTGCTGGGACGCCTGCCGCTGCAACGCTGGCTCACGCTGCTGATCTGCTCCAGCAACCGCAACCAACCGCGCGCCGCCGCCGTGCTCGAAACGGCGCTCGTTCGGGCGCGTTTCATGGAACTGATTTCCGTTTCCCAGACAGCGTCCGAACGCGAAGCAATCTTCCTCACTGGACTCCTGTCGCTGATCGACGTCATCCTGCGGCAACCGATAGAACACGCGCTGGAAGCCCTGTTCATTGACGAAAACATCCGCGATGCCATTCTCCACGGCCAGGGCGTCTATGCCTCGGTACTGACGCTGGCGCGGGCGTGTGAAAGCATGGACATGAACCGCATCGTTTCCGCCGCCGAAAGTTGCAATATCCACCCTGAACAAGCATCGGCCTGTTACATGAGCGCATTATCCTGGACGCTGGCGCTGCAACAGGAAATCTCCGACTGAGGCATCCGGCGGCCCACCGACGCATGCAGAAAATTTCAGCGCCCGAAATCCCCGGAAACCGCACCGACTCCGTATAATTCTTGCTCATGAAAATCCTTTTCGACCTGCTGCCGGTCATCTTCTTTTTTGCCGCCTACAAGATCGCCGGTTTTTTTCCGGACGAGGCGCATGCCTTGGTCACGAACTGGCTGGCTTCGGACATTCCCGCCAATCAGGCGCCCATCCTGATTGCCACCTTCATCACCATCGTCGCCACGGCGCTGCAAATCGCCATCGTCTGGCTCAAACACCGCAAGGTCGATCGCATGCTGTGGATCAGCCTGTTCGTCATCGCCATTCTCGGTGGAGCCACGCTTGCGTTTCATGACCCCGCCTTCATCCAGTGGAAACCCACCGCGCTTTACTGGCTGTTCGGTTTGGTTCTGCTTGTGTCGAGCACGGTTTTCCGCCGCAATCTCATCCGACGCATGCTCGAAGGCCAGATACGCCTCCCCGATCCAATATGGCTGTATCTCAACTTGGCTTGGGCATTATTTTTTGTCATACTTGGCGCGCTCAACCTCTATGTGGCCTACCACTTTTCGGAAGAAGCCTGGGTCAACTTCAAGCTCTTTGGCTGTACGGCACTGGTTTTTGTGTTCGCGCTTGCCCAAGGGTTATACCTGTCGAAACACCTACTTGAGGACAGTACCAACCATTGAGGCAGAACGCACGTCCGTCGACATGACGGGCAAAGCGCGTTTCATGTTTTTTATCATTTTTGCCACGCAGTACCGGAACAAACAAACTTTGGCACAGTCTTACCTTGTTATTTTTCCGGCATCTTTCGTATGCTCCGATGAGCGCCAGAATCGCTCATCTGTCTCACAAAAGGAATCCTGATGAAAATTTTTCCGAACCACCTCAGTGCTGCTTTCGCCATTCTCAGTCTGGTCACCCTGACGGGTTGCGCCGGTGATCCCGCGCCCACCGCTTCCAGCGCAGAGGCGAAACCTGTCGCCACTGCCAACGCCGGCGGGATTGCCATTTCAGACGAAGTCATCGAAGTCATCATCGCCGAGCAACGCGCCCAGGGCACGCCGGAAGACCCAAGCATGAAGGACAACATCCGCAAGGAACTCGTCCGTCGCGCGCTGCTTGAGCAAGACGCCATCAAAGCCGGCATCAACAAGCGGCCCGACACGCTCGTCCGCCAGGATCTCGCCCGCCAGAACGCGCTGATTCGGGATTACGTGCAGGACTGGGCGAAAACCAACACGCCGACCGATGACGAGCTAAAGCAGGAATACGAAAAGATCATGACCACTCTGGGGGGGCAAAAGGAATACCACGCGCGTCACATCCTGCTCAACACCGAGCAGGAAGCCAAATCCACGATCTCCAGGCTTGGAAAAGGGGCGAAGTTCGCGGAACTGGCGCGCAAATCACGCGACCCCGGCTCCAAGGACAATGGCGGCGACCTCGGTTGGGCCACCACTGCCATGTTCGTTCCGCCTTTCTCCGAAGCAATGGCCAAGCTCTCCAAGGGAAAGTACACCACGACGCCGGTCAAGACCGATTACGGCTACCACGTCATCCTCCTGGAAGATGTGCGTGACATCCAGCCTCCGCCTTTCGAAGAGGTCAAGCCGGAATTGCAGCAACGAATGCAGCAGCAGAAGTGGCAAACCTACGTTGACCAACTGGAACAGAATGTCGCCGGCGCTGACGTAAACGATGCGAAGAACGCGGTGAAATCGGTGAAATGAGGCGCTGACCAGCAATCATCCCCCTCCTCCTGTGGGAGGAAGAAAATAACAAAGGGCTGCCTTGGGCAGCCCTTTGCGTTACAGAAACGCCATCGCGCCCTACGACTCGCCAAGCACCGAAACGGTGATCGGCACGACGACATCAGCGTGCAGCGCAATGTCGACCTTCGTATCGCCGACCTGCTTCAGGTAACCGTCCGGCATGCGAATCGCCGAGCGTTCGATCTCGAAACCCTGTGCCGCCAGCGCGTCGGCCACGTCAATGTTGTTCACCGAACCGAAGAGACGCCCATCCATGCTTGCCTTGCGGGTGATCTGGATCATCAGCCCATCGAGCTTGGCTCCAAGCGCCTGCGCAGCAGTCAGTTTTTCGGCCTGGACACGTTCCAGTTCGGCGCGGCGAGCCTCGAATTCGGCCTTGTTGGCCGCAGTGGCGCGCTTGGCGAATCCTTGCGGAATCAGGTAATTGCGGGCGTAACCGTCCTTGACCTTGACCACATCGCCCAGGGAGCCGAGTTTGCCCACTTTTTCGAGCAGAATGATTTGCATGTCCGCTCTCCTTATTGATGCAGGTCGGTGTATGGCAGGAGCGCCAGGAAACGGGCGCGCTTGACAGCCACCGACAACTGGCGCTGATAGCCCGCCTTGGTTCCGGTGATGCGCGCCGGCATGATCTTGGCGTTTTCGGTGATGAAGTCCTTCAGGATGTCGACATCCTTGTAATCGACTTCTTCGATCTTTTCCACCGTGAAACGGCAGAACTTGCGACGCTTGAAGAGACCGCGACTGGCGCGATCTTCCTTTTTCTTGAACTTGTTGGACTTGAAAGCCATTTTCAGATTCCTTCCATGAATTCGATGATGTTCAGATGCAATACTGGAGAACGAGAGCGTGCGCTTTTGGCGGCCATGAATCCCGTCACCGAGACCTTCGCTCCGGGCGCCACGGCGGCAAGCATTTGCGCCACTTCGCCGATGGCCATTGCCGGGAGTTCCAGCTTCACCTCGCGTTCGATACCTGCCTCGATTTGCCGGGACTCATGCGCCAGGATGCAGGACACGACCGGGATGCCTGCCGGAGTACGCCGCAGGGCCGAAACCTCCGCGATGTACGCCACCAGCCGCAGTTCGTTGGCTGCTCTTTCAGCGCACACATCAGGCCGGAACCGACTCAGGCGCCTCAGGAGAGGCGGTTTCGGTTTCAGCTTCGATGTCGGCTTCAGTTTCGGCTTCGCCGTCACCCTCGCCTTCACCGTCCGCCGCAGGCGAGCCAGCGAGGGAGCGCGACTTCTCTTCCTTCATCATCGGCGAAGGTACGGTAACAGCCTTCTTCTTCTTGATGACGAGGTGACGCAGCACGGCATCGTTGAATTTGAACGCGTGTTCGAGTTCACCAAGCGATTCAAAGTCGCATTCGATGTTCATGAGCACGTAATGGGCCTTGTGCACCTTCTGGATCGGGTAGGCCATTTGCCGCCGTCCCCAGTCTTCGAGCCGGTGAACCTGGCCGCCACGGGCGGTGACGATGCCCTTGTAACGTTCGACCATCGCAGGCACCTGTTCGGATTGATCCGGGTGCACGATGAACACAATTTCATAATGTCGCATCAGGACTCCTTGTGGATAAATATAAAGCCCCCCAGCATGCGAAATCCGGTGGAGCAAGGAAAGCTCGCTATTTTGGCAGAACACGCGCCCGCTTGGCAAGATACGAATCGCCATGTGCCACTGAATCGAATTCATGGCGCAATTGGCCCTTGCCTTCTCTCCAGGCATCCATGCCATGCGCGCCAATGATTTCGGAAAAATGTCACACAGATATCCCCAAAAATTTCACACCCCCTCAGCCGGATGTCGATGTTGTGTCACCCGTGAAAAAAGCCCTCCAACGAATGAAAATGGCGGTGTAACGTGACAACCCATGTGATTGCCACCGTCGTATCGAACAACGTTTCGTGTTGACGTTTGTATAATCACAAAGAATAAATAATTCACCATGAGGGAATCCAATGCAAAGCGTTGTTCGCCAGTCTAACGGCATCTATATCGTTGACTCGGGTTACGGCGGTCAACCAAGGGCCGCCGCCGTCCATTTTGTCGTTGACCACGGGCGGGTAGCGATCATTGATACCGGCAGCAACGCGTCAGTTCCGCACATTCTTTCTGCGCTTGCCTGCCTGAACATCGTCCCGGAAGCTGTCAAATGGGTGATTCCCACTCATCTGCATCTCGACCATGCCGGAGGCTTGGGAAGCCTGATGTGCGCCTTGCCATGCGCTCGCGCAATCATTCATCCGAGCGCAGTCAACCACTTGGCACACCCGGCGCGGCTCTGGGAAAAAACCATCAAGGCTTTCGGGCTGGAGCAATCCTTCCGCCTGTATGGACGCCTGACGCCGGTGGATGAAGAACGCATCATTCCTTCCCGCGACGGCATGGAATTGCCTCTCGGTGATCGTGTGCTGAAGCTGTTCGACGCGCCCGGTCATGCTCGGCATCACATCGTGATATGGGACGAGAGTGCGAGAGCCTTTTTCGCTGGAGATGCCTTTGGAATATCGTACCGTGAATTCGATGTCAGCAAACGCTCATTCGTCTTTCCGTCCTCCTCTCCTCCGCAGTTCGACCCCATAGCAATGATCGAGTCCATTGTCCGCATGCTCGCCCACGATCCGGAAGCAATGTATCTCGCCCACTACGGGAAGGTTATGGGTATCGAGCGTTTGGCGAACGACCTGTTCCGTCTGATCCACGCTCAGATGGCGATTGCCAAGGCAGCGCGCGGTAGCGGGCTTGCGCGACACGTCGAAATTCTTTCCGGTCTGGAAGAACTCGTGCGCGAGGAGAACGCCCGGCAGCAATGGGCGCTCAACGAAGAAATCTCGCTCAACCTGCTACGGCCCGATCTTTGCCTCAATGCCCAGGGGTTGGAAATATGGCTGGATCGTCTCCACGCGCAACGCCTGATCAAAGAGGCGGCAATAAAAGAAGAAATGGAAATGGGTCTGGCAGAGGTTGCCGCAGCCTGAATATTTATCCTTTTGTCATTCTTCGCGGAGCCGTCAGGCGTACTCGCAGAATCTACCCGGCCCTGGATTGCAGCGACTACGCTTCGCTTCGCGCTGCAATGACAGGGGCGGAATTTCAAACTGAGGCACTACCCAAGGATCGAGGCGGCCCGTGAAATTCCGGACACGCGGTATGATTGCGCCTGTTCTTGAGTTCGCCCCGGTTCGACGGCCGGGGACTCCCCGATTCAGTTCACCCATTTTCCCGCCGTGTCCGATTCTTTCCCTGTCTCCCCGGATGTCGATCCTGAACGTCGTTTCGGCGGCCTTGAACGGCTGTATGGCGAAGGAACAATCACGCGTCTCGCTACGGCGCGGGTAGCAGTAGTCGGAATCGGCGGGGTGGGCTGTTGGGTAGCCGAGGCGCTGGCGCGTAGCGGGGTGGGCACGCTGAAGCTGATCGACCCCGACAATCTCGTCGAATCCAACATCAATCGACAAATCCATGCCCTCGATGACACGCTCGGACAGGCCAAGGTCACAGCGATGGCAACTCGGGTACACCGCATCCATCCGCAGTGCCTTGTTGAAACGGTGGAAGATTTCCTAACCCCGGAAAATGCCGCAACGCTGCTATGCGGCATCGACCTCGTGATCGACGCCATCGACAACGTGCGTGCCAAGGCCGCCATTGCCGTCCATTGCCGTCAGGCGCATCTGTCGCTGCTGATGGCGGGCGGGGCAGGCGGCAAAACCGATCCATGTCGGATACAGATCAAAGACCTGGCGCTCACTACGCAAGACCCGCTACTTTCCAGGGTCAGGGCACATCTGCGCCGCAAGCATGGTTTTACACGCGAGCACGGCAAAACTTTCGGTATCGAAACCGTGACGTCGAACGAACCCCCGAGACGGCCCTCGGCGTGCGACACCGGGCCGCAAGGACTGTCGTGCGCCGGCTACGGTTCCAGCATGGCGATGACGGCTGGCATCGGCCTCTTCATGGCGGCGCGGGCGCTCGAACGGCTGCTACGACTCTCCGCCCTCTCCGGCAACTCCCCGGCGGGACGTGACGCCTAAACGAACGGAGAAGAAGAAGGTGGTGCAGGAGCGGGCGGCGTAGCGGGGGACGGACGGGGGCGGCCTTCGCCTTCCGGTCGCTTGAATCCACGCGGAGGCGGCGCGAAAGGCTCGATCTCATACAGTTTGCCGTGGCTCTCGCAATCGGCGATCACGTTTTCGGCGCGCTCTTTATAGTTTTCGAACTTATCCCCGCTATCCTCGGCCTCTTCCTCTCCGATCACGCCCTGGTTGGGATCGAGAGGGAGACTGCGTGAATACATCAGGGAACGAGCATTGTAAAAATCCTGCTCTACCGCCTTGGGATCTCCTCCCCTCCAGCGATAGAGCATTTTGCCTTCCTTCCAATAAACGACCACTTCCTTTCTTGCTGGGCCTTTTCTCTTCCCTTGCTGGCTGCGCGGGAACTCATAGCCCACGGCACAAAGATGATTTTTCGTCTTGAAACTGTCGTCGTTTCTGCCGATGAGCAAGTTCTTGATTTCAACCTCGATGATAGTGAAAACATATTCGCGCTCGAAGTCGAAATGCCTGGCGGGGTAAGGCTGGCTGAAAATGAGGGAAGAGAAATCTTCCTGGTCCGCCTGCGCCAACTCCTCGTCCGCCTCATCCGCTACGTCCGCTGCGTCCGCCACTTCTTCCATGTCCTGCCCTGTCCGCCCGTCCGGCGCGACCCGATCTTTCAGTCCCCCGTGCAGCAGGAAAGAAATCAGGAACACCAACGCGAAAATCGAAAGCAGTCTCATCCAATCCTCATCTGACAGTTTTCCCTACGGCTGTCCGTCATGGCACTGTTCTCATCGGTCCAATGGCTTATTTTAGCCACGGACGACGGAAAAACCAATGATGGCCGGAACCGGGTAGCACCGCTGTTTGAACCTGAACCAGGAGCGAGCCTGGTTTTTGCCTTACAATGCGAAGTGCGCGCCACGCCCCCTTGATGCCTGTATTTTCTTCCTCATCTCACCCATAAAACATATGCCCTGTGAACATCTGTCGTATGAATCCAAATACTGCGCGCCGCAGAAATTTGCCTCCCGCGTGGCGGAGTTGCCGCGCCCGTTGGTGTTTACAAATGGCTGTTTCGATATCCTTCATCGCGGGCATGTGATTTATCTCTCCCGCGCGCGCGCGCTGGGCGCCTCACTCGTAGTGGCGCTCAATACCGATGAATCGGTAAGAAAATTAGCCAAGGGGGCAGATCGGCCGCTGAATCCACTGGAAGACCGCGTGGCAGTGATCGCCGCGCTGGAAAGCGTCGATCTCGTGACGTGGTTCGAGGAGGATACGCCGCTTGCACGGATCATCGAATCCCGCCCCGATGCGCTGGTAAAGGGGGGAGACTGGGCGGCTGAAACCATTGTCGGCGCAATCGAAGTACGTGCCTGGGGCGGCAGCGTGCATTCGATCCCGTTCGAGGTTGAGCGTTCGACCACGACGCTCATCGAACGCATCCGCAACACGCATGCCGGTCACGGATGAATCGCGACGCTCACGATATCCTCACGCGCGTTTTTGGCTACAACGCTTTTCGCGGCGATCAGCAAACCATCATCGAGCATGTCGTCGCCGGGGGCGACGCGCTGGTGTTGATGCCTACGGGAAGCGGAAAGTCATTGTGCTATCAGATTCCGGCTCTGATGCGGTCGGGAACGGCCATCGTGGTTTCGCCCTTGATCGCGCTCATGCACAATCAGGTGAGCGCCATCAAGGAAGCGGGAGTAGCGGCGGAATATCTCAATTCCAGCCTCGACCTGGAATCGGCAAGGGCCACCGAGCGGGCGCTACGCGCAGGCAAACTCGACCTCCTTTATGTCGCGCCCGAGCGCCTGATGACCCCCCGGTTCCTCGATCAGCTCGACCATCTGCGCGACACG
>JGI24702J35022_10003048_pt1 | contig 10127 bp, 6 predicted proteins | sample TergutTh196P4_FD_35022 | JGI IMG/M metagenome (IMG submission 35022)
TTCCGGTTGCGACCCGCGCCGCCCGGAAAAAGCCATTGGCTTGCGTATTCCTCCGCGCCGTCTAGAAACGGTATGGCGCGGTGGAAAAAACGAAGCGCGACGCCGCTTTTTTCCGCCATTTCCGAAGCGTGCCCTAGTAAGGCAAATCCGGTGATATCAGTGCAGGCGCGCACGTCAAGCTTTTGAAAGATTCGTGATGCGACTCTGTTGAGCTTTTTCATGGAATCTATAGCTCCGGCGACATGCGTGGGGTTGGCGGCTTCGCCCTTGGCCGCAGTGGTAATGACGCCTGCGCCAATCGGTTTAGTTAAAACCAGCGCGTCTCCAGGACGCGCCGCCGCCTTTGTAAAGATTTTGTCCGGATGCGCCCGGCCAAGCACGGACAGTCCGTACAACGGTTCTTTTGCGTCAACAGTGTGTCCCCCGGCGATAATCCCGCCCGCTTCCCGGACTTTTTCCGCGCCGCCGCGCAGAATCCCCGTAAGAATTTCCGGATCAAGACTGCAGGGGAAACCACAGATGTTCAGTGCCAGCGTCACCTCTCCGCCCATAGCATAAACGTCGCTCATGGAATTTGCCGCAGCTATAGCGCCGTATTCATATGGATCGTCAACAACCGGCGTAAAAAAATCGAGTGTCTGAATAATCGCCGTTTCATCATTGATTTTATATACGGCGGCGTCGTCGCTTATTTCCAGCCCAACCAGCAGATCCGGAAAATCCCGTGCGTTAAAAATTCCTTCGAGAGGGCGCAGTACCTGCGCCAGGGCTTCAGGTCCCATTTTAGCCGCTCAACCGGCGGCTGAAGTCAAGGCAGTTAATCGAACCTTTGGATCGCTCATATTTATGTTTCAATACGTTACGGCGATTTGCCGTCCAAGTAAGTATCGTTATTTACTACGACAACCAGCTACTTTATGTGGAGAATTATGTCGGGTAAAGGAGAATACTTACATGCTCCAAAAAGCAAAAGAACGGATAGGGCGGATAAGCTACATTTTCCGATCCTACCCTCCGGTACGCAACTTCTGATAAAAACCATTATGTCAACATTTTCGGCTTCTGAAACACTCAAAAACCGCAGCTGACCAATACAAGGCTTGATTCTACTCCAATATTTTGTAGAATTGTAGCGTTTTTTTGATTTGATGATGTAGGTAGGCAGGCTTACGCCAGTCCGGGAATGAGGGAAGGACCAGTTTTTCTTATTCGTACCGTATTAACCCGGATATTTCATAGGGTTTCTACTGCGGCGCCGCAATCAGGAGCCTTGCTGCGTTGCGCTTGCGATGCCNCCTAGCCCGAATACTTCATAGGATTTCTACTGCGGGAGCGCAATCAGGAGCCTTACTGTGTTGCGCTTGTTTGGGCGCCTAGACATATTGTCTAATATGTCTACGTTGCCCTCACGGCGCGCGCCTTGTAGTCACGCCCGCTTGCGCACCCTCGATACGAAACCCTATGAAATATCCGGGTTAACTTCGCAGCGGCCTGAAAAAGTAAAATACTCGGGAGGAATATAGTGGAGGAACAAAAACCTTGCATTTTTTTAGTTGATGACAACATCTTAAATTTAAATTCAGGCAAAAGCTTTTTGCAGGATGATTACACTGTAATTACAATACCGTCGGGCGAAAAACTTTTTGGCTCAGTAGAGAAGGTAAAACCCGATTTAATACTACTCGACGTTGATATGCCGGATATGAGCGGATATGACGCAATTAAAAATTTAAAATCGAACCCTGAAACTGCGGATATACCTGTAATATTCCTGACAGTTAAGGTAGCAACAGACAATGAGCAGTTTGGACTGACGCTGGGCGCAGTGGATTTTATCACCAAACCGTTTTCTCAATCGCTCTTATTAAAGCGTGTTGAATTGCATTTATTACTGCAGAAACAGAAAAATGAATTGCGCGAGTTAAGAGGTAACCTGCTTGGTATAGTCAATGACCGGGTGGATGATATATCGGCTCTGCAGAACGCAATTATTACCTGGGCTGCGGAAGTGATTGAATTCAGGGATGAAGATACAGGACGTCATGTGGAGCGCGTCCAGGAATATCTGAAGATTTTATTGAATGAAATGAAAAATCACAAACGCTATACTGATGAAATAGCCGCATGGGACATAGAAGCGTTTTTAAAGTCCGCGCTCCTTCACGATGTCGGGAAAATAAAAATTCGTGACGATATTTTACTAAAGACGACGCGGTTAACAGATGAAGAGCTGGTCAATATAAAGCTTCATTCGCTATATGGGAAAAGACTCATCGAAAGCTTACAGAATAAAGTGGCTAACCAGATGTTTTTAGAATATGCGAAAATATTGGCTCACAGGCACCATGAACAGTGGGACGGAACCGGCTATCCTGATGGTCTAAAAGGTGAAGATATCCCGTTACAGGCGCGAATGATGGCTTTGGCGGACGTTTATGACGCATTAATTTCGGAACGTCCATATAAAGACGCGCTGTCACACAAAGAAGCTTTAAAAATAATTAACGAAGGTCGAGGTACGCAGTTTGACCCTGATTTAACTGATTTATTTATCAGTATGTCCAACGAAATAAAGAAGGTGAGTAAAACCAATGTATAATATATCGTACTGTGGTATCTTGGGTGAATGGATATAGATGAATAAAATTCGTACATTCATACAAAACAGGCAGGGAATTCTATCTTTGCTTCCAAGTATTCTATTCGTGATAGTGGCTTTTTTCCTGATGGTGTCAACCAGTGAACGATATGTCAGCGGCATACTTCACAGACAACTGCGGAAAGAAGCTATGGATGCGCTTTCAAATACTAAACTTAAGATAGAATATGAGTTATTAATGCCAGAAACAATATTTAATATCGTTTCCCTATCATTACGGGAAAGTATAATACAGGGAGCAAGCGAAGAGAAAACTCTGGACTACCTGAGAAGCATAACTGACAATATTAATAACTATGATAAGATACTGCCGTTCAAGATTACTGGAATTTATGGATTTTTTAATGTTTATGGAGACAAATACCTGGATGGGTCGGATTGGCGAGAGTCTGAAAGTTTTATACCCAGTGAACGTCCCTGGTATGAAGCCGCAGTTGTGGCAGACGGTGATATTGCCATCACTATGCCATACGATTCGGCTCGTGGGGACTACAATGTGATCACCTATACTCGTCGTCTTTTTGATAATGATGGAAATCCTCTATGTGTTGTAAATCTGGATATACCGATAAAAAATATATACGACCGCATATCTGAAATAAATATTACAGAAAATAGTTATTTGATATTGCTCAATGAAGAATTTCATATTATAGAACATCACAACCCTGAGTTTATTGGTAAAAGAATTGAAGACGTAAATAGTGTATTTTCGGGTTTGATAAGTGAGCTTGAGTCTGGCGTGGACCTTGTTGAACGCGAAGGAGCGAATTATAGCGGAATTTTATCCATAATATATTCCAGTCATATCGGAAACGGTTGGATAGTTTCCATTGTTGTACCAAAAGGCGAGTATTATAAAACGTTGAGTAATATGATGTGGGTCATCAGCGCTCTCGGATCTATTATGGCAGCCTTATTGATTGCAGTATTGATCAGCATTGACATGAAAAAGAAAAAAGCGGACGAAAGAGAACGCGCGGCGAGGCTTCAAAGGGAAGCTGCACAGGCAGCCGACGAAGCCAAGAGCCAGTTTTTAGCCAATATGTCCCACGAAATACGAACGCCGATGAACGCAGTGCTGGGTATGTCTGAATTGCTTCTCCAGGAAGATCTGGGCAAGCGTCAACTGCAATATGTTAAAGATATAAATACTGCGGCTATGTCGCTTTTAGATATTATCAATAATATTCTGGATGTCTCAAAATTACAAGCCGGGAAATTAGTCCTTTCGCCGGTGCATTACGATTTCAACATACTGATCGATAATATAAGTTCAATTGTAAATTTTTTAGTTGCGGATAAAGATATAACATTTAGATTATCCATGCAGGGACAGGCGCCTGCGTGTCTTTACGGCGATGATGTGAGGCTTAGACAGGTACTTTTAAACATCCTGAGCAATGCAGTTAAGTTTACCGAAAAAGGGTTCGTGCATCTTACGATAAAATTCTCGGACAACTCTATTTTAATTACGGTCAGCGATACAGGTATCGGAATACCCGCGGAGAATATCAAAACAATATTTGAACCATTTGAACAAGCGGACATATTAAAAAATAGGGGTATTAAAGGATCAGGGCTTGGGCTTTCGATAGTAAAATCAATTATTGGACTGATGGATGGTAAAATATCAGTGGAAAGCGTATATGGGCAGGGTACGAAATTTCATGTCGAGATTCCTAAAATAGTAGGCGATGTAACGCTGATGCATGGGTCCGTTGTCGGTGAAATCTCAATATACGCGCCGGACGCTGAAATATTAGTCGTGGATGATAATTCGGTCAATTTAAATGTTGCGCGTGGGCTGTTAAAACTCTGTGAAATATCAGCGGATGCGGCCACATCTGGCAAACAGGCAATAGAACTTGTTCAACGGAAACAATATGATATTGTATTTATGGATCACAGAATGCCTGAAATGGACGGCAGGGAAACGACAAAAGCGATCCGTGATTTAGGTATAAACGTACCGATTATCGCGCTTACGGCAAGCGCGGTTATAGGCGCAAGAGAAATGATGCTGGACGCCGGAATGAATGATTATCTTTCGAAGCCTATTATTAAAACAGAACTTAAGCAAATGCTTAAAAAATGGATTCCCGCAAGGAAACTATTAAGCTCGCCTGTTGGAACAGATGAATCATATAAAGACGAGACTGAAGAGCAAAAAGAATTTTGGGAAAGAATTAAACAAATTAAATATCTTTGCGTTTCTACAAAGTTTGATAGAGTCGGCGACCAGATGGAAGTATACGAAAAAACGTTAAAGCTTATGGTGTCTGAAATTGAAAAATGTAATAAAAATCTGAAAGAATTTCTATTAGCCGATGATATGAATAATTTCCGAATAGAAGTACATGGGCTTAAAGGCTCATTGGCAAGTATAGGCGCAATGGAACTTGCAATAAATGCGTATAATCTTGAAACAGCGTCAGATAAAATGGATGTCAATTATTGCGCCGAAAATCTACCTGCTTTTCTGGATAAGCTGAATGACTTGAATTTAGAACTAAAAGAAGCGTTTATCATTATAAGCCAAAATGAAGGAACGATCGTTATCCCGCCCGAATTGCCGCCTGTTGTACAACGGCTGACAGAAGCGCTTGATGAAGAAGATTTAGTGCTGATAGCTAAAGAAGTGAAAAACCTGGAAGCTTTACAACTACGCGGCGCGTTAAAAGATGAAATAGAATATATCAAGGACGCAGTGATGATGATGGACTACGATGGTGCAAAAGAGCATATTAGAAACTTAAATGTACATGAGAATTATTGAGCCTTTCATGCAAGAAAGAAGGAAGACGTCCTTATATGAACAATGATCGAATTATTATCATCGGCGCGGGAATTGCGGGCGCTTCCACCGCGTATTTTCTAACGCGGCTGGGAATTGACAATATACGTATTCTCGAAAAGGAAAAACTAGCAGGAACACATTCGTCCGGCTTGAACGCCGCTATCCTGCGCACGATGATCCCGGAACCTTTTCTTAACCGTCTTGCCTGCGAATCAGCGGAGTTTTATTTTAATCCCCCGATAGGATTTTCTTCAGTTCCACTGGTTGATAAAACCGGCATCTATCTTACCGCTAGCAAAGGCAACGAAGCGCTATTGCAAGTCTGGTGCGACGATAATCCACAAACAGGAATGAAACCGATTCCCGTCGAAGGGGTTTATAAACGGATTCCCAATCTTACGCGAGAGCTTGGAATGGCTACGTGGAAAGCGAATGACGGTGTAATGGATATTCACGCCATTTTACAGGGATTTATGCGTGGGGCTGTCGGCGCCGGGGCGGAATTTTTCGCCGATGTTCAGTTTCTGAGACTTCGGACGCAAAACGGTTGCGTTACCGGAGTAGAGACAAGCGACGGTTTTATGGAAGCCTGTAAAGTCGTCGTTGCAAACGGCGCGTGGGCGTCTGTCGCGGAAACATTCGTTGGTTACGGACTCCCTTTTACTCCGTATCGCAGGCATCTGTTGGTTACTGAAGCGTCGCCCGATGTGAACTTGCGCCAACCGGTAGTCTGGATTGCGGGAGAGGAATTCTATTTTCGTCCGGAAAGCGGCGGCCTTCTGATGTGCGGTTGCGACGCGATCGCTGTTTCGCCGGAAGAGGGCGAGACTACGGATCCAACGCAACTGGAGCGTATTGCAGCCAAAGCTACGCGATGGCTCCCGCGTTTTTCAGACGCGCGCGTCGTTAAATCCTGGGCAGGAATGCGTACATTCGTCCCTGACGATGAGTTTGTAATCGGCGCCGACCCGCGCCTCAGGGGACTCTACTGGGTAGCCGGACTGGGCGGACACGGGGTCGTGTGCGCGCCGCTTATCGGAAGGATCGCCGCGGACTGGATCGCGTCCGGCGGGAGCGAGCATGCCGCCGCGTCGGCGTTTTTACCGGAAAGACTTATTTAACCCTATGAAATATCCGGGTTAAGCTCGGTCGAGTCTGGCTCATTCCTAAAGATGCGCAAAAACCAAAAGACGGACGGATAAATAACCGGCGAGTTGCGGCTAACCCGGATATTTCATAGGGTTTCTACTGCGGCGGCGCAATCAGGAGCCTTTCAGCGTTGCGCTTGTGATGCCTCCTAGACATATTGTCCTATATGCCTTCGTCACCATCACTGCGCGCGCCTTGTATACTCCCGACCGGGATAAAACGAAGAATGACTTGCGAGGATTTTTGGCGCCAGGCTAGGAAGCAGGTTCCGCGCGTAGCAGAGCTACGTGCGGGTTCTGCTGACGACGCATGGCGTCAAAAAGACCGCAAGGCAACTTCGTTTTATCCCGGTCGGGAGTATCTCTACGCCCGCTTGCGCACCCTCGGTACGAAACGGTATGAAATATCCGGGCTAAGGTGGCTAATCCTTCGCCAATATAGTAAAATATAAGAGTTTGGAGGAGCGTTTATGAAATGGAAATGGATTACAGGCGTGGCCGTCGTAACGCTGATATTTTTCGGCAAAGCGACCGTATTTTCGCAGGGGATCGCGGCCGACCAGGGCAAGGAAGTCTTTGCCGCGCAAAAATGCTCACTCTGTCATTCGATCGCGGGCGTCGGCGGAGACGTTGCGCTTGACGGGGTCGGCGCGCGGGTTAAACCGGATGATTTCAAGAAGCGTATTAAAGCTCCCAAAGAAGTAAAAGCCGATTCCGGGATGAAGGCATATCCTAACCTTCCCGAAAAAGACATCAACAATCTTGTCGTTTACCTGCAAACATTAAAGTAGATATATCCAGCCCGGATATTTCATGGCGAAACTCAATGAAATATCCGGGCTACCTTTTTATTTTAGAATCTCTTTCAAATCTTCCGCAGCGGATGAGACCGGCTTGACGCCGAATTTTTCCACAAGTACGTTCAACACCGTTGGAGTAATGAACGCGGGCAGGCTGGGGCCGAGACGGATATCCTTTAGTCCGAGGTGAAGCAGCGTCAGCAGGATCGCGCAAGCCTTCTGCTCATACCAGGAAAGAATCAGAGAAAGCGGCAGATCGTTGACGCCGCAATTGAAAGCCTGAGCCAGCGCCACGGCTACCTTTATCGCGGAATACGCATCGTTGCACTGTCCGCAATCAAGCAGTCGAGGAATGCCCCCGATGTCTCCGAATTCGAGTTTATTGAAACGGTATTTACCGCAGGCCAGCGTTAAAATCGCGCAGTCGCGCGGGACGGCTTCGGCGAATTCAGTGTAGTAATTACGGCCGGTTTTAGCGCCGTCGCAACCGCCGATCAAAAAGAAATGGCGTAATTGTCCGCCTTTGACTGCGTTGATAACCTTGTCCGCGACGCTCAGAATGGCGTTGTGTCCGAAGCCCGCCAGAATCGTTTTTTCCGGTATGTCTATGGCGAATCCCGGCGCAGCCTGCGCGGCGGCAATGACCGGCGCAAAGTTACCGCCGCTGATATGCGCGACTCCCGGCCATGCGACCAGACCCGAGGTGAAGATGCGATTCTTATAACTTTCAAGCGGTTTCTGCATACAGTTTGTCGTCATGAGAATCGCGCCGGGGAAAGCGTCAAATTCCCTTTGCTGTTCCTGCCAAGCGCCGCCGTAGTTGCCGATCAGGTGGGAGTATTTTTTCAATTCCGGATACCCGTGAGCTGGAAGCATCTCGCAATGCGTATAAACGTTGATTCCCATTCCTTTTGTCTGTTCGAGTAGGATGGCCAGATCTTTCAGATCGTGACCCGACACAAGAATTGCCTTCCCCTTGACAGGCGTAATACGCACCGGCGTCGGCACGGGTTGGCCATAAGCTCCGGTATTGGCCTCATCAAGCATTTCCATAACCTTGAGGTTTATCTCGCCGCATTTCATTGACAGGGTGAAAAGCCTGTCAACGGTAGGCGCGGATTCCGTGAGATAATCGAGAGCTTCGTAAAAGAAAGCGTAAACTTCGTCGTTTTCTTTCCCCAGTATACGCGCGTGATCCACGTAAGCCGCCGTACCTTTCAGCCCGTAAGTCAGGAGTTCCTTCAATCCGGTAACGTCGTCGCCCAAGGCGGCCCGGGAAGCGGCGATGCCGACTGCGGACGCTTGTTTAAGAAGGTCTCCGCGTTCAGCAGCGGGAACCCACGAGGCGGCGCCGGATAGGATTTCCGGTGTTTTCCCTGCCTGGCGGGATGTGTTTTCATAAATGTTTTTGACGCCGTTGCGAACATCAACGGCATTACGGAGCATCCGCTCAATGCCGTCCGCGTCGAAGTTTACATTTGTGACAGTCGTAAACAGCGCCTCAATTATAAAATGGTCAGCTTCAAGCGTTTTTGCGCCGAGAGCGCGCGCACGCACGGCGTATTGACCGATTCCCTTTACCGCGTGAATCAACAGATCCTGCAGCAGCGCTGTTGTTTCGTCTTTTCCACATACTCCATATTTTTCACAGCCGCTTCCACCGGCCGTTTGTTCACATTGGTAGCAAAACATGCTCATAACATCCTCCCTGTAAATATCGGGGTTATCTCTTCATTGATCTTTTACGGCAAACGAATGTATTCTACTTTTGTTTTAGCAAAACTTAATTGACGCAGGTCAAGAAAGTTAATTATTTTTTTGTAATTGCAAAACCTCCGGCTTTGCCGGGAACATGGGCTTTCGCCCGTATTTTACAAGGCAACTTCCGAAGACACCAATTAGACAACATTGAAGTTAATCCGGACGTAGCCGTGCTGGCGCCCGGCGCTCCCAGGGGTTTTGCAAGAGCCTCTTTTGAGAATTTAATTTATGAACGTTGCCAGGACGCTGGATAATTTCAGGTTTTTCGACGGCATTTCAAAATCAGGGAAAACGGCTCTGGCCGGTCAATGCGTTCCAGTTGAGCGTCCAAAGCACACCGTGCTGTTCCGTGAGGGCGAGTTTGGCGACGCCATGTTTTTCCTGGCTCGTGGTCGCATCGCCCTCCACAAAATTTCACAGGAAGGCGTGGAAACGGTCATCGAGGTTCTTAAATCCGGGGACGCTTTCGCGGAAGTCATTTTGTTTGAACAGCGTTTTTACCCGGTGACAGCCGTGGCGCTAACCGATATCTTGATATTCAGCCTGCAACGCCGGAACCTCGTGGCGATGCTTCGCGAGGAAACTTTTCGCAACGACTTCATTGCCATGTTGCTCGGCAAACAGCGATACCTTGTCAACCGTATACATCAATTGATAAGCCGCGATGTTGAACAAAGGTTGAAAGCGTTTCTGATGGAACAGTATGGCAGGAAAGAAAGCATTTACGCGGAGATCAACAAAAAGCAAATTGCGGCGGCTATAGGCGCCACGCCGGAAACGTTGTCTCGCCTTCTGCAGGATCTCGGCAGACGCAAACTGCTGACGTGGAAACGCGGCGTCATTGAAATCTCTCCCGCCTTTTGGGAACAGCCTCAGGACGGCGCGTAGACAATATGTCTAGGAGGCATCACTGCGCGCGCCTTATACTCCCGACCGCTGCAACACGAAGATTGCCTTGC
>JGI24702J35022_10003050_pt1 | contig 10121 bp, 5 predicted proteins | sample TergutTh196P4_FD_35022 | JGI IMG/M metagenome (IMG submission 35022)
GTCGCCCACCTGGATACCTCCTGGCTGTGGACCCTCGAGACCACCATCCAGCGCCTCATTCCCAACACCATGCGCCGCAATTTCAAGCTAATTGAGAAATACCCGGAGTACAAGTTCAACTTCGAAGGCGCATATCGTTACGAGCTCATGGAGGAATACTACCCCGAGGATTTTGCCCGTGTGAAGGAGTACGTCGCCCAGGGCCGCTGGGTCCCCACGGGCAGCTCCTACGAGAACGGCGACGTCAACACCCCCTCCCCCGAGGCCCTGTTCCGGAGCATCCTGCTGGGCAACGGCTACTTCGAGAAGAACTTCGGCCTGCGCTGCGTGGATATCTACCTGCCGGACTGCTTCGGCTTCGGCTATGCCCTGCCCGCCGTCATGGAACACAGCGGGCTGTACGGCTTCACCACCTGCAAGCTCACCTGGGGCAGCGCTGTGGGCCGGCCCTTTGACATCGGCCGGTGGGTGGGCGTGGGCGGCAGCACTGTCTTCGCAAGCATACGCCCCGGCCCCTACGCCGCCTCGCCCGGCGCGTTTCGCGGCGACAAGGGCCTCATCGATAAGTTGGGCCGCAACGCGGGCGAGCACAACCTGCCCATCACCACCCGCCTGTACGGCACGGGCGACATGGGCGGCGCGCCCTCAAAATATTCTGTAAAGCACATGAGCAAAGAGGTAAAGGCCAACGCCTCGAATGACATCCAGGTCCTCTCTGCGCGCGCAAGAGATGTTTTCGATGCCATCCTGACAGATCTCACGCCCGGGCAGATCGCCGCCCTGCCCACCCACGAGGGCGAATTCCTCCTCACCGAGCACGGCGCGGGCAGCTACACCTCGCGGGCCATCGGCCACCGATGGAACCGCCATTGCGAGCAGCTGGCCGACGCCGCCGAGCGCGCCCTCGTTGCCGCCGACTGGCTTGGCCTTGCCGATTATCCCAAAGGGCGCCTCACGGAGGCCTGGAAGCGCGTCCTCGCGCATCATTTCCACGACGACATCACTGGCACGGCCTTCCAGGTTTGCTACAGGCGCAACTGGAATGACTACGTACTCTCACTGAATCAGCTTGCCGAGGAATACACCTATGCGAATCGTTCGATCGCCTCGGAAATCGACACTTCCTTCGCGGCTGATATCCCGGTAATCGTCAACAACACGCTGCAATATCCGCGCACGGAGGCAGTCAGAGCCGCCCTGCCGTTTGAAGCGTCACAGGTGAAGGTCGTTGACAGCCAGGGTGTGGAAGTCCCCGCCCAACTGCGCGATGGCGTCGTGACCTTCCTCGCCGATTTGCCCGGCCTCTCGTGGAAGGCCTACGACATTCAACCAGTCCAATCAGAGCAAAAAAACACTCTCAAAATCACCGAGCGCAGCCTGGAAAACGAGTGCCTCGCCGTGGTCTTCGATGACAACGGCGACATCACTAGCATTTATGACAAGAGGAATAACCGGGAGGCCCTGTCCGCCCCCATCCGTATGGTTGCCCTGCCCGATAACTCCCCCAGATGGCCCGCCTGGGAGATCTCTTACAACGACGTGATGAGCGAGGACAAGCGTTATCCCACAGGCGCGCAATTTCAGATTATCGAAGCCGGGCCAGCGCGCGCATCCCTTGAAATCACGCGCAGGCTGGGCGATTCGCGCTTTACGCAGCGCGTTTCCCTCGATGCCGGGGCCGACTGGGTCCGCTGCGACAACGAAATTGACTGGCGCGAGGCCGGGACCCTGCTCAAGGCCGAATTCCCCTTGAGCGCATCGAGTGAAAACGCGTTCTACGACCTCGGCCTTGGTGTGCGCGAGCGGCCCACCAACACGCCCCAGCTCCACGAGGTCCCCCTGCAAAACTGGATGGACATCTCACAAAGTGACTACGGCGTGTCTATCCTTAGCGATTCGAAGTCCGGCGCCGACAAGCCCACGGATGATACCCTGCGCCTGACGCTCATCCACACCCCCGCCTGGCCCTACCGCTGGGAGGCCTCGCAGCATCTGATGGATTGGGGCCTCAACCGCTTTGCTTTTGGCATTTACCCCCATGCAAACGGCTATCAAAACGGCACGCAGGCCGCCGCCGCGGCGTTCAACCAACCCATGCAGGCCTTCGTCACAGACAGCCACCCCGGGAGTTTAAGCGGCGAATACGCCTTCGGTTCGCTGAGCAATCACGATGTCATCCTGCGGGCTATCAAAAAAGCCGAAAACGAAGATAAAGTCATCGTTCGCTTCAACGAGGGCGCGGGCAAAGCGGCCCAAGGCGTGCGCTTCACCCTGGGGGAGGGCATTGAGAGCGCCGCGGAGACCCTCGCCACGGAAATATTCCTGTGCGACGCGGTCGCTGAAAACGGCGAATTGCTCTTCGATATGCGCCCCTTCGAGGTGAAGACCTTTGCCCTCACGCTGAAAAAAACGCAAACACAGGCCATGCCCACAAAACAAGAGCCGGTCGCATTGCCCTATAACATAGCTGCCGTTACCCCCAACGGCAGCCGCGCGAACACCTCCATTCCCATGGAGCTCTACCCGGACACCATTACCAGCGGGGGCGTGCGCTTCGCCACTTCGAAAGAAAGCCTGAACGCCATGGCCTGCCGCAGCCAGACGATTCCCATGCCCGAGGGCGCAAAGCGCGTCCACCTGCTCCTATGCAGCCTGGCCGGGGACATCCGTACGCAGTTCAGGGCAGGGGAGGCCCTCGTGCCCATCACGGTGCAGGATGCATTTGAGGCCATCGGCGCGTGGGATCTCGTGGCCTCGGGCGAGACGGGCCGCATCAAGCGCGATGTCCTTGCCTGGAACGCCACGCACACTCACGGCAAGCGGGGCGACATCCCGGGCAAGCAATTCTATCTGTTCAAGTCTACGATTGACTTGAATGGCGCGCGGACCCTAATCATGCCCAATGACGAAAACATCCTCGTCTTCGCCCTCACAACTGACTTCGACAACAGCGCATTCTACCCCGGCACCCCTATGTATGACGCCCTGGAAGCCCGCCCCTTCGACTACGACATATCGCCCGAAAACCTGGCGACGGCCCGTCCCACGCGGCTTGAGCGCCTTCTGGAGCACTTTGTGCGCCGGGAGAAGCTCATCACGGTCAGCATGCCGAATCTCAGCGGCATGCTCAGCGTGGCGGACATCTATGCCGTCGTGCGCCAGGCGACGGGGAAATGGAAGGCAAAGCATCAAGATGAAGTACAGGAGAACTTATGACCATCATCATTGCCCGCCACGGGGAATCCGTGAACAACCAACCCGATTCCTCCCTGTATACCCTCGACCCGGATTTGACAGATTTGGGCCTCGTGCAGGCGCGGCTGCTGGGCGAACGCTTTGCCGGCGTACATCTCGACGCCCTCATCGCCAGCCCCCTGCTGCGCGCCCTGCGCACCGTCAACGAGATCTCCACCCGTAAGAACAACATGCCCGTGCGGATTTTGCACGAGCTGGTGGAGATTGGCACCGACTACACCACCCTCACGCACCCGCAGGCCCTGGAATTTTGCCCCGCCGCTTTAGACTATGAAACGGCCCCCGGCGCGGGCAATTACGGCGACGCCTACGCCCTGGAGATCCGCAACCCCTACTACAGCCTCGCCCGGGCCTACCGGGTGATCAGCCTCGTGCGGCAGAGCTATCCCGAGGACGCCACAGTTCTGTTGGTGGGCCACGGGGCGTTCAACCAGCGCCTCATCGCCGCCGCGCTGCGCGCCGCGTTTCCCCCGGACTTCATCTTCTCCCAGGACAACACCGGCGTGAGCGTCATTAACTACCGCCCCGGCGACGACGGCCGCGAGGTCACGCGCCTGGTGAAGATGAACGACACATCGCACCTTTACGGGGTGGACTTATGAGTGACAGGAGATAGGATATGCCTTTTGAACTTTGGCTAAAGTGGCGGCGCCTTGTCCGATGGACGAGCGAAGTTCGTTTGGTTGTACGCAGAATTCCTGTTTTGGATGCGCTGTTGAATATGCTCTTGCTGTTAGTTATTGGAGGGCTAATCATCGGCTGTGTCTTTTCTATGCTGCCGAAAGAAGGGTATGTGACCTATGCAATAAGCGAGTGGGAGGAAATGGAATTATATGGACTTATAAATACCTCTATATCCAATATAAAGAATGGTTCGGATAGTTTTCATTTTCAGGATAGAGATGCATCATTTGAAATGCGCTTTTCGTGTGCGTCTATTGTTTTTGAAGACGGAAGAATTGTTCAAGTTGATCATGAAGAATGGGTGAGTGCAAAAGCCGAATTTATAAATTCATTTATATATGATATAGCCTTTGATGTTACGAACAATGCCGCTCCCATTCGATATTCCTTTTTCCACAGAGGAAAGCAAGAAATAAAGGATCAATGGGGGGATATAAGTGTTTTAGCTTGTGCTGACGGTAAATTATCTTGGTATCTCAGTAGCGATGAACCTTTTGAGCTAACAGCATATTTTTGGGATGCTTCGTTGGTAATCGGTGATGAAGAACATCAAACAAAGGATCAATGGCAAGTGAAAATTCAGTCAAAGGCTGTATTTGATGAAAGCAATGTAGTAGAGGATGAAAACAATGTAGAGCATGTAATTGATATGACCTTATATGGAAGAGTTGAATGCAGCGCTTTCATCGACAAGGGAACATTAGACGATGTCAGCGCATGGCTTGATTATTTTGCCACTAGGAAGGCATCGGGTTCGTTGATTTATACTGTAGGGATACCGCAATCAAACTCCCTTGAAACATATATGCAAGATGCTATTTTTAAAGGAAAAAGGCGTGAATCATTTCAACTAATGAAGGACAGCGAGGATTCAAGACTGATACTTGCTGGCTATGCCCGAAATGTTTATCTTTCTGGAAAAAGTATTCTCCCTAATTTCGGCACATGGCTATACAACAACTATAGCGTTATTGCAGCCTCGGTTGCTACATCTGCACTTGGCGGTGTATTGCTTGCCAAGCGCAGAAAAAACTGACCCTGCCAACGGGTGGCTTTCAATATTTTTCGATAGATACAGAGGACATGGCTTGATAAACTACACCCGTACCGTGCGCACCTGTTACCTCTCCACCGTCACCCAGTCGCTCATCGTCAACCTGCCGCCGCTGCTGTTCACCCTGTTCGCGCGCGATTACGGGCTGAACCTCGAGCGCCTGGGCCGCCTGGTGCTCATCAACTTCGTCACCCAGCTTGTCGTGGACGCCATCGCCGCCCGCCTGGCCGACAGTGTCGGCTACCGGCATTGCTTGATCGCCGCCCACCTGCTGGCCGCGCTGGGGTTCGCGCTGTATGGCCTGTTTCCATTGCTCCTTCCGCAGGATTTGCTCTACGGCGGATTGTGCCTTGCCACCGTCGTATTCTCCATCGGCGGCGGCCTGATCGAGGTGCTGGTGAGTCCCATCGTCAACCAGATTAGCGGGCACCTGGGCGCGGGCGCGATGACGCTGTTGCACTCCTTCTATTGCTGGGGGCAGATGCTCACGGTGCTCCTTACTACGATCCTGCTGCGCTTCCTGCCCGGGCCGCTGTGGTATGTCGTCCCCCTCCTGTGGACGGCCATCCCTCTGGCCACCACCTACGGCTTCGCCACCTCCCCCATGGCCGAGCCGCGCATGAGCGATACCCCCGCAATCCCCCTTTCGAGCCTGCTGCGCAGCGGGCCATTCTGGTTGGCCGTGGGCCTGATGGCCTTCTCCGGGGCCTCGGAGGTGGCCATGGCGCAGTGGGCTTCCCTCTTCGCCGAGCAAGGCATCGGCGTCAGTAAGATCATGGGGGATTTGCTCGGCCCCTGCCTGTTTGCTGTATTCATGGCGCTGGTGCGCATGCTCTATGGCAAGCTTGAGGGCAAATTCCCCCTGGAGCGCTTCCTGCGATGGGGCGCGCTGGCCTGCATCGCCTGCTACCTCACCGCCTCCCTGAGCAAAAGCCCTGCCCTGGCCCTTGCCGCCTGCGCCCTCACCGGCGCCACCGTGGCGCTGATGTGGCCGGGCATCCTGCACCGCAGCGCGGGGCGCTTCCCCGGGGGCGGCACGGGGCTATTCGGCATGCTGGCCCTCGGCGGGGATCTGGGCTGTTCCCTGGGCCCCTGGCTGCTCGGCTTCATCGGTGACAGAGCCGGCCTGCGTCCCGCCCTGCTTGCGGGCGCGGCCTTCCCGGCGGGCTTTTTGGCGCTGATGATGGTGGGCAGGCGAAAAGAAGAGGGGAGAGAGGGGGCGTGAGAATGCGGAAATATCTCGGCATAGGCCTGCTCTGCCTTTGCCTGCTCGCCCTGTGCACCTGTGGGCAGGCGGAGCCTGTGCAAACCATCGTCCCAACAACACAACCTCCCGCAACCCAGCCCATCAAATATCCGGCGTCCTACAAAGATGCCCCCGAGGCCTACAAGCCGGTGCTGGATAGCTTATACCACCTGGTTCATTGCATTCGTAATGACGTATACGATGACAAACTGTGGACGTGGTTCGACGCCGGAATCACAGTGCCGCCGGGGCTTGCGTTCGACGAAGATGATGAATTTCGACATAACTCTATAGGCTATGCTATTAAGGACATCAATAACGATGGCGTACCAGAATTATTAATCATGTCAGATTTACCGTATGTCTTGTCCCTGTTTACACTCAAGGACAATGAGCCTGTCCACCTGGAATCTTATGAGCACCGTAGACTTGGGGCTTTTGCAGCGGATGGTACGATTTACACCAGTATTTACAGCGGTGCGGGGGCATGGGATCTTTATTCTCATGAGCTGAAAAAGGGCGCGAGCGAGTTGACAGAACTGACCCAGTTTTATTACTACACTCATTTTTCAGAACCGCCACCAAATAATATCAATTATTATCAAGTGATAGATGGAGAAGAACATGATATTTCAAAGGAAAAATTTTTGGAGATCCAGGAAAAGTATGAAAACCCGCCCAACCCCATGCCCCTCACCTTCATTTCCATAGAGCAGTAACGCGGCAACCGTCAGGATGCCCCCCTTGGGGGGCCGGTGCGCACGCGCCGAGGGGGTAGTGCGGAGCACAAAAAAAGGTAGTGCGGAGCACAAAAAAATCAGGCCCTTGCCATTCTCGGCAGGGGCCTATATGTTTATTTCTTTTTTATTACTTCCTCGCAAACATCTGCCCCAGCAGCCCCTTCTTTTTCGGCACCGGCTTGTCCTCGTAGTCGTCCAGGAAAATCTCCTTCCCCTGGTTTGCAGAATCCACCGCCGCCAGCGCGAACTTGAGCACCTCGCGGCCCTGTTCGCCGGAAAGCGTGGGCGCATGGTCGTGCGCCACGGAATCAACGAAGTCGCGCGTACTGGCCTCGAAGGAGTCCGCCCAGTCGTGCTTCATGTCCCAAAATTCCGTGAGCTTGCCGTCGCGGTACATGACCACCGGGGCGACCTCGGGCATCATCGTGGCCGTGCAGCGGGTGATCCACAGCACCCCCCGCGAGCCCGTGATCTCCACGCGTTCGTCGCAGGTGTAGTACTTGCTCTGCACATACATCTCGTCCGACTGCATAATATCCCACGCACCGTAGAGGGGCCTGTCCCCCTTGTGCTTCCACATCACATTGGCCGGGCTGTCGTTATAGATCCCCGGTATAATCTGCGTCTTGTCAATCCACGCGAACACCTTCTCCACCGCGCCCAGCATATACAGGACCACCGAGAACTTGTGATACCCGTCGTCGAACACCGTGGGCCCCCCGCCGGAGAGCGACTGGTTGAATCGCCACAGCCAGCTCTTCGGGTCGATGGCCCAGCCGGTCTCCCTCGCCCCCTCGCCCTCGGCTACGCTGCCACGCTTGACCTTCATGTCGATTGGCACGTTCTTCGAGTGCAGACCCGCGTTGTTCATCTTCAGGCGGATCCCCACCGGCGTGCCGATCTCCCCGTCGTCCAGCATCTTTTTCGCGAATCGGTACGGCGGGTAGAAGATGAAATTCTCCGAAACCTTGAGCTTCACCCCGTTGTCCTTCGCCGCCTGGATCATCTCGTCGCACTGCTGCAGGTTCATGGCCATGGGCTTTTGAACGGCCACGTGCTTGCCGGCGTTGCAGGCCTTCACGGTGTATTCGCAGTGCAGGTGGTGCGGTATCAGCAGCTCCACCCCGGCAACTTCGGGGTCGGCCAGCACTTCGTCAAAGCTGCCGTATACTTTCGGCACGCAGTGTTCCATGGCAAATTTTTCGGCGCAGGATTTGTTGATATCCTGCACGCCCCAGAGCTCCCCGTCCGGATTGTCCTTATATCCCGCCACGTGCAGCGTAGCTATCCTCCCGCAGCCGATGAGGACGAATTTGAGTTTCTCCATGGTGATTCTCCTTTGTTCCTTTATTCGGTTGAGTTCTGCGTTGGGAAGGGGAATCGGAATCAACCGTTTCTCCATATGCAAACAAGGACATGCGCTTCCCCACTCCTCCGTGACTTCCACCGCCTCAAACCCCATACCCTCATAAAACGCCCGCGTCCTGGCGTAGCCCTTGTCGGGGTGTGCCGGGCCGAGGGTCTTTACGGTCATGGTCGGAATGCCGCGGGCAAGACAGTGCTTTTCGCAGCGCGCGACGAGCATCCGTCCGGCGCCCCGCCGATGATATTCCGGCAGCACGCCCATGACATGTATCTCGTTCTCATGCAACGCTATAAAGCCTATGGCTTTATCACAATCATAGGCCGCGAAGAACTGCATGTTCCGCACTTGCTTGATGTATTCCGCGTTGGCCTGCTCGATGCCGAACCACTCCGGCAGGGTACGGAGAATCGCTGCGCAGAGGGCTGATTTTTCCTCCGGCTCATGGATTGGCCGGGTTGATAATTCTGCGTTCATAGCCTATACCAATTCATCCTTGATTTGCTCCTCGTACAACGCCCGTTTCTCCTCCATATACGCCGGGATCGGCACATCCCACCAGCCGAACGCCTTGCCGCCCGAATCCGGATGCTCCCTGCACACGTCCACGTGAATCAGCGCCGGCTTGTTCAAGGCCACGGCCTCGTCAAGCGCCGCCTTCACGCCCTCGAGGGTATTCACCCGATAGCCATCAATCCCAAACGCCTGCGCAATCAACGCATAGTCCGTGCTGACCGGAAGCCCGTCGGGCGTGGTGAAGTCATTCCCGAAGGCCGTCTGTGCCCCCAGCGCGTCGATCTGCAAATCCTTGATCGCCATCCAGCCGCTGTTGTCCGCCAGCAGAACCACCACGGGGATATCATACTGCGCCATGGTAGAGAGCTCCTGCATAGTCATCAGGAAGTCCCCATCGCCCAGGAACGCCACTACGGGCCTATCCGGCGCCGCCAGCTTGGCCCCCATCGCCGCGGGCACGGCCCAGCCCATCGTGGAGAATCCGCCGGTAGTCAGGTTACACCCCGCCTGCGGGTAGCAATACTCCTGGAACAGCTGCGCCTGCGTGTTCCCCGAACTGGTCGAAATGATCGTATTCTCCGGCAGAATCTCGTTCATCAGTCCCGTCAGCTGCGAAATTGTGAGCTTGTCTGTCAACCGCGCGCGCTTTTCGGCCAGATAATCGAACCAGCTCTGCCGCAACGCCGTGATCTCATTGAGATAATCGCCATTGATCTCAAACGCCGAATCCAGCGCAAGTATCTGCGCCAAACTGTCGTTGAGGTCAGCCACAATCCCCACGTCCGCGCCATAGTTCTTGCCGATTTCCCTGGCGTCGATGTCGATATGCACCAGCTTCGTCTCCGGGAAATTGAACGCCGCCCCCTTGCGGTACGAGCAGGTGGTCTCGTCCGCGAAGCGCGTGCCCAGCGCCAGCACCACGTCGGCCCCCCGGCAGATCTCCAGCCCGATGGGCGTGCCCTTCGAGCCTGTGTGGAAGCAATACTGCGCATGCGTCTCGGCCACGGTGCCCTTCGCCGCCAGGGTGGTCACCATCGCCGCGCCCCACTTCTCCGCCAGCTGGGCAATCTTCTGCCCGGCCTTCGAATATAGCGCCCCGCCGCCCGCCAGAATCACCGGCCGCTTCGCCGTCTTCATGAGCGCCACGGCCCTCTCGATGGCCGCCCTGTCCGCGCACGGCAGCGAACCGGCTTTTTCCAGCGCCGGGTCAGCGGCTTCCCACTCGCAGGCGGCGGCCTGCACATCCATGGGCAGCGTCACCAC
>JGI24702J35022_10003052_pt1 | contig 10121 bp, 4 predicted proteins | sample TergutTh196P4_FD_35022 | JGI IMG/M metagenome (IMG submission 35022)
CGCGCGGCTATATGGAAACTGCAAAGGATTTTCTTTCACCCTTGGAAATTCAAATGCTTCCTTATGGCGGGCGTTTGCTTACTTATATGCAAACCGTCCGGTTTCTTACCGACTATCTCAATGGAGATACCTATTATAAAATTCATTCACCGAAACACAATTGGCAACGCAGTTTGGCTCAGTTCAAATTTTTACAGGAATTAGAAGCAAAGATTTCCGAAATGGATGAATTTATGACAAATACGGATGGTTAAGCTCAAATGGTTTGTTTTTTTCTGTTTACTTTGTAGTTCTTATGTGATCGGATATGCCGATACAGAGCTGCGTTTCCATCATCTTACACGGAATGAAGGTTTGCTGCATGATAATGTTACTTGTATTACGCAGGATTCAATCGGTTATATCTGGTTTGGCACTCACCGCGGATTGAACCGGTTTGATGGCTATTTGATTGATTCTTACCGCTACGACAATGGAAAAATCAATTCGGTTTATTACAACCGGGTCTATACGATCGAAATTGTTGATCATTTCCTTTGGATGGCTACGGAAGCCGGTATCGCCTGTTTTGATATTCGCAAAAAACAGTACGTTGATGTGGTGGTAGAAGATTCCGTCAATCAAGATTTCTATTCGCAGGTACGTGCGTTGAAATTAGGTTACGACGGTCTTTTATGGTTTTTTACCGACCTCAACCATATTCGATTGGGAAAAATACATTACAACCCTGTCCGGAATAAATGTATTATCTCCGCTCGCAAAATTGGCGATGATTATGATTTTGTATCTCAAGATAATAGCCCAAAATTGGCTTATGACGAATCGGGAAATGTGTGGATTGCAGGGAAAGATAAGCTCAGTTGTTATAGCCGGGGAAGTGACGGAGAATTATATTTTGCAGGATATTCCGAGATAACGGGACGTGAGGTAAAGGAAATGCGCTACAAAAACGGATATTTATGGATCGCTTCCTGGGATAAGATTGTTAAGTACAATGTGCTGAACGCTACAAAAATGGAGACNATTCAAACCATTCCCTACTCCCGTCGGAATGTTTCCACATTCTATCTGAACGATAATTTCATTTGGTTAGGTTCCGATCACGGAATCCTTCAGNTAGGAACAAAAGGAAATCCGCCGACGATGTTTGAACACCGGCATTTNCCCTCAGATGCCAATTCGATAGGCAACGATCCCAATAATGTTTTCCTCGACCGGAACAATACGATATGGGTTTCCACTTGGGGAGCCGGAGTGTCTTATGCCAACACTACTCCAAAATTATTCCAAACGATTGATTTTAAGTCATTTGTCAGTTCCATCCACAACAGTTCGGATGATTATGTATATTTGGGAACCAAATTNGGAGGAATAAGCCGGTTNAAGAGTAAAAACGAGAAAGAAGCGGAACCTTTTTGTCAGGCGCCTCAATTGTTGCCATCTATTACAAGCATTCAATCGGATGCCTCAACTATTTTTGCCGCCGTAAATAATACGATAGTGGTTATCGGGAAACAGAGTAAACGGGTTGAAGAAATACTTCCTACTACCCGGTATATTTTCGGGATTGAATTTGACCGTTTCAATCGTTTGTGGGCGGCAACATACGCCGGATTGGAATGTTTTGAAAAACAAAAAGGCAAATGGACAAAGGTGCAGACATTGACAACAGCATCTCAATGGGGATTATCCACCGATTTGCTACATAATATTTATTCCGACAGGAAAAAAAATGAGTTGATGATCACTTCTGTTCAAGGAGTAAACAGAATTTTATTTAAGGAAAACGGAGACATAAAAAATATTGTCTGTTACAAAGCGAGAGAAACCGGAGTAAACAGTTTGAGCAGCAATTATTTGTGGCCTATCGACAAACAAAATGATTCGGTATATTGGATCGGTTCCATGGGAAACGGATTGAACCGTTTGACTTTGATTGACCGTTCCGATGGAACTTATGATTATGCCTGTGAAGTGTATGGCAGGGAAGAAGGCGCCCCTTCCGATGATATAGAAAGTCTGGAAGTTGATAAATACGGAAATGTTTGGTGTGGAGGTTTCTCTCTGTCTTGTTTTGATTCTAAACTCAAACGGTTCAACGTGTTCGATATAAACGACGGATTACAAAGTTATATGTTCGGAACTTCTTCCGCCTCTAAGGACAATGATGGTACACTTTATTTCGGAGGTGCGAAAGGGATGAATTACTTTACGCCGGTACCCAATATGGCGGATGAAACTATTTATCCTGTTTTCTTTTCACGTATCTATATCAACGGTAAGTTAGTCAATTCGGATATTGAATTTTCCAAAACACAGACACTTAACTATCCGGATAATAATTTCACGTTGGATTTTACTTCTTTGTCGTCCAATACCGGACAACACATTCGTTACCGCTACCGGTTGGACGGTTACGATAACGAATGGCGTTATATCGAAATGGGAAAAGAACCGAAGGTTTCGTATCAGAAGTTACCTTATGGGAACTACCAATTAATGGTTGAATCCGGCGGGTGGAAAGATTGGAAAAGCGATCTTTCCATTATGACGCTTCAAGTTTTGCCTCCGGTTTGGTGGTCTTGGTGGTCAAAACTGATTTATCTGTTCATCGCCGGCTGTTTGATTTACTTTCTTCTAAATTCGTTTTTGCGATGGATGCGGATGAAGCAAACCCTCGCGTTCCAAACCGAAAGGGAGCAACAAAAAGAGGAAATGATGCAATTGAAAATGCTTTTTTTTACCGATGTTTCACATGAATTTAAGACGCCTTTGAGTATTATCAACTCGTCAATCGCCGAATTAGACGAGGAAGAAACTGCTATCCGTGAAAACAAACATTTCGGACTGATTAAACGGAACAACAATAAACTGCTCAAATTGATCAACGAATTGCTGGATTTTCATCGGGCAGACATTCGGGAAGCGCATTTGAAAACTACTTTTATTTCAGCGCAGCATTTCATCGCTCAAATTTATGACGAATTTCTGGCTTGGGCTACCTCTTCCGGTATTTTCATGTCACTTTCCATGCCGGAAAAAGAAGTCCGATTGTGGTTAGACGAAGAACATTTCGGAAAAATCATTTCTAACATTTTATCGAACAGTATTCGTTATACTGAAACCGGAGGAAGTATCGAAGTGGAAGTTTCAACGGGTAATGTACGAGAAAAGATTACCTATTACGAAGCGTCATTTAAATGTTTGGACGATTTATATCGAAACAATCACCTGATAATCACGGTTCGCGACACAGGGGTAGGAATTTCAGCCGAATCGTTACCAAAAATATTTGAACGTTTTCATCAGGTAGAAAGTAAAACCGGCAAACATTTGGGTTCCGGTATCGGATTAGCGCTTGTCCGGTCACTGATTCGCTTGCATCATGGCGGTATTATTGTTAGCAGCAAACGGGATGTCGGTACGGAAATCATTATTGCCCTGCCGTTAAACGACAGCTATTTGAATAAAAATGAAAGAGTGAATGAAAGTTCTTTTGAATTAGGGGTTTATCTTTCCGATTATGCAGTCGAATATGAGCATTTGGAATGGGATAACCAACCGGAGGAAACGATGGACGACAAACCTACGCTTTTACTCGTGGATGATAATCAGGAAATATTGATGCTGTTGCAGGAGCATTTCAAGCAGGATTACAATACGATTTTAGCTTTCGACGGCGAAGAAGCATTCCGGAAATGCAACATGGAATTTCCCGATTTAGTGATTTCCGATGTCATGATGCCGAAAATGACCGGCATCGAACTGTGCATCAATCTGAAAAAGAATTTACGCACTTGTTTTATTCCAATCATTTTGCTTTCTGCCAAATCGCTTGTCGAAAATCAAATTGAAGGTGTAGAAAGCGGCGCTGATGCTTATATTCCCAAACCGTTTGATATTAGGCTCGTAAGGGCTACTGTCCGCAATTTGCTGTCACGTTCCGGACAACTCAAAGATTTCAATGCAGCTCAATTCACTGTCAACAAACGAAAGCAATTATTCGATGAAAAACGGCAGACTTTTCTCGTTCAATTGACGGATTTGGTAGAAACCAACATGAACAATCCCGATTTTTCGGTCGATCATCTTTGTCTCGAACTGGGGATAAACCGCTCGAAACTTTATAGTACCATCAAGGAAGTCAGCGGAATGACTTTAGGGCATTATATCCTAAAGATACGCTTGGATAAAGCCGCTCAAATGCTGAAGAATACGGATATGACCATTATGGAAACCTGTTACCAAATCGGAATAGAAAGTCCTTCTTATTTCAGTAAGGCATTTAAGGTTCGGTTTGGGGTTTCGCCTTCGGAGTTTATAAAAACCGAGAAATGCTAATAAAACTGCTCGTTGTATTCCGTTTATTTATCGTTATCCAATCCTTTCCTTTACGGTAATTTTTCAAAATAAAGCAACCGGTCAAGCGGCACGTCAAACAGAAAGGATTTTCCTCCCGAATAAATCTTCCCCAAATCATCTTTCCATTTCCCTTTGGGAAGTTTCACCATGCGGGTATGTTCTGGTGTAATGACCGGAGCGACTAAATATTTATCACCCAACATAAATTGATCTTTACATTTGGCAAATCCTTCGTTAGGAAAGGCAAATTCCAAATGCCGGACAATGGGGATTCCTGTTTGAGCAGATTCTTGTGCACATTCAATAATATAAGTTCCCATTTGCTCATGCAATAATGCCGCTTTACGAACAATCTCCAAATTTTCGGGACTCAAAATTCGCCAGGGAGCTACGGAAAACTGCATCATAGGCATCAAGGCATGTACCTGCGCTGAACGGACAATCAGTTCCTGATTGAAGTGATCGCTGTCAATTCCCAGAAAGGACGTAAACTGTCCGCCGCCGATCATATCCGGACAAGTGTAGGCGTAACCCAGCAAACCCGCGGCAATCATATCAGGAATCAACATTCGCACAGCTTCCCATGAATAATTTTTATCGCCCAATCGTTGCACCAACGCTTCACCTCCCATTTTCCAACCGGCGCGATATTCATTAAACGGGAATTGTAAGCCTATTTCTGCCCAAGCCATCGTATGGTCAACGGATTTTGCGTCTTTCCGGTAACTATCGACCACGCGCGGGTCATAAAACTTACTGTCGCCTGCGTCTAATTTAAATCCATCAATGCCGTATTCGGTTTGCAGGGCTTTCAATTGCGCAACGAAATAATCCATCGCTTCGGGATTGGTCAAATCATAACAGGCGCTTATCCCGTTCCACCAGTCCACCATCGCCGGTCTGTCGCTTCCTTTTTGTCTGAGCAAATAGCCTTTGTTCCTTAAAAACCGGTATTCGGGCGAGTCGGCGCTTACAAAGGGACAAACCCATAACATGATTTTGAATCCCATATCGTGCAATTGTTTGACCATATTTTTGGGGTCGGGAAACAGGTCGGGCTTAAATTCAAAATTGCCGTAATATTTTTGCCAGTTATCGTCAATCATCAGAATACCTTCCGGAAAAGAATTGTCTTTGATACTTTGCGCATACTTCATAATGTCGGCTTGATTCTGATTGTACATCAGTTCAATCCATGTATTGTATTGAGGCATGGTAAAAAACAAAGCGTCGGGAAGTTCGCCCGTCGGCGGAAAATATTTGCTTGAAGCTGTCTGATAGGCTTCTTTCAGCGTTTTTCCGCCCTGTTGAAACGTTATTTCCTCATAAGGAGAATCCAGGAAAAGCACGTTGTCTTTTATCTCAAATCGGAAAGGAAAATCACTCCAAATATATCTCCCTTTGTTCGACAGGAAAAGAGGAACTACTTGATTGTTTTCATTTTGAAGCGACAAATCAAAGAGTTTGACTGTCTCTGAATAAGGCATTTTCGACCCGTAAGCTACGACGCCTCCCCACCAATATTCCCCGGGTTCAAATTGAATGGTAGTCCGGTATTCCGTTTGTGCATTCAAAATGAAAGCAAGCAAGCAAAAGCAAAGCAATAAAAAGTTTTTCTTCATTAGAGGTATTATTTTAAACTTTCGAAGAGAGCGCACCTAACTAAGCAGTAACCTGAAGATACTGCTTAGTTAGGTATAACTCTCTATCGAGAGCTTTTGTTTATAGCTCAGTAAACGAATAAGTAAATTTAGCGCCCTTCGGCACACCTACTATTGTTTCATCTTCCTGAGTTTCGAGATTCATTCCGTCTTTCAAATCTACCGACACTTTATAATAGTAAGAATTTCCATCATTAGGCGGTACGGGGAGCATCATGCCATTTCCATCCGGTCCGACTGTTTGTCCTGAGCCAAATGTAAAATGTTCTGCTGAAATTAATCCGCCTGGGAAATTATCAGCATCCGCCGGTAGGGCAAAGAATTTAATATCACCACTCCATGGTAAAACAACGCAAGTTGCTTCATATATGCTGGATGTTCCTACCCTGTGAAGTGTCAGTTCTGTTCCTTCATTCCAATTATTACGCGGATCACCCGGATGTTTTTTCCAGCACCAACCATCCATATAAATGGCATCCGGATAGCCCATTACATTCTTGATAAAAACATGACCGGAAAAAGCGTCAATGCGGATATAGTATGTACTTGTAGGTCCTGTGAATGTCCATGTACTGTTTCCTCCTCCGGTGAAAATATCCGGATCGCTGTACAGAGCCGCCAGATTTATTCCTGTACCTGTAACCGATTGATTGTTTGTTAAGTCGAAAGTGCCTTCATAAACAAAATAATTACCCGGTACTAAATTCATTGTACTTCCTGCAAAGGTGATTGACGGAAGTGCCGGCACTCCACCGAGCAATACCTCGTTGTTCTTGTATTCAAGCGACAACGATTGATCATCATCAAATGCGCGGACACTTGTGATGCCTGTTTCATCCGCATTTACCTCAATGCTGAACGCTCCGGCAGCCGGAATTGGGAAATTGAAGTCAATAAAACTGTTGTTGGATTCGATTTTAATTTCTCCATTTATATAGAGGATATATTCTTCCTTACCGGCTTTCTTCAAACGGAATACTCCGGCTTGGGTTTGTCCCCACATGGTGTATTCTTCGCAGCCTGGTCCGTCATCGATTCCTTCAGGACTGGGAGGCGACCAAGTCCACCTCTTTTTGTTTCCCAAAGAAGTAGCAGTCATCTTCATTTTATTTTGTTCGAACGTAATACTGCCCCATACTTGGTTATCCCTCCAGTTTCCGGAAATAGTTCCCAATATAAAGAGGTCATCGCCTGTTATGGGTTGCCATTGCTGCTCGTCGCCGAGTGTCAATGCAAAAGTTACCGTATTGAATGAAACGGTAAAATAGGCTTCTTCCGCTTTGCCAATAGGAATGTCGTTTGTTCCCATTACTTTGACGGCGCCATTTTCCCATCCCCAGAAAATACCGGTTTTATCGGCATTGGCATAGATTTTACCGGTTGCGCCGGCAGAGACAAAATTTTCGAACGTAAAATCATTCCCGCTTTTAGTCATTTCATAAATCGTACCATTTAAATCTAAATACAATTTTGGAAAATCCGGAAGTTTTACGTTTGTGATCGATAATTCTTCGGTAGTGATTTGATTGCCGGAGTTTCTAACCGACAGACTGAGTGTTAAATTTCCTGCGGTGGCATTGACCGGTAGAGGAATCACCAACGGCAAATTCAAATTAAACGTTTTGCCCGTCAGCATCTGTATATTTTCATAAATCACACCGGTGCTGTTGCTGATTTGAATAGTATAGGCGCTGAGACCTGTCTCGTCGGATAAAACGCCTGTCAAAGTAACTGCATCTCCATACGTTAAATTGCTCGCCGGAGAGATTGCCAAATTCTCAATTTTTGCTTTACCATCCGAACCGGGAGGAACGGGTTCTTCATTTTCACCACATGCTGAAAATCCAATGATTACGGCAGATAATAGCCACATCATCATTTTTGTTAACTTTTTCATACTGTTTTTTTTAATAATGATTATTAATACCCCTAAATCCCCTAAAGGGGACTTTTCCGCAGAACCACGATATACCCAAGTCCCCTTTAGGGGATTTAGGGGTGAAGTTTATTTCGCAAAATATAGCGTTCCCGAATAGGGAACAGCATCTTTATTATCTGTAACATCAATAGTTACCATTAGATTGTTATATCCGGTCGAGGCTTCCCATACACCCGTGTTTGCGAAGCGAACGGAATAATCGGGGTTGCTTTGCAAGGCTTCCGCTTTGTCGGGCAAATTCAGATATAAATTGTAATGTCCAACGGGCATATTTGCCGGAATGCCGGCTTCTATCGTTATCGTATTTTCCGCATCGGTTGGTTTCCAAAGGCGAGGCTCTATGTCTAATCTTGCCTTAAATACCTCATTGGTAGCCGTGCTTTTGAGTATCAGCTCAACCGGACGTTCGTTATACAGCGAAGCAAATCCAAGGTTTTTTAGAACGATTCGGGCTGAGAAAGAACCGCCATGCGAAACCTCTGTGGTATATTCACCTGACATCAGGGCAAAACGATAACCCAATTCCTTTTTTATTCTATCCATATAACCGCCTGCAATCCATAAATTGTTTACAGTGGTATAATAATCTTCGTTCAAAAAAGTGAATCTTAATTGGCGCATAGTGTTATAAGCCGTCAAACCGTCGGCAGGGTCAATGCCGTCGGGCGGGCATGTTTCTCCGCCGATGGGAACAAACAGACAGTCCTGACTCAGATAGGCTTTATCCGCTACCGGATTCACATAAGTTCCGTAATCGGTAGTGCTTGCCAGAAAACAATCGTTGTGATGAGCAATTCGTGCACGGTCTTGACCGCTGAAAGCCTCCGCTTGTGTTAACGGCGTTTGACGTTGAGTAAATTCCTGCTTGTACGCCGGAGTTCGCACCTGTACCATCCGGTTGTCAGGTAAGGTTTCCAAAATCTTTTTCAATACCGTATAACGCATTCCCGAAGTATTGAGTCCATTGGTAGTGTAATACCATTCGCCCCATGAACCGATAAAGCCTGCCTGCATAACGGCAATTACATCGGCGTTTTTCTCCAAATGGGGTTTCAGTTGGTCTAAATGCTGTAAAATGGTAGCAAGCGGAGCGTCCGGCTCATTTTGTGCACTACTGTAAGCGAAACGTACAATGCACTTCATGCCGCCCCTCCGTATAGCTTCCATGTCTCTGTCGAAATCAGACAAGGCTTTTTCCGACAGTGCGGCATTTCTAAAATCTTTCATGTAAAAATACCGGAACAGCAAAGAGATATTATTATTTCTATAAGCCCTCAATGTGCTTTCGGAAATCACTCCATCGCCTGTTCCCATGTTGCAAGCCGAATACTTGTAAAAACCTCTTTCCGGATTGGGAAATGCTTCGTCGATAGCCTGGTACTCAACTGTTGTTGTTTTCTGAGCCGGAGGATTCGGCTTGTCTTCCCCGGAACATCCCGAAAGACATAATCCCAATAAAATAGTAGATAATATAAAGTTCACTTTCATTTTCAATTTTCAATTTTTATTGAGTGTACCCCGGATTTTGCAGCACCTGCCCCTTCCCGTCCACAATCACGGATGGAGGAAGCGGATATAAATATTTATCTTTGGACGCAAAAGGCGCAACACCTGCATTTAACAGCATTACTCTGTCGTATAGTTTATCGAAGCGGATTAAATCAGCTCGATACTGTCCGTTTTCACACCAAAATTCATGACTTCTTTCGGTGAGTAATTGGTCGGTAAAAGATTCTACGGTTGGGAAATCCGACAGACTTTTTGCCGGCACTTTCGCCCGGGTTCTCACCATGTTCATCAAATCGACAGCTTCCTGTGTTACGCTGCCTCCCGGCTTCATGGCAATGGCTTCCGCCAATGACAGCAATACTTCGGGATAGCGGTACACCACCATATCCAAGTCGCTTGTAGGAGGACTCCAATTCAGGTCGAGTTGATATTTTTGAGGGATGGGACCCAAGTCAATATATTGTCCGGGGTTACTCCGGTTGAAAACCTCGTCACGGTCTGTATATTCCGTAACCATATAGGTTTTCCTTGTGTCGGTAGGTTCAAATGTATCATAAAACCACCAGGTGCTTTGAACAGTTGCCCAACCTATCGGCAGGTCGTCCGCCGATGGCGGCATAACCATCATTTGCCATTGGCCAAGGTTCGGA
>JGI24702J35022_10003053_pt1 | contig 10121 bp, 7 predicted proteins | sample TergutTh196P4_FD_35022 | JGI IMG/M metagenome (IMG submission 35022)
AGACTTGAACTTCCATGCCTCTCGGCACCAGCACCTCAAGCTGGCGTGTCTACCAGTTCCACCAAGGCCGCAAATCAACAGAAATATGCTAGCAATTTATCCTGTCTGTGTCAATAATCATATGTCATCATATTCATATATCCGCATATTTATTTATCCAGACAAGACAAGTATTCTTAATCCATGTATGTTCAGTCTTTGGAATCCGTATCATACTGAAGTCTGTAAAGCCCGGCATAAAGCCCGTCCTTTTTAATCAGCTCATAATGAGTTCCCTGTTCTGCGAGGCGGCCTCCCTGCAAAACCAGAATCCGGTCAGCATGCCTTATGGTGGAAAGCCTGTGGGCAATTACAATTGAGGTGCGTCCCGAAAGCACCTTCTGCATGCCAAGCTGTATTAGCCGCTCGGTTTCTGTATCAACTGAACTGGTAGCTTCGTCGAGGATAACAATGGCCGGGTTATGCGCAATAACACGGGCGAAGCTGATAAGCTGCCTCTGGCCCTGGGAGATGTTGGATGCACCCTCCGAAAGAACTGTATCATACCTTTTCTCCAGACGAGAAATAAATTCGTGGGCGTGTACTGCCCTTGCGGCTGTCTCAACCTCCCCGCTGTTCAGGGGAAGCCCCAGGCGTATGTTATCAGCTACCGTTCCGGAAAATAAAAACACATCCTGCAGAACGGGGAGGCAGCTCTGTCTGAGTTCATCAAGCGGTATGTCCCTAATTGGGATGCCATCCAGGAGTATCTCTCCTGAATCTATATCCCAGAGCCGGGCAAGCACGTTTGTAATGGTCGTCTTTCCTGCTCCTGTATAACCAACAATTGCCGCCATCTCCCCCGGATGCACGGAAAAGTCAAGACCTTTTAAAACCTCTTCGCCCCGGGTATAGGAAAAATGAACATCCCTGAAATCTATATGTCCCCTGAATGCCGGGTTTCCTGATGAGCCCATAGCCGGGTCTTTTGCTGCATCGGGAATTCTTTCATCCGCATCAAGAAGATTGAACACACGCTCACCACCTGCCATGGCGCTCTGCAAAAGTGTGTATTTTTCTGCGATATCGGTTACAGGTGAATAAAACATTCCTATCAGGTTAATAAAGGCAATGAGTACCCCCAGAGACAGGGTAAGATTAAGAAACATGACGCTTCCTGCCACAATAATTACAGCTGTAGTAAGAGTGGAGAACCATTCCACAAGCGGGCGAAATGTGGCAAAAACGTACATCTCGCCCAGATTGGCATTAAGGAGTTCGTTGTTCCGTTCTGAAAATTCCCTAAGGCTCTTCTTTTTGCCCAGGAATAGCTGTACCACCTGTACCCCGGAGAGCCGTTCCGAAAGATACGAATTAACCTTTGATGATGCCATCCGCTGTCTCCGGAAAGCGTCTCTTGCCTTTATTCGGCTGAAGGCTGTAACCGCAATAACAGGCGGCATGGTTAAAAGCGCTGCAAGGGCCAACCTGGGAGAGAGAATGAAAAGTGTAATTAATACACCTATCATAAGGGAAATATCCTTTAAAAAGGAAATCAGAACCGAAGTAAGGAATTCATTTAAGGTTTCTACATCCCCTGTAAGGCGGGTTACAATGCGTCCTACAGGATGGCGCGACAAAAATTCCGTAGACTGCATACAGGTTTTTTTAAAAAGCTGTAATCTTATATCCTTCATGGCCCTCTGCCCTATAAGAGTCATTCCCCATGTTTGAATATAAGTCAGAAAAAACACAAGACCAAGTATAAACAGGAGTATCAGTACCGATTTGACAATAAAGGAAGTATCCCCCGATCGGATACTTGAGATCTCCTTTAAGGGTAAGGCATAGAGATCTCTTTTTAATACTCCGGCTGAACCTTCTCCATCTTCAAAGATATCCGCCCTGTTTTTAACAATCTCTGCCTGGGGAGAAAGGGGCTTATACCGGAAAGCATACCAGTCACCTTCATCCAGAATTCCCCTTTCCCTTAATTCTCCTTCGGCTGCCGCGGAAATCCTTGTATCCCTTTCTATGGGAATAAAAATGCGGCTTCCTGCATCAATGGATTTTGGATACGATAAGAGAAGCTCCAGAGCCTTTCTGCCTTCGTTTGAGATTGATATGGGGGATCTTTGATCTCCGGCACCCGGCATTGATTGGTCCTGGTCAATTGTTTCAATGCCGGAGTAATTTGACAAAGCCTTCACATTAAGGGTGTGGAAACGAATCAAAACAGCATTGTCGATGATCCTCTGCTGAAGCAGGGGAACAAACAGCTCTCCCAGAGTAGAAAGAACCAGAGCCGCCAAAGTAACAAGAATTAGGGATCTGTACGGTTTAATATAAGAGATTATTCTTAACGCTATCCTGCTGTCATAGTCTTTGACTACTTCTTCGGATTCAAAATAATCAGCCATTATTGTCCTGCCTTCGGCTGCCGTGCATTCCTTCCCTTTTAGCAAAGATCAGCATCTATTGACTCCCGTCGCCGGGTTTTCCGGAAACTTCTTTCATGGTTGTTTTTCTGCGGATACATTTTCCTTGAAATTCCTGTCTATAGATATGTTTTCAGCCCCAAGACTCTGGAGAGCAGCAGTCCGGGCAAAAAATCCTCCACTCGCGGCAAGACTTGCCGGAGGCCCCTGTTCGATGATCCTGCCCCTGTCCATGACAATTACCAGATCGGCCCTGCTCAGGGTGGAAACCCTGTGCGAAACAATGATCATGGTTAATGCGGAACCTGTCTTTTTCTTTTTACTGCAAAGTTCAAATAATCCGTCAAGGATACTTTTTTCCGTTTCGGCATCTACTGCAGAAAGCGAATCATCCAGGACGAGGATTTCCCTGTTCAGAGCCAGCACAGTTAAGACGGAACGGGCAATGGCGGTCCGTTGTTTCTGACCGCCGGAAAGCGTAAGACCCCTCTCACCAATAAGGGTATTCCAGCCCTCATTGAAAACAGGAAAATCCCTTTCCAGCCCAGCCAGAGAGGCAGCCTGTTTAAGGATGCTATCGAACTCATCGTATGCGGGATCGGGGTCTGAACCTCCCGCTGATGTCCAGGATACAGTTTGCGGATCAGGCTCCCTTCCCTGCGTCCAGTCATCTTTGCGTGAATGATAATGGAGAGAAGAATCCAGGGAATATGCTATATTATTTTTAATTGAATCGGAAAAGAGAAAACTGTCCTGGGGCGTAACGCCGAAAAGTCTCCTTAATTCTTCCAGATCCCAGGCAGCAACTTCCACACCTTTAATAAAAACCGTTCCCTCTGGAGGTTCGATCATGCGGGTTATTGCCTTTATAAGAGTTGATTTTCCCGAACCGGTACGGCCCAATATACCCATAACGGTTCCCCTTTTTATGTTTAGGCATATTTCCCTTAACTCCATATCCATATCGGAAACTTCCCCCGGCTTCTGACCAGAGGCAGCACCTGCGGGATCTTTTAAAGAGTCTTCATCTCTGGCATATTTGAAAGAAAGGTTCCTGATTTCAATTAACGGCCCCTCATGTTCCCTTGAAGACAGGGAATCAGGCTTTTCCGGAGAGCGAATGGCAGGAACAGTACGCATGACTTCATTGACCCTGCCAAGGCAAACCGCTCCGCGCTGGATCATGTTTACCACAAATCCGGCGCCCATCAGGGGCCAAATTAACATCTGAAGATAACGAAACAGCGCGACCAGATCACCGGGACTCATTAACCCCTCCGTAACCCTAATCCCGCCCACAAGAAGCACAATTAAAACCGTGAGCCCGGAAAGAAAAGAGATAAAGGGGAAAAAAAAGCCGAATAGCTTTACCAGGCTCATGTTCGCATCCCGGTAATTATCATTTGTATCCGAAAATTTTTTTATGAACCACCATTCCTTTACAAAGGATTTTATCACCCTTACCCCGGCAAAGGTTTCCTGAACCGCATCGCTCATCGCCGAATAGGCTTCATATGCCCGGTGGAAGCGCTTTATGGCAGCTTTACCGAAGAGAAGAATCAAAAGTGTTATGATAGGCAGGGGAAGTACAGCCAAGGCTGCTGTACGGGTATCCTGAATGAATATGACAACCAGAATAGCCGATGCCATCACCGTACCATCCACCAGGGCTACCAGCCCCATACCAATGGATTCCCTTACGGCGTTGAGATCATTTGTGGCTCGGGCCATAAGATCCCCAATTTTATTCTTTTGGTAAAAGTCATAGGAAAGCGAAAGCAGATGATCAAAAAGGTTTTTTCGCAGTTCCGTTTCAATACGCCGGGCAGAGCCATGAATGAAATAACGCCAGAAAAAACGTCCAAGGGCAATGATCCCCATTAAGCCTACCATGGCAGCTGCGGGAAGAATAATTTCCCCAACACTGAAACCGCCGGCAGATATGGTATCTACCGCCTGTCGCATGAATTGGGGAATTATTACCTGGGCTGCATCCACAATGAGGAGAAAGAAAAAGCCGGACGCATAACGCAGCCTGTACCGGCGAAGATAGGGCAACAGCGTACGGAATTCCTTAAGGGATGATTGAGGAGTGTTTATGGCATTACCGCTGGCCATACTAAATTCGCTTCAGCGCCGATTCTTCCTGCTTTTTTAAATCCACTTCAAGCTTAGAAGACCATATTTCCGCTTTTTTCTTGACTGTTTCAGCATTTTCCCGCTCTCCGAGCAGCGCATGAATCCGCCTAAGGGAATTGAGAAAATGAATCCCCATTCTGAAATCATCTACCCTGTTGGTGGAAAGCTCATACTTTTCCCGGTAACGATCCGCTGCCTGTAAAAGAAGTTTTTTCATCATCCTTAGATGATAAACCGTCGGTTCGTAATCCGGAGAACGAGGATCAGTATTTACAACAGCAGCTTTAAGATCAATAATATTTTTTGCAACCACGGCAAACCGGCCTTCCAGCTCTACAAAAGCCCATTTCCATTTTGTATTATCACCGTAGGCATCTTCAAGGAGCTGCAGGGCAAGACCGATTTTTTTTATCAGGCTATAACGTCTTTTTGCATCCAAAGGACTAATCTCGGCAAGTTTTTCTTCATACTCGGAAAAGGGGACATCTACAAGGGGACTTACCACTTCTTCAAGATATATAACGGCTTTGTAGAGTGATTTCCTGCCGTCATTCAGGGCTTCCTCGTTACGCTGTTTCAGCATGGACTGTGAAATGCCGCTAATAATTATGTAATTTGAAGCCAAAAAAACCATTTCTTCCGCCATTGTGAGCCGCTTAAAGGCAGCGCCATGACTTTCTTTTTTTATGGTCTGGAGCAGCAATTGTTCCCGTTTTAAAAGAGATTGTATATTTGATTTGTAGGGTTTTATTTTTTCAAAATACTGATGACGATCCTCATTGGATATTTTCGCCATTTTGCACTCCGCAGACTTTTCGTTTCACCGGATATTATTCCGGTTTACTCTCTATACTGTATTTTGCCAGTAATTCATCCGCATGGGCAAGAGCCGCTGTTCCGGATTCTCCCGCAAGCATCCTTGCAATTTCCAGCCTGCGTTCTCTGGAATCCAGGCGAGAAACACCTGTGATCGTCCTCTCCTTCCCGCCGCTATCGGATATTACTTTTTTTTGTACTAATAGATGATTATCGGCCCTGACGGCAATACTTGCAAGATGGGTAACGCAGAATATTTGCTTTCCCCTTCCGATCCTTGCAAGATACTCTCCGACAGAAAGAGCCACTTCTCCGCCGATGCCAGTATCAATTTCGTCAAAAACCAGGGTTTCAGCAGCGCCTGCAAAACCGTTTCCCCGGCCGGAACCAGGACCTTTGTCAGAATCTTTGCCGGAATTCCCGCTAAGCGCAGTTTTAATGGCAAGCATGACCCTTGATAATTCCCCTCCAGATGCAATCCTTGCCAAATCTTTCAATGGTTCACCCTTGTTGGCAGAAATCATGAATTCTACATCATCTGCCCCCCATAAGCCACAGACAAGACCTCCTCCGCCTTCTCTGGTTTTGGCGCTTACCTTAACAGAAAAAACCGCATTGGGCATTCCCAAACAATAAAGAATTTCAGAGATGCTTCCACTCAGGTGCTTTGCACCCTCTATACGTTTCACGCTAAGATCCGAAGCCATGGCGGCAAGTTCTCTTTCCAGATTGTTAATTTCTGACTTTAGTTTGTCCTGATTTTCTTCCGCTCCGGAAAGGGCCTCCATCTCAGCTTCGGCTTCGGCTTTATATGCCAAAATTCCTTCCTCATCCTGTAAGAGGAGAACGGCGCCTTCTTCACCTCTGCCTGTGGGGCGGTATTTTTTCCTGAGCCGGTAAAGGATGGAAAGCCGCTCTTCTGCTTCTTCAAGCCTTGCCGGATCATAGCTAAGGTTGTCCCGGTAATTTCTGAATTCCGCCCCAAGATCCTCAGCTTCGTAATACAGGTCCTCAAGACGCTTTAGCACCAGGGAAAGAGAACTGTCTATGGAAGCAGCGCTTTCCATTGCGGCCCTGGATCGTCTGGCAAGGCTCAGTAGAGAAACTTCATCATCAAAAAAAGCCGCTGCAGCCGCATTTACCTGCATGCTCAATTTTTCAAAATCCCCAAGACGCTGGATTTCTGCTTCAAGTTCCCTTATCTCCCCCTTTTTCGGAGCAGCCTTCGTAATTTCTTCTACAGCGTAATTTAAAATATCCAGCCGGGCTTCCCGATCCCGTGCAGAGGTGTTTATGGCTTCAAGAGTCTTTCGTTTCTCGGACAGCTCAGTAAAAACCCGGCTAAAGGCATAAACCTCCTCCTCAAGCCCTGCAAAACGGTCAAGGTAGATTCGGTGTGTGTCCTTTTTTAAAAGAGATTCATGGGTATGCTGTCCATGAAGATCAAAGAGATGCCCCATAAATTCGGCAAGCTCATTTCTGGTTACAGGGACATTCTGAATATAGATGGAACTCCGGCCTGAAGATTTTACGGTTCGCCGAATGACAAGTCTGGAATCGTCTGTCTCAATATCACGCTGTAAAAGCCATTCAAGGGCATCCTGGTTTTTGTCATCAATGGATATTACGGCAGAAACACCGGCTTCGTCGCAGCCTGAACGGATCACTTCGGTATCTGCTTTGGAACCAAGCAGAAAACTTAATGATCCTACAATTATGGATTTCCCGGCGCCGGTTTCTCCTGTAAGCACGGAAAATCCTCCATCCAGAGAAAGATTAAGACTGTCAATAAGTGCAAAATTTCTGATACTTAATTCTTCAATCACATCCTCCCCCTAATGCAAATTGTCATAGACGCCGTTTCCTAATCTTCACCGCCGCCTGCCCAGGCAAGTTTAGTCTTGAGCGCCTCATAAAAACCACTGCGGCCCGATGCAATTAGCAGACAGGGATAAAGAGCCTTCCTCATATAGATCCTGTCACCGCTCTTTAGTTTCTCCGTCACCTGACCATCCACGGTAAGCAGAACCTCACTCCGCTGTTCTCTCTCCACTTCCACCAGGATCATTTCCCTGGCCGGAAGTACCATAGGACGATGGGATAAAGTAAAGGGACAAATGGGATTGAGTATCAGAGCTTCAACCTCAGGATCCACTATCGGACCGCCGGCTGCTACCGAATATGCGGTAGATCCCGTAGGAGTGGAAACAATTAGGCCGTCTGAACGGTATGAAATGAGTTTTGTAAAACCGGAAAGCCCTGTTTCGCTATAGGAAACCTTGAGACCAATTATTTTTGCAATACCGGAAGCTGAAATAACCACATCGTTTAAGCAGCATCCCCTGAGGATCTCGCTATCGCCGCGCTCTACAATAATTTCAAACATAAGCCTTCGGGAAAGAGGCGCCTTACCGGCAAGCCATTTCCCAAAAACGTCACGCCATTCATGGGGCTGTACCCCGGCAAGAAAACCAAAGGTCCCAAGATTTACCGGGAATATGGGAACCTTCAAGGGAGACATGGCTCTGGCAGCGGAAAGAACAGTACCATCTCCACCCAGACTTATCGCAACATCATAACCAGACTTTGTATTGAAATCCGGTCTTCCCTTAAATACAAAAGTATCCGCCGCAATGTTTAGGGAAGTCAATTCGCTGCGTATTTCATCTTCCAGAATTCTGGAATGTTTCTTTTTATGATTTACAAAAAGTATAGCCCGCTTAATCTCTAGAGCGCTGTGGCAGCCGGAGTCTTTCATTCAAACTCCTACGGAATGGTCAGAATTAATTTTGCAACCTTTCCCGCATCCGTCGTCCCAAGCCTGGGGTAAATAGGAAAGAGAACAGTTCTGAGGGAAAGGGAATAAGCTTCCGGACATTGTTCAGGAGGAACAATGCCGGCACCGACCAGGGTATTCTCAAAGGCACTTTCCACGGTAATATCCTTTCGCCGTGCATAAACCTTAACGTCCTTCATACCTGTTTCAAGAACTAGGGGGAAGGCATAGTTGTTATACTCAGTAGCGTCATCATTAATAAAACGTTTATGCCTGGTCCTGAAGGCTGACTGTATATAGAGACCCGCTATTTCGCGGCGTTTGGATAAATTTTTTGCCGACTCCCTGAACTGCACAATGGCCATTGCAGCATTCATATCGGGAAGCCCGTATTCCGGCGGCAGCTCTCCAAGATTACGCAATACCGCAGCATCCCGGCGGTTCATAGAATAGAGCAGCGCACCTCCTCCGGATGTAAGCATATCTCTTTCTTCCAGTCCCAGAATGGTAAACACCCCAAAACTACCGATGGGAATTTCCTGGGCCTGAGATGCTTCATCGGTATTATTGCCAATTATTGTTCCATAACTTTGAGAACAATCATCAATAACCGGAAACCCGAGACCCGCAATATCTTCACCGTTTGGGACATAGCCAAGCGCATGATGATTAATTATGCACCGTACATTCAAATCTCCGCCTTTATAGTATAGGCTTTTTTCAATGGTCTCCCGGCTTATACAGGTTGTTGAGGATTGCACATCACAATAAACAGGAACCAGTCCCATATCTTCAATAACCCGCCTGTAGTAAAGCGGAGAAAGAGCGGAAACAATAACACCCTGCCCCTTTTCAAGGCCAAGAGATCTAAGGGCAAGGGAAAGAGCCAAGACAGGACTTCTCAGGGCAATACAATAATCAAACCTTATCTTCTCTTTTGCAGTTTGAATAAGTAATTTAGACTGTTCACCAGGACCGATCTTGTCTTCCACCATTGCCGTAAGAACAGCATCCATTTCTTTGCGTCTTATGGTGGGGGAGTATATTTCAATTTTCATGTAATACCTATAAATAATAACCGCTTATTCCGAAAAGATTTCTTATTGGCAAGCAATTTTATCTTCGCAGTTCAGCGATTTTCTGCAGTTCCTTGGGATTAAAAAGATCGCGAATATCCAGAATGATGAGGTAACCCTTCTCCTGTCGTACCACTCCCTGAATATACTCAGCTCCAATTCCACTTACCATTTGAGGAGGAGGCTGAATTTCTTCTTTTTCTATTGTTACTACCCGGGAAACTTTATCTATAATGACCCCCAATTTCATCCCATCAATATCCAGTATAATAAAACCGGATAAAAGTTCATCTTCCTCTGAAGCTGTTACCTTTTTTAGATGAAACCTTTTATGAAGATTAATAATTGGGATGATCTCACTACGAAGGTTAAAAATCCCTTCAACATAAGTGGGAGCATTCGGAATAGCCCTGACATCCTGAACCCGGACTATTTCCTTTACATCCATTATATTTATTCCATACAGTTCTTCACCAAGCTGAAAGGTTACTAATTGGTTGGATTCAGACATATTTTAACTCCCTTTCCAAGCCCACTAATAAATTTTAAATATGTTATATTTAAAAATGCCATTTCAAATTATAGCATTATTATTTTCTAACTTCAAGCCATTTAACAGGCATTTCCGAATTTTTGATTAATTTATTGTCCATCGCAGATTTAAAGTCACGGTCAATAGTGTTATAGCCGCGTTTATGTAAAGTACTTCAAATATGCCAGTATAAAGACAATGAATACAACCCTTGGTAAGGCAGAGATTTGCTTGCAGCAGGAGAACTTCGTTACAAGGGGACAGACTACTCATTGCAGGGGGACAGACTATATAGTCTGTCCCCCTGCAAATAAAAAAACTTGGCAGCGACCTACTTTCCCACCCCTTTGAGAGGCAGTATCATA
>JGI24702J35022_10003054_pt1 | contig 10118 bp, 1 predicted proteins | sample TergutTh196P4_FD_35022 | JGI IMG/M metagenome (IMG submission 35022)
TGTTGGAAACTCATTTAACCCTTCCGCCACAAAATCATCACTTTGACAATCGGAGATTGCCGTTATGATAAGTGGTGCTGACCCGGTGTTGGTGATGGTGAAGGTTTGGAAATCGGAGATTTCTGCTACGTGGACATTTCCAAAATCATGAACATCTTGATTTAGAGATAAAATAGGAAAGCCCACACCTACGCCTTCAAAAGTAACTAAATGTGGAGAATCCTCAACATTACTAGTTAAAATGATAACCCCATTCTTCGGTCCAGGTGTCACTGGAGCAAACGCTACCGAAATTGACATTAAGTCATTTGGATCCAATATTATAGGGGTGTCCTCAATACCATCCACTATAAAATCAGCTGATAGGTTCACGAAGATTTCTGATATGGTTAGCGGTGCTGTGCCTGTGTTTCTGATAGTGATGAAGCTCCAATCGGAGGTTGACCCTACTGGAATACCGTCAAAATCGACTGCAGTTTGACTAAAACTTATTGTAGATTGGACTCCCGTTCCCCATAGCTCGATATTAGTATATATGTTTATCTGAACAGCAGCCATTTTAAAATCAACTGATGTTGGTGCAAAGCTCACATGAATAGTCTCATATTCTCCCGGTGCTATATCAAAAGGAACCGAGGGTAAACCTTCTGTGGATAAAATAAACTCTTCATAGTTTAATCCCATCAAGCCTATAGAATTTATGGTCAAAACGCTAGTTCCTGTATTATAGATATTAAAGCTTTGAGCATCTGATGTTTGTCCTAATACTATATCCCCAAAACCGAAATATTCTGGGTCGATAGTCATAATAGGTCTTACACCTCTACCAGTCAAGGCTACTGTATGAGCAGCTTCTTCAGCATCGTGATAAATGGTCAAAAGTGATGATTTTTCCTCTGCTGAAGACGGAGTAAAAGTTACTTCAAAAGTATATTCATCGCCAGCATCTAAAATTGCTGGGATTGTTCCACTGCTGGAAGTAAGAGTAAAGCTGGAAGAATCACCATCTCTCATTGTCGATATGATAGTGAGAGGACTTGTCCCGGTATTCGTGATGGTAATGGTTTGGCTATCAGAAGTCAGTCCATAAAGCACATCTCCAAAGTCGAGCTCAGTTTTATCTATACTAAAAATCGGAGCTAAACCTGTGCCAGCTACTGTAATAAAACTCGGCGATGAGCTTGCTGAGTGGATAATATTTATAAAGTCAGTTTTTTGTCCAACTGAAGTGGGACTAAACCGAATTTCAAAGGTAAATTCATCATCTGGGTCGATAGAATAAGGTAAAGTAGGTAAACCTATTAGTGATAATTCAAAATCATCAGTATCAAAACCTGTGATACTATTTATTGTAAGCTGCATATTTCCTGTGTTTGTGATAGTGAATGTTTGCCAATCGGAGATTGTCCCTACGATTTGACTACCAAAATCAAAGCTCTCATTATCTATGAGAAACTTTCCATCTATCCCATAACCAGACAATAAAACCTCATAAACGGATCCAAAACCATTGTGTGATATAAGCAGAGTAGCCGCTTTATCTCCCATTGAAAGCGGGTGGAAAGTGGCATTGATAGTTCTGTGTTCATTTGGCAAGAGATTCACGGGGAAGCTAAGTATCGATGGTGTAGAAATCACAAAGTCCTCTGTGTCCACGCCTACAAGATTGATAGATTGCAAGGTCATCATGCTATTTCCATTATTTGTAAGGGTAAATGTTTGGGGCATAGAGCTTTGGTTTACTATTACAGATGCGAAGTTATGTTCATCTTCACTGAGTGCAAGGAGAGGTTGAATAGCATTTCCAGAGAGGAGGATACTATACACACCACCTTGTAAGTCGATAGCATTTGTAAATATCTGAAGTTCTGCTACTTTTAAGCCAAAGGTTTGTGGTGAGAAGGTTACCGAGAAGTTTCTACTACCACCTGGAGAAATTGTCCAAGGTAGATTGGCAAACAGAGTAGTAAAATCGGTTTGGTTGGCGCCAGTTTTCACAATAGATTCCACTACTAAATCAAAAGTGCCAGTATTGGAGATAGTAAACGACTGGGGAGTAGAATTTGAGCTGACCAGTGCATCTCCAAATTCGTGTGTATCGCTATTTATGCTATAAATAGGTGTGACTAATACATTATAACTCAGATAAGTTATTGCTGCTCCATTATGGTTTGTATAATAAGGTATCACATTGAAGGAATTCATACCAAGCTGAGGATTAGTTATAGTAAAAGAAGTGCTTGATGTAGTGCCTATATTATTCGATTCTCTGCGAACTTGATAATATGATAAAGAACCACAGCTACCAGGTGCAGGAGGATCCCAGCTAAGAACCACTCGTCCTGTATTATCAAGACTATGATTTAGGTTTAAGGCATGATTAAATTTATGTTCGGTAGGCATCACTGCAGTCACTTCATTGGAAGTTGACTTCTCGTCTGGGCTAGTATAAACAGAAACTACGCGATAGAAATAAGTATTTCCGCAGCTGGGATGAGAAACTGACATATGCTCGCACTCGTCTATATAATAATATGTACTCCAATGTAAATCAGCTGCAATGATAGTCCAATTACCAGCAGCACCGAGCTTACGCTCTACTCGTAAGGTAGTCAAGGCACGGGTACCAGGGGCAGCATTGGCATCCTGACTTACCATTGTGTCAAAATGAGGGATTCTTCTGTCATTCTGAGCTTGCGTAGAATCTACTTGTAACAAAGTGGATTCGGATTTGGATTGCTTTGTTCCTCGCAATGACGAGTCCGAATCTCTCTCCTCAAACCATTCTCGAATTTCTTCCACATCATTATCTCCACCTCTCCCAGCCGATGGATTATACCACACCAGTGCCACAGCGCAATTAGACACAATGGCATTGTCCAGCACTACAGCGGGGTAATTACTAATCGTCACAGTATTAGAAAAATCAGATACTCCATCCATATTTACATAAACTGCTTGCACATTGTAATAAGTTTCTCCTGGAGGCAAAATGCTTGTGTCGATATAAGACAGGTAAACAGAACCAACTAGATCAATTTCTATATTATTCCTGAATATTTTGTAGGCAGATAGAGTTCCGCAGCTACCTGGTAGAGGCTCTGTCCAGCTAAGATTTGGATGATCTAAAGCATCTAATGTATAAGACAATAATCTGGGTGGATAGAAAGTATGCTGGTCGTGCCATTTTTTAAAATAAGGGTAACCATTGTTATGTCCATTACAGATTTCCCAGATAGATGTGAAGTCCCAGCCTGCTGCGGTGAAGGTGGCGGCATTTTTCATTTCTGCGGTGGTTTTTCCTACAGAATTTGTGGGAGCAATAGAGATAAAGCCGAAATTTTCTGTGGTGCCGAGTCTTTGATTGTCCCAGAAATTATTGGAGATATTATTTAAATCCAGATTGTCTGGGTCAACCATTTTTAGGGTATAACCGCCAATCCGACCACCGAGGCCTGTTCCAAAATCTGTGTTATTGCCGAGAGAATAAGTGTTTTTTATATTAGAATTGACGGCGACACCTGCGATACCGCCATTATAACCTGCATGTATATTGACGTTGCTATAGCAGTTTTCGATATGAGAGCTGGTCAATGTCCCGGTGATACCACCTGCGGTATTTCCGTAAAGAGTCAAGCCATCGGTGAAGCTGGTCTGAATTTTGGCTCCATTTCTCACAAGTCCTGCGATACCACCTACACTCGAATAACCGAGGATAGATCCATTTATTACTGCACAATTTTCTATAGTAGCACCTTCGGAAAGCTCACCCACGATACCTCCAACGATAGCACTACCCTCGATATTTACATTTTCCAATATGAGGTTTTTTATCACACTTTGGTCTGCTGCTTGGAGGTTATCTCGGCTGGCAACCATGCTAAATAGACCCACAGGGGTAAATCCTCTTGATTCTGCATAAATATGAAGATTGCTTATTTTATAGCCTTGTCCATCGTAAACTCCTACAAAAACATTTTTGGTAGGTGATTCGCTATGCCCAATAGGACGGAAACCGTAGCCATTATTGGCAAATTGGCTCTCAAACGCATCGATGTCGTTCATTTGGCGGAAGTGAACTGGAGTAGAAGAATTGTGATACCAGCCAAACTGGTCAAAGGAATCGCTTGTATCTTTCACTATACCTGCCTCAGACATCCAGAGTAGGTGCTGATAAGTAGAGATTAAATAAGGATTTGTAACTGTGCCTGCATTACTATAATAACCAAGTAAAGTAGGTGGTCGAATACCCGCGATAGGGGTCACTTCTATAGTATTTGAAGGCTGCGAAGTTTCGCCATTTTCGTAAACGGCTACTACATAATAATTGTATTTATTACCAGAAATTTGCCCAGAATTGTAAACATTATCGGTAAAAGTAGTGCTGGTAACAAGTGCTTGATGGACTTCTAAATTATCTATCCTTTGCCCATCACGAAATACGCGATAGTTTGTGATGGCAGATGCAGAGCCTGGGAGTGGAGCTTGCCAGTTTATAGTTATTTGGCTCCAAGTGCTACCTAAGGTGCTGATAGAAGCAAGGTTACGGGGTGGATTATACAAAGAGTTTGTATAGCTAACAAATCTTGAAATATGGATAAAAGGACCGGATGTGTATGTGAGACTATTATTTTGTGCCATATTCATAGAAAGGCTACTTTCAAATCCTACAGTGGCAGAGAGTGAGGTAGTGTTTTCTATAGATGAAGAAGCAAATAAAAAGTTTGCACTGGCACGGTTTGTGAAAGAAGTAGTATTGGAAACTTCTACGCCATTGTAAATGCGGGCACCCATTTCATACCCAGAAACCCTTTCATTTTGCACAGTATATTGATAAAAAGCAGCCACTTGATAATGAGCCGTTGCATTGTCTGGGATAGTGGCGTAATCTATCCATTGGCGGGCATCTTTATTGAGAACAAAAGCAGGTTCTTCGGCTGTAACAGCGGTGCCATTGCGGTAAACTATATAAGCATCTGGCTCGCTTGTCATTGGTTTATCCCACTCGATAAGCACACCACCTTGATTTGCAGGACGGACCCGCACAAAGAGAGGTGCAAGTGGGTCAATAGGTGGCTGGTCATTGATAGAAATATCTTCGGTGAGCATTCGTAGATATGGAAAACCACTATTTATAGTAGGATTTATGTTCCAGGTAAAATTGAAATCCCAATTATATGGAGAAATTGTGTATTCTGATATTGCAAGCATATTCGCACTCGTGATACCTTTATTGTTGGGTAAATTTATGTTACTACTATTCATATTGGCTGCAGTGCTTACTCCTGTCCCATCAGTGCTCCAAATATTTCTCACGATACCAGCAGTAGATGCAGTATTTTGGATATAAGCAATAAGTCCATTACGACTATTTGCTGAGCCTCCACTACTTGTCAATGGGGATATAGTATAACAAGCATCCACTACACTATCATTATGAAACGCTCCAACAATTCCACCGGTTCGGATTTGACCATAACCATTACCTCTACCTTCCACTGCTTTCAAACTATAAGAATTTGAGATGATAGAATCATCTAAGTAGCCTGTGATACCACCCGTATAAAGGATGACACTTGCTCCTGATGCTGCTGAGTCAATGATATTAAAAACTTCGATGTCACTAAAACAATTCAAAACCACAGCATTGTTTACCATATAAGCAGCGATACCACCCGCATAAGGTCTTTGATTGCTTGTGGTGGTATGTCGATAATAAACATAGATGCTACCATCCTCCGCTGCAGTAGTAGTCACCGAGCTATTGATAATTCTGGCATTTTCTAAATAAGCAACGATACCACCAGCATATATTGGCTCATAAGTGGTTGTATGCGCTGGACCATTATAACTAACGCCTATAGAAGGGTTTACAAGTGATACATTTTTCACAATACTATTATTATAAACAGTGGCAAACAATCCCGCTCTACCTGTGTTACTTTGAACAACTACAGATAGATTTTGAATTTCATATTTTCCACCATCGTAGATACCCGTGAAAAATGGAATCGGCTGGAAAGTAATGCCATCCATATCTATATCAGCTGTTTGTTTGAAATGCACTAATGTAGTAGCACTAATGCCCTGACGATATTGTGTCCTATTCAGTGAGACCCACACCAGATTACCCGGTGTATTGATCAAATAAGGGTTCTCGACTGTCCCTGCATTTGGAGTTCCCCAGTTTGATGGCTCCACTGCGGGGATAGTTTGGGCTACTAATAATCCGCATAGACATATCAATATGATTGCGGAGAGGATTATTTTTCTGAGATTAGTAATAATTGCATGCTTGCCACTGAATATGCTTTTGTCCTCGTCATTGCGAGGTGTGGGGTAATCTTTCCCGTCTTTGCGAGGCACGAAGCAATCCAGACAGATGTTTCGTTCCTCAACATGACAAGTGGGTTCATCCACTTGTAACTTGTTTTCTACAAAGCTTAAATCTCTTCGAGATTGAGTGGAATCTAGACTACCTACCATTCCATTACCACCATGATACACCTGCATATTAACTGGGGTATCTTTCATTGTACCTTCTCGAACACTTGTGGCCGAGCTACATACTGATGCCTTTTTAGCATCATTTTTCCTAGTTTTTGAGCATTTTTTCACGCTGCCTCCAACTTATATTTTATTTTGTTTTTTATCAATTTATAATATAAGTTTGGGAAAAAACATATTGGTTGATATTTTTTTGTTTTTTTGGGGATTTTTTTTGGATAGAGATATGAGTGAATGCCTCTGTGATATAATAAGCCCGCTATTTCAATAGCTAAAGCATGCAAAAAACAGCAAAAATGACAGAAAAGTTTCATTAAAAATTAATTCTATAGAACTATCTACATTACAAATGTTTATCTAATATAAATGTCAGTTTTCTATAAAACTTTTCCGTTGATATATGACAACACTGCCATATTTATAACACCATAATTTTCAATGAAATACTGAGGTATTGACAAAAATTTCTGGAACTTTATTTCGTATTTTCTGGAACTTTCTTGCATCTTATAATAATATAATTTTTTGGATGTAGCCATCGAAGATGAAACTCTCGACCATATCAGATCTTTCACAGCATTATGCATAAAAATACATGATTTATCAGCAAAAAAACATCGTAAAAAAAATAGAGTTTATACATTTTTCTCTTTTTTTTGCGAAATCTAGAAAAAGTTGGTGGGGGAGGTAAGATGGTCGCCATCCAAAAAAGACCTAAAAAGACATTGACAAATAATTAATGGTTATTTTTCTTGCTTCATAAAAATCTATGATGAATAATATTCATTCCAATAATACTAAGGATAAAATGCTCAAACAAGATATGTTATCTTTTCCTTTTGTAGTTCTTGATCTCGAAACTACTGGTTTAAAATATACTGAGTGTGAAATTATTGAGATCGGAGCAATCCGTTTTCAAAAAGATGGTACTCAAGATGTTTTTTCTGTCTTAATAAAACCGGTGGGGGATGTTCCTCATTCTATCTATCAATTGACCAAAATCAAACCCCAAGAACTACAAGGAGCGGCCAAAGCAAAAAAAGTATTGACACAATTATTAGAGTTCCTTCACCAAAATGATCTTTTAGTCTGTCATAATGTTGATTTTGACATCAAATTTTTAAACTATCATCTTCAACAACACCAGCTTCCAATTCTCGTAAATAAAGTTCTAGACACAGTTACACTAGCGAGAATTTTTTTACCTTTTTTACATAGTCACAGTTTATTAACTTTATCCCATTATTTTCAAATTAACAACGAAAATGCCCATAGAGCTATTTATGATGCCGAAGCCACTGGCAAGATTCTTCTGTCTTTAATGGAGTTTATTGATAAAAATATAAAACCCGAAGATATCAGCTTTTTAGTAACTATTTTAGAATTCAAAAAAAGGTTCGAACCAAAGAAAAATATGTTTTTACGACCGGGAACCGAAGATTATTTGCTCGAATTTTTAACCCAGATACGTGATTATTTAATCAAATATGCCTTAATCCGTAAACCAATTACTATTTCTCCCTTTATTTTTGATCATTATAATTATCTTGATTATCGCGCCACTGAAAAGAAAAGCCCTATTAGAGAGGAAGCAAAAGAATTATTCAACACTATTTTTGGGTTATCAGGACCATTTCCCCAAATTTTTGCGAATTACGAATTACGTAAAGGGCAAATAGCAATGGCTGAATCTGTATATAATGCTTTTACTCATGATCAATATCTAGTGGTGGAGGCCGGCACTGGAGTTGGTAAGTCTTTAGCCTATTTGATTCCTGCTTTTGTACATGCTAAAATTAATGAAAAAAAAGTAGTTATTTCTACTAATACAAAAAATTTACAAGAACAACTAATGTTTAAAGATATCCCCCTTATGCTCAAAGCGTTAGATCACGATTTTTCTGTTGTACTAGTGAAAGGAAGGGAAAATTATTTATGCAAAAGAAAATGGCAAGATCTATATGAATCTTTTTTACTCCAACAACCGCATATAAATATATCTCCAACAGATATTTACGGTCTATTATTTTTATTTTTCTGGGTAATAAACACCCAAACAGGAGATATTACAGAAAACCATGCTTTTCAAAATTCTGGCTACCAATCTATATGGAAAAAGATTGCTTCAGATAGACATTTATGTCTAAACCGTAAGTGTCGTTTTTATGAGAGTTGTTTTTTGATGGTTGTTCGCCAAAAAATTCAGACCGCCAATCTTTTAGTTATTAATCATTCACTCCTATTTGCAGATTTTCAAGCAGAACAAGCATCACTAGGTAATGTTGAATACTTAGTTCTTGACGAAGCCCATAATCTTCTCCAAACAGCTCCTTCTTATGTGGGCTTTTCTTTATCATATCCCGATCTAAATAGTTTTATTTCATCCATTTACTATGTAAAAGATAAATATCAATACGGAATGCTACCTTTTATTAAAAATTCTATACTCAAAAGTATGATCCCTGAAACCGATAAAGAAACTCTTCTAAAACAAGTAGAAGAATTACAAAACTTAATTGATTCTTCCTTAAGTCTGATTGCTAACCCTTTTCGAACCATTGGTAGCATTGCTAGAATAAAAGGGGCATACCAAAAATTACGAATCAAAGATTTAAACGAAAATGAACAATGGGTAATTGAACTAAATAGTTTACAAAATTTTATTTTCCGATTTAATGAATTGTTGAAAATTCTTTGGGGTAGAATAATGCAGTATGAATCGAGAGTATTTGCCGATCAAGAGTCTATTCTTGATTTTTTAACTAAATCTTCCGAGAGAATTCTGGAATTTGAGCAGCAATTATCCAAGCTCCTTGAGCCAAATTTAAAGCAATTCGTTTACTGGTTTGCTTGTTTGGATAACCAACAAGAGAACTATCCACTGGGTATTTTTAACTATTGTCCCATTATGGTTAATGAAATATTACCAAATTTGATCTACAGTCGATTAAAATCTATAATTTTTACTTCTGCAACCTTAAGTTTAAGAGGAAGTTTTAAGTATTTTGTTAATCAACTAGGTCTGAACATCATTACGGCACCTCCGAATCACTTTGATGTGGATTCTAAAAATGGATTTGAAGTACAGCACTTTCAAAAAATTGTAAATACTAAAATTGTGGATTCGCCTTTTAACTACGATGAGCAATCATTGATCTTGAATACTACTTATCTTCCAGACCATCGTCACCATAATTTTTTTTCACAAAGTTCAGCCTTAATCAACGAAATTATCACAAAAGTTAAAATTGGTTCCTTAATTCTTTTTACTTCATACAAAGATTTAAATTTGATTTACGAAGCTATGGAAAATACTTGCTTTGAGAATGATATCCTACTATTAAAACAAAGTTTTTCCGGGAATCGAAGCTCAATCTTGAACCAGTTTAAAACCAATGGGAAAGCTATCTTACTCGGAACAAACTCTTTTTGGGAAGGAATTGATGTTCAGGGAGAATCTCTCTCTTTGTTGATAATGTATAAATTACCTTTCCAAGTTCCATCTGAACCAATCGTAGAAGCTATTTTAGAAAAACTAAAACAAGAAGATAAAGATTACTTTATACATTATTTACTTCCGAACGCCCTTCTCCGAATGCGACAAGGAATTG
>JGI24702J35022_10003055_pt1 | contig 10117 bp, 9 predicted proteins | sample TergutTh196P4_FD_35022 | JGI IMG/M metagenome (IMG submission 35022)
TTCGTAGGCGAACAACTCACCAACAATAGCGCGGAAGTTCTTGAAGCCATTCAACAAATGTTCCACGGTCTGCCCATCGCCGACCAGAGCACGATGAATGCCATCCAGAGTACCCTGGACACAACCCGCACTGCCGTGGAGCAGCTTACCCGTGCGTCATCCGAGGCTTTCCAGGCTTTCACGCAGGTGCCGGTTCCCGCCACAACGGGAAAGGGCCGCGCATCCAAGTGATGTAGGAGAGAGTTCAACTCAACAACGAACAACGGCGCGATGAGCGCCGTTGTTCGTTTACTTTTTGTTGTCTCCTCGCCCTCAAGCCTCGACCGGCGCTTTCAGCGCGGGACGCGCTTTCTCTTCCGATGGCTTGATCAGCATGGCCCGTGGAACTCCGCGCTGCTCGCCCGCCGTGCCAATGAGCTCCTTCATGTCGAGAATCAACACGATCTGCCCGTTCGAGAGCGTGGTGACGCCCGCCACGCCCTTCGGGCGGAAGTCGTCGAGCGATTTGATGACCGCGTCCTCGCGTCCGGCGAAACTGTCGATGGCAAGGATGTACGACAACTCGGCCATCTGCATCAGTACGCCATATTCCGGCGTGTTTCCCTGCTCCCATCCGAGCATCTTGCTCAAGGGCAGGATGGGCAATACCTCGCCCCGCACGACCATCGTGGCACGACCGGCAACCTCCTTCACTTCGTCCGGATGGATGGGCAGTATCTCGCGCACCATCGACAAGGGCACGGCGAATGGCTGATCGCCCAGCTTGACCAGCAGCACGGGCAGGATGGCCAGTGTCAGAGGCAGGCTGATGATGAAAGTCGTGCCCTTGCCCTGGACCGAGTGGATGTCGATGCTCCCGTTGAGCTTCTGAATATTGGTGCGCACGACATCCATGCCCACGCCACGGCCCGAGACGTCGGACACCCTGGAGGCCAGCGAGAAACCCGGCAGAAAGACCAGATTGAAACTCTGCCGTTCGTCCATCGTGTTGGCTTCCTCGGAGGAGATGAGTCCCTTCTCGATCGCCTTGGCGCGCAGTTTTTCGGCATTCATCCCATGCCCATCATCGGCGACGAGGATGACGATATGGTCGCCTTCCTGGCGCGCTTCCAGGCGCACGTCCGACTTCTCCGGCTTGCCGGACATGCGGCGTTCTTCGGCGCTCTCGACTCCGTGGTCGACCGCATTGCGTATCAGGTGAATGATCGGGTCGGACAAATCCTCGATCATCGTCTTGTCGATCTCGGTTTCCTCGCCGATCAGCACCAGTTCGACATCCTTGCCGAGACCACGGGCGAGATCCCGGGCAATGCGCGGATATTTCTGGAAGAGCCGCCCAATGGGCTGCATGCGCGTCTTCATGACGGCATTCTGCAAGTCGGAGACCAGCAGATCGAGCTGACTCACCGCCACATCGAGCGCGTGCAGTGTCTCGGTATCGTTGCGGCCATTGAGAATGTCGCTGCGCAACGCGTTGAGACGGTTCTTGGTCAGGCCGATTTCGCCCGAGAGATTGAGCACCTGGTCGAGACGCGCGGTATCGACCCGGATCGAGGTATCGCGCTGGCGCTCCTCGGCTCGCCGCCCGGTCGGCCCGCTGCCTGCCGGATTGTCGGAGGCCCGGCGACCCAATGCGCTCTTGACGATGGCATCTGCGTCATGCGCCGCCGGAACGATGGAAGTCCCAGGGGAGGACGGCGCTTCAGCCTGGGCCGCCGATGGGCTGGCCTGGGAGGTCGCGCCGGAGACGGCGGCATGCAATGCGTTCCAGTCGGGAGCGTTGCCTGCCACGGCCTGCAGCGGCTTGGAAGCCACAGGAACGGCGGTGGCAGCCGCTTCGCCCTGTACCGCCTTGAGCAAGGCGATGACATCGGAGTCGGCGGGACTCGGCATCAATCCCTGCGAGAGCTGATTGAACATGTCGCGTACCCCGGCGGTCGCGGCCAGGATGACATCCATGATCTCGGTCGTTACCGCCAGTTCGCCGTTGCGCAGTTTGTCGAACAGGCTCTCGGTGAGATGGCAGAGCGTCACCAGTTCGTTGGCATTCAGAAAACCCGCGCCACCCTTGATGGTGTGAAAGCCCCGGAAAATGTCGTTGAGCAGACCCCGGTCGTCAGGGCTGCGTTCGAGGTCGACCAGTTTGTTATCGACACCTGACAACAGATCTTCCGCTTCAGTGAGAAAATCCTGAAGCAGGTCTTCCATTCCGGCAAAATCACTCATCGTTTACTCCCAATCTCATTGCCACGCTAAAAACCCAGGCTTGCAAGCAGATCGTCAACCTGTCCCTGGCTGGTCACGACATCGTCACGGCCCTCACCGTCGATGACAGGTCCATTGAGCAGACAGCCCGCCTTTTCGGTGCGAACATCTTCCGGCGCAGACTCGATGAGGATGCCCAGCAGTTGCGATTCGAGTTCCTGCGCCATTTCGAGTACTTTCTTGATGACCTGTCCGGTCAAGTCCTGGAAATCCTGGGCCATGACGATTTCGAGCAACTGGGCATCGATCGTTCCGCCGCTCTCGGCAGTCGACCCGAGAAACGCGCGCGTGTCCTCGGCCAGCGCCTTGAATTCTTCGACCGAAAGCTGGTTGCCGAACAATCTGTCCCAACGCGCGCCCAAGGCTCCGGATTCCGTCTGGATTCTCGCTATCAGGGGTTTGGCAACGTCCGTCGCGTTGAGCACCCTGCTGGCCGCCTGCTCGGTCATCTGCACGACATAACCCAGACGCTGCCGGGTATCGGGGATCGCATTGGCCACTTCCTGCAATTTGTTGTCCAGGCCAAGTTCGATCAACATGTCATGCAACCTGCGCGTCATCTTTCCGATCCGGTGAAACATAGTGTCATCGTGGTCTGCCGCGCCTTCTTCATCTGCCACGCCATCGGCCTGTGACGGGGTACAGGTGTACCTGCCTGCCTCAGTGTCGAACAACGCCTGTAATTCGTCATTGTCGTCTCCATCGCGTATGTATGAAGCAGCCTTCGGCACGGGCGCAGGGGGAGGCTTGATCTCTTGCCCCGCCCCGTCGTGCGTAGCGTCTTCAGCACCTCCATCCGCCGCGATGCTGTCGAACAAGGACTGGAGTTCATCCGAGTCTCCCGTCTCATCGATCTTCCGTTTAGCCACCATCGGTCCCCGTTGCTCTGCTGTGATGTCCCTTTAGAAAACCCGTGTTCGTTCAGGCTTCCGTTGTTTTCCTCTGCCTTCAGGCTCAAGCCGGTTTAAATTTCTCGAATACTTTCTCCAGCTTCTCTGCCAGGGTTGCCGCCGTAAACGGTTTGACGATGTACCCGCTTGCCCCAGCCTGCGCAGCAGCAATGATGTTTTCCTTCTTGGCCTCCGCCGTAATCATCAGCACCGGCAAGTGTTTGAGTTGCGGCGAACTGCGAATCTTTTGCAGCAACGTGAGACCNTCCATGTTGGGCATGTTCCAGTCNGAGACGACGAANTTGAACTCCGTCGGCATCGTTTCCAGCTTCTGCAAGGCCACCACGCCGTCNTCGGCCTCGTCCGCATTGGTATATCCCAGCTCCTTGAGCAGATTGCGAACGATGCGTCGCATCGTCGAGAAGTCGTCTACGATCAGGAATCGCGTTTTGGGATCACCCATCTGTTTTCTCCGGTCTCTCTCACAAAAAATACGTACCGTCGTCCCATCTTCAATACGTATCGCATCGCCGCCTCAACCCTGATGTCCCCGCAGGAGAAGCGGTCGCAGGGTCTGCGCAAGCACTTCGGCATCGAATTTCGCCACGTAGGCATCCACGCCGACACGCTTGCCCATTGCCCGATTGGCCTCGGAAGAAAGCGACGAGTGCATGACGACGGGAATGCCGTCGAAACGGCTGTCGTTCTTGATGTTTCGCGTCAGGACATAACCATCCATCTCCGGCATCTCGGCATCGACCAGGATGAGGTCGATTTCCTCCGAGACGTGCCGCCCGCTCTGTTGCGCGTGGTTGGCCATGCCTCCGAGTCGGGTCCATGCTTCCATTCCGTTCATGGCATGCTTGTGGTGCACGCCGAGTTTATCGAGTACTTCGGAGATCTTGCGCCGCGCCACGGCAGAATCGTCGACGAAGAACACGTTGTATTCATGCCCCCCGTGCAGGGGGTCGATATTGCCGACCACCGCATCGCCGAACGTGTTGGCAAGGATGGTTTCGACATCGAGTATGGAGACCAGCTTGCCGTCGGCCAACTCCGTAATCGCGGTAATGTAGCTGTTCATATTGTTTGAAACGTTCTCAGGCGCGCGCACCTTGTCCCACTCCACGCGGATGATGCGGTCGACCCCCTCGACGATGAACCCCAGCGTGCGCTTGCTGTATTCCGTCACCATCATCGACCCGCCAAGCGGAGCATCGGGCTTTGCCAGCCCCAGTATCTTGGCGAGCGAGAGCACCGGAATCACGTTGCCGCGCAGTGAAATCAGTCCCTCCACGCCACGCGGCATGTTGGGGGCCTTGGTGATGAAGGGTCTGGCCGAGACCTCCCGCACCTTGAAAACGTTGATGCCGAACGTCTCGCTCGTGCCCAGTGAAAACAGGAGAATTTCCATGCGATTCGATCCGGCAAGCATGGTTCGCCCATCGACCGCGTCAAACAGCGCCTCATCGGTCTTTACCGCAGTCTCGCCTCGTGACTCCAGATTCAACATGGTTTCACCTCACTTCTCTTCTGCATTGGCCAGGGTTTCTTCGTCCTGCTCGGCAATGCCGAGAATCAGGCGTCGCAGGGTTTGCGACAAACGCAACGGCTCAAATTTGGGAACGTATTCATCTACGCCGACCGAAAGACCGAGTTGCTGGTTCGACATTCCCGACAGCGAGGAATGCATGACTACCGGCACGCCTGCAAAACGTGGATCGGATTTGACGTGACGAGTCAGGATGTAGCCATCCATTTCGGGCATCTCGACATCGGTCAGCACCAGGCTGAGGATGTCGGAGACCTTGCGCCCGGAGGAGGCTGCCGAATCGGCGATTTTTTTCAATTCATCCCAGGCTTTGCGCCCATTGATCGCGCCAATGTATCTCACGCCCATCGTGTCGAGCGTTTGCGTGATCTGCTTGCGCGCCACCGAGGAATCGTCGGCGAACACCACCAGACACTCTTCGGCGTTCTCGATCGGCTTGATGTCCTTGAAAAGCAGATTGTCGTCGTCGTAGTGCGTGGTTTCCGACAGCACTTTTTCGACATCGAGCAGCATCACGAGCCGGTTGTCCGCCAGTTCGGTCACCGCCGTGACCAGACCGCCCATGTGCGCCACCAGCATGTCGGGCGGCACGCGCATCTGCGCCCAGTCGAGCCTGAGAATGGTGTCGACCGCTTCGACCAGAAAACCCTGGGTATGGCCGTTGTATTCGGTGACGATCATGATGTCGCGCGCCGTTCCCTGCCCCAGCCCGGCGTACTTGGCCAGATCGACCACGGGGACCAACACGCCGCGCAGGCTGACCATGCCTTCGACGGAGGCAGGCATTTCGGGCGCGGCGGTAATGTCGGGCGTACGCATGACTTCACGTACCTTGAACACGTTGATTCCGAAAGTTTCGCGCCGTCCGTTGCGCTGGTCCTCGCCCAGCGTGAATAGCAGGATTTCAAGTTTGTTCGTCCCGGCCAGCCGGGTTCGGGCGTCGATGTTTTTCAGCAAATCCGACATTTCGCATTCTCCGCTGAAATCGGCCAAATGCCTGGTCAGCGCGACCGTTTGCAGTGGCTTACATTGTTCTGATTCGGGACAACCTGATTTTGAAAATATTGACCGAAAATTTCGTGTATTCATGCGGACAGAAAAGCGAAATGGCATTTTCATCCGGGAATACAGTCCTCTCGATCATACGCGCGGGTGTTCTGCATGAGCGTGAAATCCGCCTCCCAATCGCTGCAAAACCCGCGCGGCAACTTCGGTAATCGGAACGACTTCCTTCAGTGCGCCAAGTAATGCCGCTTCGCGGGGCATGCCATAGACGACGCATGTGGCCTGATTCTGCCCAATCGTCCAGGCGCCCGTCTGCATCATACGCAGCAGGCCGGCGGCGCCATCCTTGCCCATGCCGGTGAGGATGACGCCGATGGCGGCGCGCCCGACCTGTTCCGCCGCAGAATGAAACAGCACATCGACCGATGGCCGGTGATGATTGACGGGTTCCGAGCGCGACAATTCACATTGATAGCCACCGCTGGGCGCTCTTTTTATCAGCAGGTGTGAATGTCCGGGAGCCAGGTAGGCCACGCCGGGCTCGATCATCTCGCCCTGTGCAGCCTCTCTCACGTTGATGCGACTCAACAGATCGAGACGGCGTGCAAACGAGCCGGTAAACATTTCCGGCATGTGTTGCGTCATGAGAATCGGCGGAATGTCGGCCGGCAACCGGGTCAGGACTTCACGAATGGCTTCGGTGCCGCCAGTCGAAGCGCCAATGAAGATGATGGTTCCCGAATAGGGAACGATTCTCACTCGTGGAGACGCGACCGCCATCGGGGAATCTTCCCGTGCATGCGGCAGATTCGGAATCATCGGGCCTGGCAAGTTCGACTCCCAGATCAGCGCAATGGCGAGTCCAGCCGCACATACACCGTGCGCCCGATTGAACGCAGCAGATCGGCGGCGTGCATGAAACTCTCGGAATGTCCAGCATAGACTCGCCCCTCCGGCCGCAGTAGCGGGACGAAGCGTTTCAAAATGCCGTATTGCGTCGGCCTGTCGAAATAGATCATGACATTGCGGCAAAAAATCGCATCGAACGGCCCTTGCACCGGCCACGCCGGGGACAACAGGTTGATACGGCGAAAATTGATGAGCCGCCGCAACTCGGTTCGCACGGTATGGGAACCATCATTGCCGGAAGCGGGAACGAAATACCGCGACAGATGCGTGGGCTGTATGCGATCCAGCCTGTCACGCCGATAAACGCCTTTTTCAGCCTGCGCCAGCACGGAGGTATCAATGTCGCTGGCAACGATTTCCACCGGCGGGGTCAGGGACGAAAAAGCGTCGCAGGCCGTAATCGCCAGTGAATACGGCTCCTCTCCCGTTGACGAAGCGCAGCACCATATCCTGATGGGGCGCTTGTCCTTCACCTGCTTGAACTGCTCGGCGAGAATCTCGAAATGATGCGCTTCACGGAAAAAGGAAGTCAGGTTGGTCGTCAGGGAATTGATGAAGGTTTCCCACTCACCATGATCCTGCTCCAGTCGCCTCAAATACTGCGCAAAGGTCTGATCGCCGCATGATCGCAACCGCCGCGCCAATCGGCTGTAGACCATGTCATGCTTGGAAGACGACAGGACGATCCCCGCATTCTTGTACAACAGATTGCGGACGCGCTCGAAATCGGCGTTGGTGAACTCGAATTCGCGTCCCTGAACGGAAACGGCGCTTGAGTTGGCTACGACCGTCTTCATGGTTTCGATCCCGGATGCGCGCGCGCCGCCGCTCTTCATATCGGGCGATTTTGGCCGCAAGCTCCCCGAACCGGATCGAGCGCCCGATTTGGAATCATTGCGGGAATCGCGGAAAGACGGAGGAAAAGCCATGACAAAACCTTCTTACCTTTATGGTCCGGGAGCAGGAACACCATCGAGCGGCGCGTTCAGGCCACCCTCGATGCCACGGCCCAATTCCATCGCTTCCGGAACCGATTGCACCGAAGTCTCCGGCGACTGACCGATCAGCTCACTGCGAATGGCTTCCTCGGATGCCTTGTTGAGCACGATGATGCTGATACGCCGGTTGACCGCGTTCAACGGATCACCGTCATCCAGATGAACGGTGTCGGACAGCCCCACCACGCGCACCACCTTGTTGGCCTCCAGACCGCCGGCAACCAGTTCGCGCCGCGCCGAGTTGGCGCGGTTCGACGAGAGTTCCCAATTTGAAAAACCCCGCTCGCCGGCCGCGTACCGTGCCGAATCGGTATGCCCCGAAAGACTGATGCGGTTATCGACCTCGTTGAGCGTCTGGCCGATGGCTCGCAGCAACACCACGCTATACGGATGCAGTACATCGCTGGAGAGATCGAACATCGGCCGGTTCTGTTCATCGACGATCTGGATGCGCAGCCCTTCCGAGATGATGTCGATCAATATCTGGTTTCGGAACATGCGTAACTGGGTATTGGCTTCGATGAGCGCCTCGATCCTCCCCTTGAGATCGATCAGGCGGAGGCGTTCGCGCCGCCTCTCCAGTTCCAGCCCTTCAGGATTGTCTCCGCTCCTTTGCTTCTGGCGCGCGGCATCCGTGTTGATTGCCCGCCTCGAAGGCGTCTCGCCGCGCCGTATCTGGCCCACCTTGCGTGACAAGTCCTCGCCGCCGCCCTTGAGGATGCTCGAACTGTCCCCCGATCCCTGCCCGCCTTGCATCGCCAGCTTGAGCGGATTCCTGAAATAATCGGAGATACCCTTGAGATCCCCCTGGGAAGTGGAACCNAGCAGCCACATCATCAGGAAAAACGCCATCATCGCGGTNACGAANTCGGCGTAGGCGATCTTCCATGCCCCGCCATGCGCGCNGCTGGAGATTTTCTTGACGCGCTTGACGATGATGGGCTGCTGGGTGTCACTCATCGCTCATTCTTCCTTCAGCCCTTGCGATTCTTGAGTTCCTGTTCGAGTTCCAGGAAAGAGGGCCGATCGTTGGCATAGAGCACCTTGCGTCCGAATTCCACCGCGATCTGCGGCGCGTAGCCATTCATGCTTGCCAGCAGCACCACCTTCATCACCTGGAAAATCTTGCTGCTTTCTTCGACTTTCTGCCTGATCTGACTTGCCAACGGACAAATGAAACCGTATGCAAGAAGGATGCCCAGAAACGTCCCCACCAGCGCCCCGGCAATCATCTTGCCCAGCACTGCAGGCGGCTCTCCTACCGAACCCATCGTGTTGACGACCCCCATCACGCAAACCACGATGCCGAAGGCCGGCATTGCCTGCCCGATCTCGTCGATCGCGTGCGGCGCCTGGTGCGCCTCCTGGTGATGGGTTTCGATTTCCATGTCCATCAGGTTTTCGATCTCGAACGCATTGAGATTTCCGCCCACCATCATGCGCAGGTAGTCGCACATGAACTCGACGGCATGATGATCGGAAGCAACCTTCGGATATTTCGAAAAAATCGGACTGGAGCCGGGCGACTCGACATCGTTTTCTATCGACATCAAGCCTTCCTTGCGCACCTTGCTGAGAATCTCGTAGAGCAATGAGAGCAGATCGACATACAGGGCGCGATTGAACTTCGAGCCCTTGAACGCCAGCCCCAACGACTTGATCGAAGACTTCACCACCTTGGGGCCGTTGGCTGCGACGAAACCGCCTATGAACATCCCAAAGATGGCCACATACTCGGCCGGAACCCAGAGCGCAATGACACTGCCATGAACTGCAAACGATCCCAGCGCGGCAACGAGGATAATGACGTAACCAATGAGCAGAAACACGGGTTATTCCATAACGGCAAGTGAGGCCATACAATGCATGAGTTTTTGCAGACCCGCCGTGAAAACTTGACGCCGGGATAAAAAAAGCCGCAAGCCCGAAACAGCCCTCCCCAACTCATCGAATCTTTCTCCCTTTCGCCAGATTTGATAAGCGCACCCCCAAAAAAAACGGCATCCCGAGGATGCCGTTTCTTTTACACAGACGACTCGAGGAATCAGAGCCGTTCGTAGATCGTGCTGATTCCCTGACCGCCGCCGATACACATCGTCGCCAGGCCATAACGGGCATTGCGGCGCTGCATCTCGTGCAACAGCTTGGTGATGATGACGCTGCCGGTGGCGCTGACCGGGTGGCCGATGGCGATCGCGCCGCCGTTCGGATTGGTCTTGGCCGGATCGAGTCCCAACCCTTTCGCAACGGTCAGCGACTGCGCCGCAAAGGCTTCATTGGATTCGATCACGTCCATTTGATCCAGCGTCAACCCGGCGCGCTTGAGCGCAAGCTGTGTCGCCGGAATCGGGCCTTCACCCATCACATCGTTGGGAACCCCCGCAATCGCGTAGGCAACCAGCCGAGCTATCGGCTTGTAACCGGCGGCGGCGGCCTTCGCGGCATCGGCCAGCACCAGGAAAGCGGCGGCGTCATTGACCCCCGAAGCGTTCCCCGCC
>JGI24702J35022_10003056_pt1 | contig 10117 bp, 3 predicted proteins | sample TergutTh196P4_FD_35022 | JGI IMG/M metagenome (IMG submission 35022)
AGCAGAAGCATTGGACAAACCCTCGCTTGAGGCATCAGAACAGCTTGCCAAAATATATGAAGACGGCCTTGGTGGTACATTTCCAATAAATTATAATAAAGCCCTGGACTGGTGGCAAAAAACAGGGAATTTAAGCGAACGGATAAACGGAAAGAACCATCAATTGACTGCAGGAATTTTCAATAATACCGGCATGGTTTTTAATATTGTTGGTGAATATACAAAAGCTCTGGAATCCCACAATAAAGCTATTCAAATATTTTTAAAATTATATGGAAATGAACATACTGAGGTTGGTATTACTTACAGTAATATAGGTAAAGTCTATATCAAACTGGGCAAGTCTTTGGGGATTAGTGTATTATATGATGCCCTGAAAATATTCCAGAAAAATTATGGAGAAAACCACCCATTTACCGCAGGGGCATATATGGATATTGGTATAAACCATATTGAAAATGAAACCTTTGCAATGCTACATTCCCTGGAAGATTCAATTTATCAGCTCGCCAGCAGTAATGGGGTCAATAAAGGCGCAGAATACGCATTAACAAGCTTTGGTAAAGCATTGGCAATATATAAAAACATATATGGTGATAATCATTATTCTACAGCTATGGCACATAATTATCTTGGTAAAGTATTTATTTATCTGGGAAAATATAAAGAAGCCCAGGAAAGTTTAAATACTGCCCTTAAAACCATGAACGATATTTATGGCATAGAGCATTTATTTTCTGCCTATGTTTATGCAAACCTTGGATTATTATATAAGTATTTAAATGATTATGATAAATCCCTATTCTTTTTTAATAAAGTAATTAATATTAAAAAGAATTATTTCGGAGAAAAGAATATTGCAATAGCTTCAATGTATTATATTTTGGGTGAAGTATATTCACGATTCAATAAGCATGAAGAAGCATTGGAATATTATATTAAGGATGTTGAAATATTCAGGGAAAACTATGAAAGAGATGCAAAGAATATTAAAATTGAAAAACACTTACAGAGGAACCTGAAAATATCTTCAATAGCAAATAAAGCTATATTGAAGGGCAAGTTTTTCAGAATTTTATTATTAATTATTACACTACCTATTGCAATGATAAAAAACATCCCAATGATAATAAAGTTTGTCATTGGCTATACTAAAATTATATCAAAATATGGAAAAAATGGAAAGAAAAATACTTCCGGTGACGAGGATTTTGATGGATTGGGCGCAAATATTTATTCATCTTTGAATTTTGTTGACAAGTATAATTCCATTAGAATACTTATCAAAATTAAGGAAAAATATATTAATATTGCTGATTTATGCAATAAAAACAAAGATAATAATAATGCATTAAAGTATTATAAACTAGCCATGGAAATTAAAAAGAGAGCAGGAATGATGGGAATATTTGATGAGGAAAATTCATCAATAAATCTTGAGATTGGAATAATCTATTTGTTGCTTAATAATGTCAATGAAGCTTATTCGTATTGTATTGCAGCATTAAAAATGTATGATGCTAAAGTAAAAATTAAAAATTTAGTTGAGAAAGAAGAAGAAAAGAAAAAAAAGAAAAGTGGCCAGGATGATCAAGAAGAAGAAAAAACTACAGATTTTGATCTATATAATAAGAAAACTGTAAAATTATATAATACTCTGGGGCAAATCTGTCATATACAGAAAAAATATCAGGAATCTCTTGAATTTTTAAATAAAGCGATAGAGATATTTAATATATTGCCCTATGAAGAAATGGATTCCCCGGAGGACAATAATTATATTCGGGATTATTATTCAATATCGAAAATTTATTGTGAAATCGGTAAAATTCATAATGGATTGGGTGAATTCGAAAAAGCATTAATAAACTATAATAAAGCACTGGAGTCTTATCTTTATGGCGAAAACGAAGATAATTTTTTAATCAGGGGAATTATTGATGAGATTGCTGGAATATTAAATAAAGATACAGATGATAAACTGCGGCATCTTGACACAATTATTGTGTATTATGGCGTAAATTTTGTTAGTATTAAAATTAACAGATTCAATAAGTCCTGTGATATTAATATAACAATTAATAATGACAATGAAGAAGAGTTGGCAAGGCTATATTTATTTACCGGAAATATCCATAAAAAATTTATTGAAAAAAACAAAGCAGTTGAATATTTTGAAAAAGCATTAATATCATATAAAAAAGCAGAAGAAAGTTTTAAGGATAATTCAGATGACGAGGAAAATCATTTAAAATTATTAAAAGAAAAAATGATGACAGAGATAGAGATATTTGGCTATGATAGTATTGATGTAGCAAAGACATGTTATTCAATAGGGTTAATTTATAAATCTTTAAGTGATAATGAAAAAAGACTTGAATATTATAAAAAAGGACTGGAGATAAGAATTAAAGTTCAGGGCGAAGAAAATCCTGATGTGGCAACGCAATATAACAATGTTGCAGTGGCATATAATAGCATAGGGGACAATGATAAGGCTATGGAATATCATAACAGGGCAATTTCAATAAGATTAAAAATATTGGGGGAAGAACACACTGATACGGCAATTTCCTACACGAATATTGCATATATTTACAAAAACATTGAAGAAAATGAAAGTTCATTGAGATATTTTAAAAAGGCTTTAAAAATCTTTAGAAAAAATTCGTCCAAAAATTATAAAAAGCAATTAGAGATTTATGAGGAAGTAATTTCATTGCAGAAAAGCATATCCGGAGAAGAAAATGAAAAACTGGCCCTTTTATTTAAGGAAGTTGGAGAAATACAGTATAAATTAAAAGATTATAAAAATGCATTGGAGAACGCGGCAAAAGCACTTGAAATTCGCAGAAAAATTTATGGTGATGAAAACATTTTAACCGCTTCCTCATATTTCAATGTTGGTGCAGTATATTATAGACTAAAGGATTATCAAAAATCACTGGAGTATCATACCATGGCACTAAAATTGAATGAAAAATTAAGTAAAGATAAAAACTATGATATTTCGTTATCTCTTTTTAGTATTGGTTTAATATACAGGGAATTAAAAAATTTTGAAAAAGCAATGGAATATTACAATCAGGCTCTTGAAATAAATAAGATGTTATTCCCGGAAGATGATCAAAGAGTCAGGAATGTATTGGAATGCATAAAGGCAATAAAGGATAGCCAAAATATTCCATAAGCATAAACAGGAACCAGATATAATATATCTTCGCTAAACCTCGATTATTGGATAATTTTTTCTGTTTCTCCTTGAACCGGAAGAAAAATCATTATCAGGTTCAGACTGGGATAAATTTTCGTTAATGGGCGGACTCGGCTTGTATTCTTTCCGCATTTGGGAGGTAGGATTTTTTATAAACGCGAATGCCGTACTGTTTTCCTGCAAAGCGGCAATACAGATCTCAGGAGTTTGTTTTTCCACGAAAACCAGCTGTATACCGCTGCGTTTCACCGCTGCCAGGCAGATCTCAGGTGTCTGACTTTTAACATATGAGAGAGCTACGCCGTTTTCCTGTACCGCAGCCAGACAGATCTCCGGTGTTTGGTTTCTTACATATTTTAAAAGCAAACCATCCTGTTTAACTGCGGCTAGGCAAATTTTATCGGTTTGTTTTTTTACGTAGGGGAAACACCGGCAGTATTGTTTAACGGCAGCCAGGCATATTTTTTCGGTCTGGTTCCTGATATATTCCAGAGCACAGCCGTGATCTGTACTTATTGTAATGCCATGCATAAGATATTCTGTAAATTGAAAATCCGGCCCGTCTTTTTTAACAGCAGCCAGACATATTTCTTCTGTCTCGTCAATAACGTACTGTATGGCACTTCCTCGTTGGTTAACTGCAGCAAGGCAGATTTCCCCAGTTTGTTTTTTTACATATTGAAGGGCTTCTCCGTCATTTTTCATGGCAGCAATACAGATTTCCCGGGTCTGGATTTTTACATATTTAAGGGCTTCACCGCAGTTCCGTACGGCTTCAAGGCATAGTTCCGGAGTTTGATTTTTTACGAATTGAAGCGCCATACTGTCCAGTTTTACGGCTGTCATGCAGATTTCGGAAGTTTGCTCATTTACAAACTCCAGGGCCATGCAATCCTGCTTAATGGCTGCAATGCATATTTCCGGAATTTGTTCCTTTACATAAGCCAGCGCCATACCGTTCTGCTTTGCAGCTTCCAGACAGATCTCATGGGTTTGATTTACCACATAATACAGATCTGTTCCGTCTTCTTTTACTGCGGCAAGGCAATTTTTTCTTGTTTGTTTTTTTGGATCCCGCGGTAATATATGCTGTCGTGGTTTTGGCATTGTGATCATAGATTCCTCCGTTTTCTGATTATCTGTTTACCTAATTAAAAGAGCCTTTATATCCGGATCGTCTATTATTACTTCATCGGACACTGAAATACTCTTAACTCCCGTACCGTATCCGGTGATTTTTTCTATGCGTTTTACCTTTATGCCATCAATTTCTTCCGGAATGGAACAATGCCCGCCTATTCCCCTGTATCCGGTAATTACTGCATGCCATTCATTATTTTCTTCATGAGCTTCATATTCCAGCTCATTCTGATTTATTTTGAACAATTTTCTGATGCGTTTTCCGGTTTTTTTTGACAGTTTGCTGTAATCATCAACGGCTCCGGGCGCGATATCATTTGTCTTTGAATGAAGAACAAGGCTGCCAAGCCTGGATTGCGGACAGAATATGAGTTTATTGCACTTTTTATCATACAGAATACCATCAATGTCTGTGAAATTGGGATTTTCTGGATCAACTCTTACGGATCCAAGATTCCTGCATCCAATAAACGCGGCTTCCCCAATATAGGCAATTGTTTTGGGAATTTTAATTACAGTAATGGTGGAACAGCCCTTGAATGCATGGGTTATTATTTCGCTAACAGAGCGATCATTGATTTTTTCAGGTATGGTTATGGTTTTTCCCTTGCCCTTAAAACCTGTAATTTGATAATTGTTAAGGTAAGAATTAAAATCGTATGTAAACAAGCATTTGGTTTCGGAAGATATTTTTGGCATATCCATTATTTTAGACCCGGTTTTATCTCTTCGCAAATTGGCTATAGTTTCTCCTTTTCTATTAATTATTTTCCTGTTTTCATAATGAAAAAATTTATTGTTTTTATCAAAAATTACTTCTTTTAGATTAAAACATCTTTCAAATGCTGATTTATCAATTATTTTTACTGTTTTTGGGATTGAAACTGAAGTCAGGCGATTGCATCCCTTAAAAGCTGCTATCCCAATTTTGGTTACACCATCAGGTACTGAAAAGGAGCCGGTTTGTTTACGCGAGCAAAATTTTAGTTCAGTTAATTCATGATCAAATAAAATATTATTAACCACAGAAAAAGACATATTTTTTGGAGAGACTTCTATTTCAATAAAATCGATAATTGCCTCTGCATCAATATGGTTTATTCCGGCTGAAATAAACAGAGTTTTATCCAAAGGTTCATTAAATTCATCTAAATACAGGTCATTAAGTTCCGTAAAAATGTTTTTTATTTGCCTTATCGGGATTCCGTTTATTTTTTCCGGAATGAATATAGTTTTTTTTGTATCATTATTTCCGGATATTCCTTCTATTATTCTTGAATAAAGCATTGCCTTTTTTTCAAGGAATTCTGTTATTGCTATAATTTGTGTACCGTCTTCATTTAAAACAGAATATTTAAAATCAATATTTACCCTTTCCGTAATTATATTTTGAATTTTTCGCGATAATTTAACACAGCCTTCAAATGCTGTTTTTCCGATCTCATATGTTTCTGTTGGAATATTGATTTTTTGCAGATTTATACATCCTTTAAATGCTCCCTCGCCAATGCTTTTTAAGCTTTTGGGAAGCCTGACTTTCCGCAGATTGATACATCCGTTAAAGACATTACTGCCAATGTACAGTATGCCTTCGGGAATCAGCAATTCTTCCATGAATTTATTGTTCATAAACAGTTTACAATATTTAGTATTTTTGGAATCCGGCAATAAAATTGGATGGCCAATGCCTTCAACAGGCATATCCAGAATTTTTTGAGGAATTCGAAGAATTTTTTCATTACCTGAGTATTGTGTAATGAATATTGATCTGTACTTTTTTATTAATTCATAAGCGTTGTGGGGTTTTTTGTACCCATATATATAATTGTGGTATTTGATATTTATTATATTTTTATTTTCAAGATCATTACGCATTTTGCTGTCTCCGGATAATTAGACTTGTTCGACAATCTGGTTGGTTGTCTCACAATATTTTCTGAAATGAACTATTGTCTGTAAATCATTTCAAATTCAATGTCATAAATGCACGATTCAGATTCCTCCATCAAAGCAATTTTGGTTCCATCGGGACTAAATTCCACTTTATTTACAGAGCTGACAAAATCCGGGAATGTATATATACAGGAATTTGTTTCAAGATCCCATAATTTTGCTGTTTTATCTCTGCTTCCGGACAAAATTTTTCTGCCATCCGGACTAAAACAAACAGAATTTACTGCGTCCAGATGACCTTCCATGGTTTTTATGCATCTGCCGGATTCTATATCCCAAAGTTTTATGGTTGCATCCTGATTACCGGACAGCCTGTATTGCGAGTCAGGACTAAAACAGGCTGAAATTGAGTCCTCTTCAAAGGTGCGGATACACTTTCCTGATCTTACATCGAATACGCCAATTGATGAAAGAACTCTTCCCCCGTCTGGGCTGAAGCAGGTGTTTTTGACCAATGCTTCCTCAGTATTAAAGTACCGGATTAATTTTCCTTTGTATAAATCCCAAAGCGTCATTATTTTGGTTCCAGATAAAACCATCTTCCCGTCAGGACTAAAACAGGCTGATAATAAATTTGCATTTTCTTCCAGTGTTTTTACGCATTTTCCGGAATTTATGTCAAATAATTCCAAATAATTGTTACCCGCATTCAGAAGAACGTGTTTCCCGTCGGGAGAAATGCAAAAAACATGATATAATGAAAAGGCATTTATGGAATCTGTTTTTTTTATTACGTCTTCAAAACAGCGAACTTGTTTTCCGTATTCCATATCAAAAATGCAAATATTATAATTCAATTCAGGCTTGTCAAGATTTTTTTCCAAAACCAGGAAAAATTTTTTATCAGGGCTAAAATAAATGGAAATGCCGGTTCCGCTGTATGTTTTGCTGCAGGATAATATCTTACTGCCAAGAATACAGTGTTTTCCAATACGGCGGATCAATGAATAATAAATATTATCCTGTATAAAATATTTTAATCTCCTTAATTCGTCAATTTCCCCAATACATTCATTGATGTTTTTGCTTTCAAGAAATTTTTCAATTCTGCCAATATGGTATTCTGCTTCTTCAAGATTTATGGATATTTGTTCTGATGACATTATTCTGCTTAAAATGAAATCGTAACCGGTTTTTTCGGGAATTTTCCAGATTTTTATTTTTCCATGAACATCTCCAGCAAGGAAAACATCATCAACGGGACTAAAGCTCACTGCACTGACAATTTCATCTCTACCTGAATAGGTATAGGTATATCTGCAATTATAAGACTGTAAATCCCAAAGGGAAATATCGGAAGCATAGCTTTTATCAGGCAACATGTGGAGGTTTCTCTGAAGGATGAATTTTTCCCCTGGATGAATATTTCCGGATTCTATTGGCATAACCAAATCGCTGTTATTGTTGAAAACATGGATTTCATTTTTTTCAATTGTATTCCATATTGTTATTTTTCCGTCAGAATACCTGTAAAATACAAGGTTCCTGCCGGATAGTATAAATACGGGGAAACCTGCCTCTTTAAGGGAATCGGATTCAAATGTATAGATGCATTCTCCCGTATCAGTTTTCCATAAATTCAATATCCCATCGTCATTTAGAGTACACAATAATTCACCATTTAAATCAAAACAAAATCTGCTGGCCTGGTTCATGTTCCTGCCAAAAGCACGGATACAATTATTTGTTTCGATTTCAACAAGCTTTATTACGGAATTTTCCTTTATATAGGAAGTTGCTTTTCCCTGAGCATTAAATCTGATTATTAAACCGGAGTTTGAAATATTTTTATGGGTATTTTTACATTTTCCAGAGGCAATTTCATAAATTCCAATTTCTTCCCTGTTATGGGAAAATATCTCTTTTTCATCCGGGCTAAAACATACATGATACAGTTCACCGGTGTTTCCCGTAAAAACCTGAAGACAATTACCGGTTTTCAAATCCCATAATCTTATGGTCTTGTCGTCGCTGGCGCTGAGAGCCTTTGTTCCATCTTTATTGATGCATATATCAGTAACTGTGCCGGTATGGCCTTCAAGAAGACCTGTGCACTTTACATAACTTCCCTGTGCAAGAAGAATATTCGCCCTGCCTCTGGCTTCTTTTATTTTTTGTGCCAGTTCAATATTTTTTTCGGTTTTCTCGAGGTTTAATAATGCTTTTTCGGGATCATTATCGGCAAGATTCAGCATCGCTAAGTAATAATCAGAATTATGCGATTTGCCGATAATTCGCATGGCTTCGGCATTATTTATTTCGCCTTTGATTTTTAAGCGGTATATGCTTTGGTTATACAATACTTCGCCGTTGTCGAGAGACAGCGAAATTGCCTTTTCCCAGTATTTTTCTGCTTCTTTTGGCTTTCCAAGATCGATAAATGACAGGGCACGATTATTTAAAGCGCCTATAGTATCGCCTGTTGTTTTTTCTGCTTTCCTTAAATATTTTTTCCCGGTGATTTCTTCGAAAACAGAAATTAATTCATTTTCAATCATCAAAAAGTCATGTGGCCTGTTTTCAGGATCTTCAGAAAGGCATTTTCGCAAAATATTTTTTGTTTTTTCATGAAGATTTATTTTTGCCATTTTAATGTATTCATTACAGCCTGCGCCGGCGACGACTCCATTCTCCCAAATACATTCCTTTACATGCATTTCAAGAAGTGTAACGGCCCAGCTGTATATATCCGTTCTGCGTGTTAATTTTTCACCATTCATCTGTTCCATGGAACAATATGCCGGAGTATAACCACCGCTATCGGTGAAAACAGTAAAGTCCTTTTTAAGAATATTTTTTAAGGTTTCCATTTTTGTCAGGGCGGCGCGTGCCTTCGCCAGTCCAAAATCCGAAATTTTTGCCGTTCCGCCGGATGTCAATAACAGATTGGCTGGTTTTACATCCTGATGAATGATGCCGCTTTCATGCGCATATTGAAGTCCCCGGGCATACTGAATGGCGATGTCCAGTATTCGGGCCTGTATTTCATTTTCATTTCCTTCATACAATTTACTGTTTTCAATCCAGTCCTTTAAGCTGCCGCCTTCCATCCATTCTGAAAATATTGATAAAATACCATCAATTTCCCTGACATAATAACAGGATACAATATGCGGATGAAGACCCAATTTTATCCATGTATCACATTCTCTTATAAATGTTTCCCTGTCATTTTCAGTCTGAAAAAACTGTAAATGAGGCTGTTTCATTGCAAGATAAACATTCCAGAGCGAATGGCGTACCTTATATATACTGCCCATGCCGCCTTTTATTGGGCCGGCTTCAATATCATAAAGATCGGGGATATGCCTGTCAATTTCAGTCTCTTGTTGAATTTCCGGTTGTCCGGCATCGCTGATTGTTTCTTGATTTGATCTCTTATCCAAAAAAGTATCCTGTTTATTATCAATCATTTTTCTATCTTTATATACACCACAGAGATATTATCCCTGCCGCCGGCTTCATTGGCTGTTTCAATCAGACGGCGGCAGACGGTTTCGGAATTTCTGCTGCTTCGCATAAGTATTTTTAAAACGGTTTCGTCCGCCATACCATGCATACCATCACTGCAAAGGAGGATGCGGTCTCCCGGAGAAATAGATTCAATAAAACAATCAGGATCTGAAGGTGCGGTCATGCCGGCAAACCGGGTCAGTATGGAGGATGATGAATGATTCCTTGCTTCATCATGCGTAAGGGCTCCAAGACGTACAAGCTCGGCGGCTAGATTGTGATCCTCGGTGATTTGGCGCAGAATCCAGCTATTGCGCGGCAGAAGATAGGCCCTGCTGTCTCCGAGGTTTACAAAAA
>JGI24702J35022_10003058_pt1 | contig 10115 bp, 8 predicted proteins | sample TergutTh196P4_FD_35022 | JGI IMG/M metagenome (IMG submission 35022)
CTCCGTCATTTATGGCGGAGACAAGCGAGACAAAGCGTAACAGGGAGCCGAAGGCTCCCCCAGACCGTATCGAGGAATCCCCTGCCTTCAGGCGGGGGCGACTCAAAACCTGTTCCGTAATTCGTATCGTAATCGGAAAGAAACGCGGCTTGCTTTGCGTCCCACCACGATCGGTTATCTGTAGAGGATTACGGGGACGACGGTGTTGCGCGAGAACGTCATGCCACTATACAATATAAGGAGGAGTGGCAGGCTGGGTTCATCGCAACATTCTCGACCAGATACGCAATAAGCGTATATGAGATCGCAGGTTGGGATGAGCGTTGCGAATACGAACTATAATGTCAGGAGGTTATCTTGAATTTACCTTTCAACAAATTGCTTGTGTTTTCGGGGACTCTCGCCGTACTGCTGGCAGCTGCGGGTTGTTCGAATATGCAGATGGGTCACCAGGGCGCAAAGACGGAGGCAACCGGGTCGGCTGCCGGAAGCCATACACAAGGGGAAAACTCCAGGCTTGAGAAGTGCGACCAGATAATTGGCACCATGATGGTCATCGAAGATTACAGTTCCGACTGGTACGTGTACTACCACCAGCAATACAAGCTGGGGCCGACCGCGCCAGTGCTTAAGTTGCTGGCACAGCAGTCCAATTGCTTTGTGGTCGTCGAGCGCAGCAATCGCGCCATGAAGGGCATGATGAAGGAACGCTCGCTGCGAGATTCCGGTGAACTGCGTAAAAGTTCCAACTTCCACAAGGGACAGATGGTGTCCGCCGACTACTCGTTGAGTCCTACGATTACGTTCAGTAGCAGAAATTCCGGGGGTATAGCGGCAGGCCTTTCCGGTCTGATTCCCAACTCCCTGGGGAGGACGGCCGTCGGTCTGGCGGGTGGCGTTAAAGCCCAGGATGCCAGCACTCTGTTGACGCTGATCGATAACCGATCCAGCGTACAACTGGCTGCGGCCGAGGGGAGTGCCCGTAATTTCGACTTTGGCGCGGTAAGCTCGATCTTTCACAGAAGTTCCGGAGGAGCGGGCGGTGCTGGTTTGGGTGCTTACGCCAATACTCCCGAAGGTAAGGTGATTGTCGCCGCGCTGACTGACGCTTTTAACAACATGATCAGAGCCGTGCGCAACTACGAGGCGCAAAACGTCAAGGGCGGCCTGGGAACAGGACGCGGTGGTCTGCAGGTGCAACCGGAGTGACTTGAGCGAGAAGGCGCAACTCGCACGCGCCGAGTTCTGTAACGCTGTAAATGACGCGGGGGCGAAAGAATATTTCGCCCCCGCGTCTATGTTGATGTTGTCTTGCCACCAGCCGCATTCGGGAGTCAGGCATATCCACAATTTCCCCGGTTACGCTACATTCATCCATCCATGCCTTGACCTCATCGAACGTGAGGTGCAAGCCCGTTTCCTCATAATCACGCATGGATCCTGCGACTTCGCGCAGGATGACAAGTGGTAACAGTCAAACCTTCGAGTGTTGACAACAGCTACACATCAAGCTACGATGTGTATCTGTTGTGTATACACCAAGAGAAACCCCATGCGTAACGCTTCCATCAACTTACGCGCGCTGCCTGAGCAGCGCGACTTGATTGACCATGCCGCTCGTCTGCTGGGCAAGAATCGCTCTGACTTCATGCTGGAAGTTGCGTGCGAGCGTGCAAAAAACATTGTGCTTGATCAAGTCTTTTTCAGCCTGGATGAGAGTAGGTTCAGGCAGTTCACTGCACTGCTCGATGCGCCGCAAGACGCCAACTCCGGCCTTGAACGCCTGATGACTATCAAGGCTCCGTGGGACACGGACAAGGTGTGAACATGCAGCTTTCGGTTCCGCTGTCGCTTGCCGCAACGCATCTACTTGATGGATTCGACTGCGGCGAGCCATCGCTGGACGATTGGCTGAAACGACGTGCACTGACCAACCATCTGAATGGAGCCAGCCGCACATTCGTTGTGGTGGATGCTGACCAGTGCGTGCTTGGATATTACGCTTTGGCAGCGGGAGCCATCGCGCACCAGGAAGCTACTGGCGTCGTCCGGCGCAACATGCCTGATCCGGTGCCGGTAATGGTACTCGCAAGGCTCGCAGTGGACGCTCGGGTTCAAGGCATCAAACTCGGCGCGGCCTTGCTTCGAGATGCGGTCATTCGAGTGCAATCCGTTGCGGAAAACGCCGGTGTCCGAGCGTTGCTCGTACATGCGTTGAACGTGCACGCAAATCAGTTCTATGAGCACTACGGTTTTCGAATGTCGCCAATGCATCCGATGACCTTGATGCTCCCCATAAAAGCGCGTTCAGCAGCAATTTTGCGAGCGTAAGCTGGAATACGATGAACTGGACAAGACAGGAATGAGGCGCAGGCAAGGCAACGCCATCATCACGGGGTAGCCTGGGTCGATCTACAACGGATTGGTTCTTCATGGCGCGAAGGCGAAAAAAAACATCCCGCCCCCGCGTCATGCTTTCTTCTCTATTACGCCCGATTGGTATGCTCGTTTACCAGCTTGGCCTGCACGTCGCCCGTGACCGGCTCGTAGCCGCCTGCCGAGACGGCGAATTCGCTCTCGCCCGCGCAGAGCGACTTCAGCCGCGCCTCGAACCCGTCCATGTCGGCCATCGGCACGGAGGCATTGATCAGCGTCCAGCCGCTCGTGGGGCTGTCCGTGCCGGTGACGCGGCCACGACGACCGGAGATCTCGGCGCTGACGTTGCCGAAATTGTTGTCCGATACCTGAATCTGGACTTCGACGATGGGTTCGAGGATCTGGGGCCGCGCGGCCAGTACGGCATCGATCAGGGCGTGACGGCCCGCCGTGACGAAGGAGATTTCGTTGGAATCGACGGGGTGATGCTTGCCGTCGGTGATGACCACGCGCAGGTCGTGGATCGGATAACCGGCCAGCGCGCCGTCCTCCACGGCCTGACGCACGCCTTTTTCGACCGCCGGCATGTATTGCGTGGGAATGGTCCCACCCTTGACTTCGTCGCCGAGTTGCAGCCCCTCGCCGCGCGGCAGGGGTTCGACGCGCAAGGCGACTTCGCCGAACTGGCCCGCGCCGCCGCTTTGCTTTTTGTGGCGATAACGCGCTTCAGCCGTGGCGGTGATGGTTTCACGGTAGGCAATGGCCGGCGGCGCGGTGTCGAGTTCGAGGTTCCAGCGCGAGGAGAGTTCACCAAGAGCGATTTTCAGGTGCTGCTCGCCCAGGCCGCGCACGACGGTGCGACGGTTGCGCGGGTCGTAGTCGATTGTCAGACAGGGATCTTCGTCGGCCAGACGGGAAAGGGCTTCGCCCAGGCGCTGTTCGTCGGCCGTCTTGCGGGTAATGAGCGCCAGACCATAGACGGGCTGCGGATAGGCGAGCGGAACCAGACGGAAATGATCCTCGTCGTGCGAGTCGTGCAGGACGGCGTCGTGGTGCAGTTCATCAATCCGGGAGACGGCGCAGAGATCCCCCGGTACGGCGAGCTTTGTCTCCTGGGTGTTTTGCCCTTGCAGGCGCAGAAGATGGGCCACTTTGAAGGGTTTGCGCCCGTCGCCGACGAAAAGCGAAGTACCCGGCGTGATCGTGCCCTGATAGATGCGAAAGAGGGCGATTTTGCCTCGATAGGGGTCGTTGCTGATCTGGAAGACGTGGGCGACCGCATGGCGATTGGGGTCGGGCTCGACCTCCACTATTTCCGAGCCTTTGAGAAATTTCGTCGGATTGCCTTCGGTGGGATCAGGCATGAGTCTGCCGAGCACGTCGAGCAGTTCGCGCACGCCCGCACCGGTCTGGGCGGAGACGAAGCAGACGGGAATCAGGTGGCCGTCGCGCAGGGCGGCTTCAAACGGGGCGTGGAGTTGGTCGGGATCGAGCGCCTCGCCTTGTTCGAGGTAGCGCGCCATGAGATCTTCGTCGAGTTCGATCACCTGGTCGATGATGGCCTCATGCGCGGCAGATACGTTGGAGAAGGCGGTGTCGGCGTCGGTCTTGGGGTCGAAAAAGCAGTCGACCACGGCGCTGCCGTCCGGAGTGGGCAGGTTGAGCGGCAGGCATTCACGGCCAAAGGCGGAGGTGATCGCCTCCATGAGAGCACCAAGGTTGTCGCATACGTCGATCTTGTTGACGATGATCATCCGACATTTGTCCTGCGCCGCCAGCATCAACCGACGCAGGCTGTTTTCGATCCCGGCAGAGGCGTTGACGACGATGGCGGCGGTCTCCACCGCCGACAGCGTGGACAGCGCCCGTCCGGCCAGATCGGACAGTCCCGGTGTGTCGAGCAGGTTGATCCAGTGTCCCGCCCATTCCAGGTGCGACAGTGAGGCCGAGAACGATTGGCTGGCGGGTGTGTCATTGCTGGCCTCAACGACTCCGGCAGCAGCAAGCAACGCCCGAATCAGCGTGGTTTTGCCGCTACCGGTTTGCCCAAGGAGGCACAGGTTGCGGATGTCGTGGACTGAGTTGGGTGTCATGGTGCGTTCTCCCTCGTGATCGGTGAATGATAAGACTGCAATGAGACGGGTGATGTTACCGGATACGAAAAGGGGGAAGTTTCTGCTATCCGAGCGGTTATGGCAATTACACTACACGTTTTTGTACTGTCGCAACGAGCGGTTTCATGAATACAAGAACGGAAAGAAAAGCGCCTGTAACGGTTCATCGTGCCGATTATCGCCCATTGGCCTGGGTGGTCGAACGTGTCGAGCTACATTTTCGTCTCGACCCACAGGCAACCATCGTCACCAACCGCATGGTGTGTGCGCGCAATCCGGGGGCAGGGGACGGCCCTCTGCGTTTGTGGGGAGAGGGGCTTGAGCGCCTTTCGATGCAGGTGGACGGCCAATCGGCGAGCCCGCGAGAAGTTGACGACGGCAGCGTGCTGGAACTCGACCTCGAGCCGCCCCAGGCCGACGCCAGGGTGACGGTGGAGGTCGTCACCCGAATCAGCCCCGAGGCCAATACCACGCTCTCCGGGTTGTACCTGTCCAACAACGGTTTTTTTACCCAGTGCGAGGCCGAGGGTTTTCGCCGGATCACTTTTTTTCCGGATCGCCCCGACGTGATGGCGCGCTATACCGTGACCGTCGAGGCCAGGCGTGAAAGTTGCCCGGTGCTGCTGTCCAACGGCAACCTGGTCGAAGAAGGCGATCTGGCCGATGGCTGGCATTTCGCGCGATGGGAAGATCCGTTTCCGAAACCGTCCTACCTTTTCGCGCTGGTGGCGGCGAAACTGGCCGTGCAGGAATGCGTGGTAAAAACCGCTTCCGGGCGGCAGGTGTTGCTCCAGGTCTGGGTGGAAGATAACGACCTCGGCTGCGCCGGACACGCGATGACTTCGCTCATCCACGCCATGCGCTGGGACGAGGAACGTTTCGGGCTGGAACTCGATCTCGACCGTTTCATGATCGTCGCCGTGTCCGATTTCAACATGGGGGCGATGGAGAACAAGGGACTGAACATTTTCAACGCGAAATTCGTGCTCGCCCGGCCCGAAACGGCCAGCGATGCCGACTATGCAGACGTGGAAAGCGTGGTGGCCCACGAATACTTCCACAACTGGACGGGCAATCGCGTGACCTGCCGCGACTGGTTCCAGCTCACCCTCAAAGAGGGACTCACGGTTTTCCGCGACCAGGAGTTTTCCGCCGATATGCTTGCCCGCGCAGCGGGAAAAAAGGGCGCAGCCTCGGCTAGGGCCGTCAAGCGTATAGATGATGTCAGAAGGCTCCGTGCGGCGCAGTTTCCGGAGGACAACGGCCCGATGGCGCACCCGATTCGCCCCGATAGTTACCAGGAAATCGACAATTTTTATACCGCCACGGTGTACGAGAAAGGGGCCGAAGTCATCCGCATGCTCAATACCCTGCTCGGGACGGAAGGTTTTCGCGCGGGGATGAATCTCTATTTTCGTCGCCACGACGGGCGGGCCGTGACCTGCGACGATTTCGTCGCCGCGATGAGCGATGCCAACGGAACCGATTTGACCGCCTTCATGCGCTGGTACGCCCAGGCGGGCACGCCCCGGCTGAAAGCGCAGGGCCGGTGGGACGCCGCCAATGCCCGTTACGATCTCACGCTCTCGCAGCGCGTCCCGGCCACGATCGGGCAGCCCGGAGAAACGCTGCCGCTGGTCATCCCGGTGGCGGTGGGACTGATTGCCCCCAATGGGCGCGATCTTCCGTTGCGTCTCGAAGAAGGGGAAGAACCGAGCGCCGATGAAGCGGTATTCACCAGGGTGTTGACGCTCGATGAGGCCGAAAAAACCTTCCGTTTCACCGGAATCGAAGTCGATCCCGTGCCTTCGATCCTGCGCGGTTTTTCCGCCCCGGTCATTCTCGAACTGGAAGAAGACGAGGCCCGGCTGGCCTTTCTCATGGCCAACGATTCAGATCCCTTCAACCGCTGGGACGCTGCGCAACGTTACAGCGAACGGGTGATTCTCGCGCGGGCTGCCGACCCCCATCGGGAAACGCCAACGGCCTGGATCGATGCCTTTCGCGCCCTGCTCGACGATGAACGGCTCGATCCCGCCTTCCGCGCCGAGGCGCTTGCTCTGCCTTCCGAACGCTATCTGCTCGAACGCATGAACCCCGCCGATCCGATCGCCCTGCGCGCGGCGCTCATCCATCTCATTCGTGAGTTGGGTTCCGCGCTGGCTGAAGACTGCCACGAACTCACCCACATCCTGCGGGTGAGCGGGCCGTACCGATATCATCCTCTGGATGCCGGAAGGCGTGCGCTGACCAACATGACTCTGAGATACCTCGTTGCCGGCGGGGATGCCCGTGGCGTGTCGCTTGCCCTGGCCCGTTTCGCTACCGCCGACAATATGACGGAGTACATGGGTGCGCTCGGCGCGTTGATGACGAGCGCGGACGAAGCGGCGCGTAGTGCCGCGCTCGACACTTTCCGCAAACGGTTTAGCGGCCAGAATCTGGCGCTCGACAAATGGTTTGCCCTCCAGGCCGGCGCCTGGCGCTGGAGCGCGCGTGCGCGCCCGACGCTCGACGGGGTGCGCGAACTGATGCAGGACTCCGCCTTCAATCTCTCGAACCCCAACAAAGTCTATGCGCTGTTTGGGGCTTTCTTTCATGGAAATCCCGGTGAATTCCATGCCGGGGACGGCAGCGGCCATGCTTTCTGGGCGGATCAGGTTTGCGCGCTGGATGCCCGCAACCCGCAGATTGCGGCACGATTGGCGCGCGCGCTGGAACATTGGCGGCATTACCCCTCGGACTTGCAGGCGAGCATTCGCGCGCAACTCGAACGGGTCAGGGCGCAACCGGGACTTTCAAATGGGGTGACGGAAGTGATCGACAAGGCGCTGAACTGAACATGGACTGCCGAAACGCTTTCGAGCCGTGGGCGAGTCGTGGGACTCTTTCACGCACCCCTGCGCCTCCTCCTCCCGACAGCGCCCAGGACAACGCTTCCGATATATACCAAACCATGAGAAAGGCCGGGCTTGTCGTCGGATGGGCGAGCACGGTATTGGTCTGGCTGGTGCTCCTCTTCGGCTCGGTGGCCGCATGGCAGGGCGCGGATACCTTGCCGAAGGTCAATAGCGTGCTCGCGTTTTGCGTCTGCCTCTGGTTGTTGTGGGGCATGACACGGGAAAAATACAGGGCATGGCGAGGCATGTTGCAACTGGCCGCGTTCTGGGTGGTGTTCCATCTCTTCAAACCTATCCGGGAATTCTGGATCCAGCGAGTTTTCGATGCCGAACTCCTCGCCATCGACCGTGCGCTTTGGGGGATGAGCCTGCCCGAATATTGCATGCGGCTGGAAAACTACTGGCTGACAGAATTGGTCAGTTTCGGATACGCCCAGTATTATCCCATGATAATTTTTTCCGCCGTATGGTTTTTGTGGAAACGCCATTCCAGCGAGGCTTATCGTTTTTTTATCGGCCTGAGCATGATGCATTTATTCGGGTTTCTGGGTTATTTGCTGGTTCCGGCAGGCGGGCCGTATATCGCTTTCCCGGAAGCTTTTCCCTATCCGCCGGAGGGTGGGCCGATCACCGGATTTCTGGTCAATGTGATAACGGTGGGGATCACCGGCATGGATGTTTTTCCCAGCCTGCACACGGGTATGTGTCTTTATATCCTGGGGTTTTTCGTGACGGGCTATCTGAATTTCAAGACACGCGCCTATCTCGCCGTCAGCATCGTCGTGGGATTGATCTACGCGCCGTTGCAGCTTGCAACGGTTTACCTGCGTTACCACTACGGTATCGACTTGATAGCAGGCGCGTTGCTGGCGGCGGCAGTGCTTTTTTACGTTCGGTTGCGGCTTGGCAGGTAAAGACCGTTCAGCGGTCGAGGCGAAGAGGCCAGGGCATGCAATTCCTTTGACTCAGGCACACGGATCGCTCCCGGCCGCCGCGCCTTCCGTGAAGGTGAACGTCCAGGGGCGCGTGATGTCCAGCACGTCCGTATCGCGCTGGATGTCCGGCGGGAAAGGCTCGAAGGGCGCAGCCTGCCGGGCAATGTCGATGGCGCCTTCGTCGAGCGCCTTGTGGCCCGAACCTTGCTCGACATGCGCTTTTTCAAACGTGCCATCGGCAAGGACGGAAACCGTGACGACCATCTTCCCGTATGTCTTTCCGCGCGCCGCCCTGGGGTAATGCATCGAGGCGCTGCACGCGATTCTGCGCCGGAAACCCGTCAGGTATTTTTCAAACCGTGGCTCTGTTACGGTTTCTCCGATTTGCTTGCGGCGCAGAAGATACCGTTGCTTGTAGGCCTGCCTGCGCCGTGCAATTTCTTCCTCCAGTTCCCGAAGGCGCACTTCATTGGCGGCATTTTCGTCTTTTGCCGCGCCGACGGGGGAAGGCGCAACCCATGCCAGGGAAAGCGCCAGGAAGAACGCGAGAGGCACGGATTTCATATCAGGAACAGTGTTGCCAGCCCAAGGAAGATGAAGAATCCTCCCGAATCGGTGATCGCGGTAATCAACACGGAACTGCCGATTGCCGGGTCCGCGCCAATCCGCTGGCGCATCATTGGGATCAGGACGCCGGCACAGGCGGCGAGCAGCAGGTTGAGCGTCATCGCGGCAGTCATCACCAGCCCGAGAGAAGGCATGTCGTAGAGCCACCAGGCCAGCACACCGAGTAGCCCTCCCCAGACGAGTCCGTTGAAAAGGGCAACGCCGAGTTCCTTCTTGATCAGCCGTTTCAATGCGCTTTGCTCGATCTGGCCGACGGCGATGGCGCGCACGATCATGGTGATGGTCTGGTTGCCCGAGTTGCCGCCGATGCCCGCGACGATGGGCATCAGCGTCGCCAGGGCCACGAGTTGCTCGATCGAACCTTCGAAGGCGCCGATGACCCTGGAGGCAATGAAGGCCGTCACCAGGTTGATCGCCAGCCAGGCCCAGCGGTTCTTCACCGAATCCCACACCGAGGCGAAAACGTCTTCTTCCTCGCGCAAGCCGGCCTGATTGAGAATCTCGGCATCGGCTTCCTCGCGGATGAAGTCGACCACGTCGGCGACGGTGATCCGCCCGATGAGTTTGTTGGAGCGATCCACCACCGGCGCGGAGACGAGGTCGTACCGCTCGAACGCCTGCACCGCGTCGCCAGCGTCGTCATTCGGCGAAAAGGTGACTTTCGGCACGCGTCGCATCACCTCCGAGACTTCCTTGTCCGGATCGCTGATGAGCAGCGCCTCCAGGGTGAGGATGCCGATCAGGTGTTCCTCGCGGTCGATCACGAAAAGCTTGTCGGTGTGATCCGGCAATTCGTCGAAACGGCGCAGGTAACGCAGCACGACTTCGAGACTCACGTCCTCACGCACCGTCACGAGATCGAAGTCCATCAGCGCGCCGACCGACCCCTCGTCGTAGGACATCGCTGCATGCAGTTGCTTGCGTTCGTCGCTGGAGAGCGACTTGAAAACGTCGTCGATGATTTCCGGGGGCAGATCGGGCGCGAGGTCGGCCAGTTCGTCTGCGTCAAGTGTTTCGGCAGCCGCTTTCAACTCGTGCGGCGCCATGATCTCGATCAGGGATTCGCGGACGGCATCGGAGACTTCGAGCAGGATTTCGCCGTCGCGGTCTGCCTTGACCAGGTTCCAGATGGTGCGCCGCTCTTCGAGTGGCAGGGCTTCGAG
>JGI24702J35022_10003059_pt1 | contig 10112 bp, 9 predicted proteins | sample TergutTh196P4_FD_35022 | JGI IMG/M metagenome (IMG submission 35022)
TGGAACGCTCTTGATATTGCTGGGAATTAAGATATTGATTGAACATTTGGTTTCTATACCCATGTAAAAAGCATCATTATTAATTTTTCTCTTTTATAAAAAATGGAAAAATTTATACACTTTTTCTTTGTCTTGGTGTAATTGCTCGATTAATTGATTTATATTGTCAAATTTAATTTCATCGCGGATTTTTTTACATAGTTTGAAACTAACAGGTTGGTCGTAAATGTTCTTATTAAAATTAAAAATATGAATTTCAATACTCATATCTTGCAAATCAAAAGTAGGTCTTGTGCCTGCATAAAGCATTCCTTTATAACGCTGGCTATCAACGTCAACAATCACTGCATAGATTCCTTTATCAATATCTAATTCACTGTTATTCAACTTAATATTAACTGTTGGAAATCCTAAATTTTTACCCTCACCAAGTCCATGTATTACCGTTCCTAAAAAAAAATGATCCATAAAAAAAGGTTTTTAAAAAAGCAAAAGTATAATTTATTTGCAATGAATATGTTTAATAAATATTTTTTTAAAAGCGTTGGAAAACGTGATTTTACTATATATAAAGTTTTTTAATAATCAAGTGGAAAACTATTTTTTTTTTAACTTTTTTTTGTTCATATTTGGCACATTGAATTAAGGACAAAAATTTATTGTTAATTGTTTCACAATAAAAATATTATAAAAAATCTATGGCGGCAGAGGTGACAAAAATCACAAAAGACTACCAACAAGTTTGGGCTAACTGTTTGAATATCATACGTGATAATCTTGATGAACAAAATTTTCAAACATGGTTTGTTCCCATCAAACCTATCGGTATTGAGAAAACAACACTCATATTACAACTTCCCTCTCATTTGTTTTACGAATGGTTGGAAGAGCACTATATTAATTTACTTAAAAAAGTTATCAAAAAAGAGTTGGGAGAGATGGGAAAATTACAATACCGTATTGTGATGGAAAAGAAAAATACCCCTAACGATTCTCAAACTATCAATTTGCCTTCCAATCCCCGTCAACCGATTTCTAATCCCTCAATCAATATTCCTATTGAACTTTATAAAACAGGGAAAAAAGAACTCCCTACTCCTTACATGGTTCCGGGAATTCAGAAACATAAAATACCTTCCAATTTAGTAGAAACATATAATTTTGACAACTATGTGGAAGGGGAATGTAACCGATTGGCGCGTACCGCCGGTTATGCCATTGCAAAAGACCCTGGCGGCACCTCTTTCAACCCTTTCTTTATCTATTCAGATGTTGGACTCGGTAAAACCCACTTAGCACATGCAATCGGACTCCAAACCAAAGCAAACTTCCCAAACAAAACAGTCTCTTATATCAATGCCGATACTTTTTACCAACAATATGTAGAAGCAGTTAAAACAGGAAATCGCAACGACTTTATTCTGTACTACCAATCTATTGATGTACTTATTATTGATGATATTGAACATCTTGGAATAGGAAATAAAGTATCAACACAAGAGGCATTCTTCCACATTTTTAACCATCTGCATTTAAAAAAGAAACAAATTGTGATTACTTCAGATAAGTCTCCCGTAGATATTTCAGGATTTGAAGCAAGAATGCTTTCCCGTTTTAAATGGGGGTTAACAGTTGAAATGACACTCCCCGATTTTGACACACGCGTTAAAATATTGCAAAAAAAATTAGCAAACAGCGGAATCACATTTTCAGAAGAAGTAATCTCATATTTAGCATTACGTATCACCTCAAACACTCGCGAATTGGAAGGCGCCATGATTGCATTGCTTGCACAATCTTCACTCAATCATCGTCCTATTACTGTTGAACTTGCCAAAGAGATGGTGGATAAATATGTAAAAAGTACGTCTAAAGAGATTTCTGTTGAATATATTCAAAAAATTGTAGGAGAACATTATAATCTACCTGTTGAAAAAATTAATGCCAACAAAAAAGATCGAGAAGTGGTGCAACCAAGACAAGTATGTATGTTTTTTGCAAAAAAATACACCAATCTCCCTCTCTCAACAATAGGACGCCTTTGCGGCGACAGAGACCATGCAACCGTGCTTCACGCATGCAGAACTATTTCAAATCTTTATGATACGGATAAAAAAATAAAAATAGATGTTGATGAGATTGAAAAAAAGATGAGGATATAGTGATTTGTATTAAATGATTATTAATAGGATCAAGAGGTTTTATTGCAATGTAAAGATAAAACTATTGCAACACTATTCCTGATTTGTTATTAATAATTAAAATTCATATTCAAAAACTCCAAATATGAAATTATTAGTTACTTATTCAAAAAAAATAAAAAAAGATGAATAATCTATCAACTGAAGCGGATAAATTTTTCTTACAAAAAACTGTTGAATTGGCTGAAGAGAATGTTCGCACAGGCAAAGGTGGTCCCTTTGCTGCAATCATCACTAAGAATGATAAAATAATTGCTACCGGTACAAATGTGGTTACAACCTCTCATGACCCCACTGCCCATGCAGAAATATCCGCTATTAGGAAAGCTTGTAGCATACTTAGTGATTTTCAATTGGAAGGATGTACGCTTTACTCTAGTTGCGAACCTTGCCCAATGTGTTTGGGCGCCATTTATTGGGCGCGCATCAAAAGAATAATCTTTGCTGCAAATAAACACCAAGCTGAAAAAGCAGGTTTTGATGACGCATTTATTTACAAAGAAATAACCTTACCATATCCTCAACGAAATTTAATTACGCAACAAATGAAAATGCCAGATGATGACAAGCCTTTTGAATTATGGGTGGAAAGTAACAGCAAAATTAAATATTAGAGTTGAAAAATAGGAACAATGAATCTGAAAGCAATTGCTCAAGGTTGGTTTAAACAAAGTATTAGTACAAGTATCAAGATTTTCAAAATTATGATACCTGTTTCTATTTTAGTAAAAATATTGCAGGAAACCGGTTTAATTGTGTATATTGGGAAAGCGTTAGCGCCTTTAATGAGTGTAATGGGATTACCGGGCGAGATGGGATTGGTTTGGGCTTCCGCCATGATGGGTAATATTTATGCCGGAATTATTACATTTTTTTCAATGGGTATGGAACTAACGGTAGCACAAATTACAGTTTTATCTACTATTATTTTAATCGCGCACACCTTTCCTGTTGAATTAGCCATAACTCAAAAAGCAGGAATGAAAGCAATTTCGGCTTTTTTCTTTAGATTCTTGCTTGGTTTTCTCGCAGGTGTTATTTTATATTATATTTATAATGCTTTTAACCTGTATCAAAATATCCCTACCGGAATCGAAAAAATTGTATCTATTTCACAAAAAGCCACTTGGGGTAGTTGGGCGCTCGGTGAACTGAAAAACTACGCCATTGTTTTCTGTTACATTACAGGATTAATTATCATCATTGATATACTAAAACGTATCGGAGTGATTGATAAAATTAACCGATGGTTTTATCCTGTATTAAAATTTTTAGGAATTGGTAAAGAGGTGATTCCTATAACAGTAATTGGAATGACATTAGGATTGGCTTACGGCGGAGGGTTAATCATTAATGAAGTGCAACAAACAAAATTAGAGCGGCGTAATGTGTTGTATGCCTTAATGCTCATGTCTTTATTTCACAGCATTGTAGAAGATTCTTTACTTATGATCTCCATCGGCGCCAGAATTTCAGGGGTATTAGTTTTCAGATTTGTTTTTATGCTAATTATCATGTATTTTTTTGTAAAGATTACAAAAAAATGGAGTGAAAAAAGGATGGCGAAATGGTTTTATAGTAAATAGCAGTTAGTGATTAATGATTAATGATTAGGAGGGGGGAGGGGTTTTGTTTTTTCATCAATTACTTTGCCGCGAATAGGTGTTTCGGCAGCAATTCCTTCTTTTATCTCAACATCAAATCCATCTGAAAGCCCAATTAATACATAAGTTTTGGTATATTTTTCTTTGCTTTCTTTTTGTTCATTTTCAACATAAACAAAAGCGGAATCGGCAACAAATTCTAAGGCATATTCAGGAACCGTAAGCGCATCTTCTGCTTTTTCGGTAACTATCTCACCGTTGGCGCTATAACCTGAGCGAATGAAAGTTCCATCTTGATTCTTCTTCACTGCCGCTTTTACCTGAAACAACGTAGCGCCGTTTTCCATGGTTCCTTTGGGAGCAATATATTCTAAATAAGCTTCAAAATTACCATCCTGTATTGCTCCAATAATAAGATTTACATAATTTCCTACGCCAATTTTACCCACTTCGGTTTCATCTACTTTACCTACAAAAATTAAGTCATTCATATTGGCAATGGTCGCAATGGTGGTGCCATCGTTAAACGTATTTGCTTGAATGACGGAATTTCCTACTTTTACAGGAACATCCAAAATCATTCCCGAAATGGTGGATTTCACTAATGTATTGCTATACTGCTCCGTGCTTTTTGAGATTCCTTCTTTAATAATTTGCAGATTTTCCTGGGCATTATTATGATCTTCCTTTGCAGTACGCAGGGCAGTTTGGGTCTGTTCAAATGTTTCTTTTGAAGATACACCCGATTGGTAGAGCTTTTCTGCTCTATCGAAATCAATTTGCGCCTGTTCTAAAGTAATTTCTGCTGTATTCAATCTTGATTCGGCACTATTGAGTTGCGCAATATCGGGAATTACTTTCACTTTAGCAATCACATCACCAGCTTTTACCAATTGCCCTGCCTCTTTATACAGTTCAATAACAATTCCTGATATCTGAGGTTTGATAGCTACCTCATCTCGCGGCTCTACTGTGCCTGTGATGATGGTCTTTTTCTCAATGGTTTTAATTTCTGGTAAAATAGTTTCATATTTAGTCTCTTTGGTGCGAGATTTATTCCATAAAAAGACAAATGTTCCGATTAAAATAATTCCAAAAACAAGAAATAAAAAGATTTTTAAGATTTTTTTCATGACTACAAAATAAAGTGTGCAATAATAGTAAAAAATCTTATTTTTGCGCTGTTTTTTAAAATAAAAAAATTTATGCAAAAACCAGTTATAACTCCGGATGAAGCAGTAGCAAAAGTAAAAAGTGGAATGACTTTAATGATTGGCGGTTTTTTATCCACCGGATCGCCACACAAAATATTAAAATTATTGGCTGAAAGCGATGTCCAAGATTTAACAATTATTGGAAACGATACAGGTTTTCCAGATAAAGGGATAGGATTGTTGATTGCTGCCAAAAAAGTGAAAAGAGTGATCACTTCTCATATTGGGACAAATCCGCTTACCATTGAGCAATTTAACAACAAAGAAATTGAAGTAGTTTTTGTACCACAAGGCACTTTGGCTGAGCAAGTGCGTTGCGGTGGTGCAGGATTGGGCGGTGTGCTTACCCCCACAGGTCTGGGCACGGTGGTTGCCGATGGCAAACAAATTACTACACTTGACGGAAAAGAGTATCTGTTAGAAAAAGCATTACGTGGTGATATTGCCCTGATTGGCGCAAGTATTGCCGATACCTCAGGAAATCTGCATTACAAAGGTACTACTCAAAACTTCAACCCCCTCATGGCAATGGCTTGCGATACCGTAATTGCAGAGGTGGATGAATTGGTTCAATCTGGTGAAATTCCAATGGAAAACGTGCATACGCAAGGAATTTTAGTAGACTATTTAGTGCTGTAAAAATAATTAATCATTAATCATTATATATTATGTCACAAAAATTAAATTTGAATTTATCGGAAAAAATGTATGCCGATGCGTTAAATATTATTCCGGGAGCAGTTTTAGGAATTAGAAGACCTTATAATTTTGTACCGGGCGAATATCCCATCTTCTTTGAAAATGGGAAAGGAGGTAGAGTTACCGATGTGGATGGCAACGAATACATAGACTTTTTATGTGCTTATGGTCCCATCATCATTGGATATCGTGAAGAAGAGATTGATAATGCAGTAATGGAACAGATGAAAACTAAGGGGTTCTGCTTTTCATTAACACAGCCTGTTCAAAACAGATTGGCTGAGAAAATGATAGAGCTAATACCTTCGGCTGAAATGGCAGTTTTTGTAAAAACAGGCTCTGATGCTACTACAACCGCTATTAGAGTGGCTCGTGGCGCCACGGAAAGAACTAAAATTGTACGCTGCGGTTATCACGGATGGCACGACTGGTGCGTGGAAGTAAAAGGCGGAATTCCGAAAAAACTCTATGAAGACGTCTATGAATTTCATTACAACGACCTTGATGGACTTGAAGATATCATGAAACTTCATGGAGATGATATGGCCGCTATTATTGTTACCCCTGTTGGTCATCCGCTTGGCGACAAGGTGCAAGAACCAAAACCAGGATTTTTGAAAGGCGTAAAAGAGATTGCTGAAAAATACGGAACAGTTCTTATTTTTGATGAAATTAGAAGCGGTTTTCGCGTAGATATTGGAGGCGCTCAAAAACATTACGGCGTTACACCCCATCTGTCTGTGTTTGGAAAAGCAATGGCAAACGGATACCCCATTGGTGCTGTGGTAGGGAAAAAAGAGATTATGAAAGTGCTGGCAGACAAAGTTTTCTTGTCCTCAACATTCTTTCCTAACAGTATGGAACAAATTGCTTCTCTAAAAACTATTGAGATTCTTGAACGAGATAATATTTTAGAGTGCATTCGTAAAAAAGGAGAGTTCTTTGGAAAACTTGTAGAGGATGTTGTAAAAAATTCCGGTTACGATGTAGAATTTTCAGGCGCTCCGTTAATGCCATTCATCACTTTTAATAAAGATAAAGATGGACTTTATAAGAAATTACGTCCTGCATTTTACGCTGAACTCATTCGCCGTAAAGTTTTTCTACAACCTTTCCATCACGGATATGTTTGTTATCGCCATACCGAAGAGGATTTAAGATATTCTGCAAATATGATTGCGGAAGCGTTTGATGAGTTGAAAAAATACTCATAATTCCTTGACCTGATATTGGTACTACTTTTTTTACGTTCTTTTTCCTGACTTTGACGGTCTTCTCCTTTTTGCACTGCAAATGGCAGTTGATTAATAGCGAGTTATCGTTTATAAATTTTCAACTTGATTTGTAGTGAACGGGCTGTAATTAACGATGCTGAAAATCATGCACTTGCAATCAAAAACCGTCAAAGTCGGGAGTAAGTATTACCGAAATGTTTTTTATTTTTATCTAAAAATAACAATCCCTTTTCCCATCATTTATCGCATTCAATTCTTCTATAATTTTATCTTTCACTTTTGATTCGGGCATTTGCGAAAGCATTTTTTCTATTAAAGTGAGTCCTTTTTGACGGGTTTCTTCACCTGCAAAATCATACAAATATTCTTTGAAAGAGAACAAGGCGTTGGGAAAACAAAACTGTTTGATTAGTCCGGGTTTTGCCAAATCCATAAAGTCTGCCCCTACCCTGCCGTGCCGGTAACAACCCGTGCAAAACGAAGGAATATACTCACAATCAATCATTCCGGATATCACTTCTTCCAACGAGCGGTGGTCGCCCAATGCAAACTGACTGCCCGATTTATCAGCCACATGACTGTATGCACCCGGATTGGTTCTGGAACCCGCAGAAATTTGACTGATACCGTAATTAAAGAGTTCCGTGCGTAATTCATCACTCTCTCGTGTACTCAAAATAATTCCAGTATAAGGCAATGCAATGCGAATGATAGCGATGATTTTCTTGAAGTTATCGTCAGAAACTTTGTGGGGAATATTTTCAGGCAGTGGGGCACCCTCTGCCGGCTCAATTCTCGGAAAACTAATGGTATGCGGTCCGCAACCAAACCTCTTTTCCAAATCTTTGGCATGCTCCATCAAAGCGAGAATCTCGAACCGGTAATCTGCCAAACCGAACAAAACGCCCAAACCTACATCGGGAATACCCGCTTCCATAGCGCGGTGCATCACATTTAACCGATACAGATAGTCGCTTTTAGGCGTATCTTCCGGATGATACTCTTTATACAGAACAGGATCGTAAGTCTCTTGAAAACAAACATAAGTACCAATTTTTTCTTTTGATAACCGGTGAAACTCTTCCACCGTCATGGGTGCTAATTCCACATTGATTCTTCTAATATTGTCTTTTCCAACCTGAATGGCATATACCCTGCGAATCGCTTCGCACACATACCGGATGTCGTTTCTGGGTGATTCTCCGCAAATTAACAAAATACGTTTGTGCCCATCTTTGAGCAACATTCTGGCTTCCTGTTCAATTTCATCCATATTGAGCACTTTGCGTACCAAATGTTTATTGGCTCGACGAAATGCGCAATACACACAGTTGTTTACACACACATTACCCGTATAAAGTGGAGCAAAAAGCACCAAACGCTTTCCGTAAATCTCTTCTTTTACATACTTGGCAACCTCCATAATTTTTTTTATTTTATCAGGATCTTGCACCCGAAGCAATGCGGATACCTCCTCCAAATCAAGCCCTTGCAGTTGGTGGGCTTTTTCTAAAATGGAGTTTAATTCTTCGTTAGAGGGTTCGTTTCCTTCCAACAAGCGAAACAGTTTTTCGCGGTCAATAGTAAATAAGTTGTTCATAGTAATCAATGTTATGGAAATTCCAAATAATTAATTTTTAACCAATGTTTTTTCATTTTTTTATAAAATAATGAATCATTATCCCGTTTCCTTATTCCGCCTCAATCTTCGCTCCCAGCGCATTCAATCTTTCTACAATGTTTTGATAGCCCCTGTCAATCTGTTCCACATTTTGAATGGTGCTTTCACCTTTGGCAGATAATGCGGCAATTAACAATGCTACACCCGCTCTTATATCCGGTGAGGACATATTAGTAGCACGAAGTTGTTTTTGGTGGTTAAGTCCGTTAACTAAAACGCGATGTGGGTCGCATAAGGTAATTTGCGCACCCATATTTTGCAAGTGATCCACAAAAAACAACCGGCTTTCAAACATCTTTTGATGAATCAACACACTGCCTTTTGCCTGTACAGCCGTTACCAACGCAATGCTGATGAGGTCTGGGGTAAAGCCTGGCCACGGCGCATCGCTGATGGTAAGGATAGAACCATCTAACTGATTTGCAATTTTGTAGTGTTCTAATTTGGGTATAAAAATATCGTCTTCTTTTATCTGTACCGGTATTCCCAATTTTGAAAAAGTGTAAGGGATGTTTCCCAAATGTTTACATGCACAATTCTTTATAGTTAATGCAGAGCGATTGAGGGCAGCCATCCCGATAAAACTTCCAATCTCTATCATATCGGGGAGAATGGTATGTTCGCAACCGTGCAAAGTTTCCACACCTTCAATATTTAACAGGTTGGAACCTATGCCGTTTATTTTTGCTCCCATTTTATTGAGCATCGTGCACAGTTGAAAAAGATAAGGCTCACAGGCAGCATTGAAAATGGTGGTTGGGCCTTTTGCCAATACCGCAGCCATCACAATGTTGGCAGTACCGGTTACGGAGGCTTCATTCAACAACATATAACTGCCGGTTAATTGTTTGGCAGAGAGTTCATAAATATTCTCTTTTTCAAGATGTTTGAATTTTGCTCCTAACTTAAAAAAACCTTCAAAATGGGTGGTCAATGGGCGTCTTCCAATTTTATCTCCGCCGGGTGTGGCAGCGTATGCTTTCCCAAATCGCCCTAACAGCGGTCCGATAATCATGATAGAAGCCCGAATAATACTCGATAATTGTAAAAACTTTTGAGATTTTATAAAATCGAAATGAATCTCTTTTGCTTGAAATTTGTACTCATGTTCCGAAATTTTTGTAACCTCCACTCCCATAGAAGCCAACACCTCCATCAATCTTACCACATCCAAAATGTTAGGAATGTTTTTGATAATTACCGGTTCTTGAGTTAATAATGCGGCGCAGATAACTTGCAGTGCTTCATTTTTTGCACCTTGCGGAACAATTTCGCCTTTGAGTTCGTGTCCGCCTTGAATGATAAATTTTGACATAAAATAAAATATTGTGGTACATTTTTACAACAATTCTATGTTGAAATTATACGGATCTGATATAAAAAGTTCAATCCATTGTGCTAATTTACAAAAATCCGAACTCTCATGTTGTAATAATGCCGAAAATAAACGTTTAAAATCAGTATCCTGCATTGAATTG
>JGI24702J35022_10003060_pt1 | contig 10110 bp, 2 predicted proteins | sample TergutTh196P4_FD_35022 | JGI IMG/M metagenome (IMG submission 35022)
GCTGTCAGTAATGCTTACAACAATATTTACCGCGTCCCCTTCTGCGAACAGGGCCGTTATTACGCCGTTTTCATTCCGGGCCGTTGCGGTTCCTGCGCCGGACGGGTCTGAAGTAACCGTTACCGCGTAGAGGGGATCAAACACCGCGCTGACCGTTGTGTCATAGGCCGGCATGGTAAAACGGTATGTAAAGGTACCGCCCGATTGGGAAATCAGCAACGGCGTGCCGCTCCCCCCGCTCCACGAGTATGTTACATTCCCGGCTGTATGACGGTAATAGGCGGCGGGCGTTACGTTAAATGTAACAGAATTGCCCAGCAGGGCCGTTCCCGGCAGGCCGGAAATGGACCCTCCGGTAAAGGAGGCAACGGACAGGTTTAAATCTTTCCTGGTAAAGCTTCCGCCCACGGTAACGTTGGAATCGGGCATGGTAAATGTTTTTTCGGATGTGCTTACGGTGACATTGCCGGAACCGGCATTGTAGTACAGGCTGGAAATTTCATAACCGGCATTGGGCTGGGGGTCCAGGGTTACCGTATCGTTATAGAATGCGCCTGACGGGGCGTTTATGGTTCCGTTGGCGGTAGTTACCGGCGTTATTGTATAGGTTATCTTGGTGAATGTTACCGTTACGGTTACATTCCCTCCGGGCATGGTAAAGGTATTCCCGGTTAGTGTGCCGACCCCCTGATTGACGTTAATTGCGCCAAGTTTGTAGCCGGTGCTCGGATTCGTCTCTATCATTACCGTGTCACCTGCGGCGAATTCATTTCCCGGCACAATAACCCCGGCCGAATTCCTGATTAAGACATCCCCGTCGCTGCCCGGCGGCGCGGACAAGCTTACCGTGTACAGCCGGGTAAAGTACGCGGTTACGGTTACGCCGTGGGCCAGCACCTGGATATTGTTTACCGCGAACACGGATGTCCCCGGCAGGGGCACGTTGTGCGTAACAGTTTTCTCGCCGTCGTTTACCTCGACTTTTGTAAGCCGGTAACTGGGGCTTGCGGAAGGGCTTACCTCTGCCGTTATGGAATTGCCAATCTGGGCCGTGCTTATCTCTGTCGATCCGCTGAAGAATTTTACCGTTCCTCCGCCCGTGCCTCCCCCGGTGATGCTTGCTATGCCTGTCAGATCGTAATTTATCTTTACAAAGGTGGCGCTTATGTCAACCGTGTCTGTCGGGAGGCTCATTGCGGGAATTTCAAATGACGGGCGGGCGCCGAGGCTGCCGGGATAGCCGTTCATCGCTATGGCAACGGGTGTCTCTGTTTTATTTTTCCAGCATTCAAGGGTGCCAAGTTCGTATCCCGGCGAGGGGCTTATGTCCAGGAACACCGTTGTACCCACCGGCGCTTCGGAAAGGAAGCCGCCGCCGGCGGTTACCGGCGTTACCAGGCCGGTGCTGCGGGTTACCCCGTTTACCTTGTACATAAGGGCGGGGTTCAGCTTAAAGGTAACGGTAACGGTTACATCCCCGGCGGGCATGGTAAACCTGTTGTTAATTGCCCCCGAAATGCCGCTGACGGTTATGACATCGATTACGTAATTTTCATCCGTTACCGAAGTGTAGACGCGGACCGTGTCCCCCGCCGCGAATTCGTCCGTCTCCGCCCCTCCCTGGCGGGCGATGGTTACATCGCCTCTGGGCAGGCCGTTTGCGTCCTGAACGTCTTTGGTAACCTTGTACAGCCTTGCAAACTCCGCGTTAACCGTAACATCCCCGGCGGGCATTTCAATTTGCGTCGTGTACGGCGATGTCCCCGGCAGCGGAATGTCAATGGAGGCGCTTGCCGTGCCGCCTGAAATCTCCACTTTATTGAGCCGGTATTTGGGGCTTGTTTTGGGAGTTACCAGTACCGTTACCGCATCGCCTATCTGCGCCTTGGGAGGGGTTCCCTGTCCGGGGAACTCCACCGTTCCGCCACCCGAACCGCCCCCGGCAAGGGTTGCTATGCCCTTCAGGTTGTAGTTTATCTTTACAAAGGAGGCTGTAATGTCAACCGTGTCAAAGGGGCTGGTCATTTCGGGAATCTTAAAGGACGGGCGGCTTGCCGGGTACCCCGATTTGTCAATGGGAACGACAGGCGGCGCTTTGTTGATCATGTAGCCAAGGCTGTCAATCTCGTAACCAGACGCCGCCTTGATATCCAGGTACGCCGTCGCGCCCGCCGGGGCTTCTGAAAGGAAATTCCCGTTAACAGCCGCCGTCATCGGCGTTACCGACCCGGTGCTTCCGGCAACCTGGTTAATCTTGTACAAAATATTGCTGTTAAGCCTGAAAGTAAGGGTTACGGTTACGTCCCTTGCCGGCATGGTAAACCTGTTGGTTATAGGATCGGCCATGCCGCTGACGGTGACGGTATCAATTACATAATTGTCATCGGTTACTATGGGGTAAACGCGGACCGTGTCTCCTGCGGCGAATTCGTCAGTTTCGGCCCCTCCCTGGCGGGTGATGGTTAAAGTGCCCCTGGAGGCGTCCGGAACCTCCGCCGTCACGGAGTACAGCCGTTCAAATTCCGCGTCTACATTAATGTCATAGGCGGGCATGGTTAAAGAATACGGCGACGATCCGCTTAACAGGATAGTGTACGTTGTTTTTGTATCATCCGTGTATATGTAGCTTACCCCGTCGGTCTTGATCCGGTATTTGGGGCTGGTTTCCGGAGTCACCCTTACCGTTACGTTATCATCCAGCCGGGACCTGGTTATTTGCGTTCCCTGGCTTGTAAAGACAACCCTTCCGCCTTCCGGGGGATTCGCCGTTCCTGTAAGGTACAGATATTTTCGTACAAAAGTGCCGGTTACCGTTACCGGTTCTGTAGGCATCATAAAAGATGGAACCGGCCTTAGGGATGTTCCCGGCGATACCGCTACTTCGTCTCCGGTATTCCGGCCTGTGACGCTCAACCCGGAAATTTCGTATCCCGGCTGGGGCTGTATATCCAGGTAGATCCTTTCATCGGCGTTGGCACGGGGACGGTAGGTTCCGTTTTCCGTTTGAGGCGTTATGGATCCGTTTTCAATGTCGCTGTCTATTGCGATGGAATATGAATTTGCCGGATTCGGAACAAAAGTGGCAACCAGGATCACGTCCCCCTGGGGCATTATGAATCCTTTGGAAACTTCCCCGTCCCCGTTTATGCCCAGGGTGTTCCAGTTGGCCCTTATCGCGCCAAGGGTATAATAGTTGTTAAGGACGTTAACCGAAACGCTCACGCTTTCGCCCTCGGTAAAAAGCGACGCCGGGGCGCCCTCCGCGTTGCGGAGGCTTATATTCGCGATAGACGGATCGGAGGTAAATATTGTAACGGAGTACACCTTCTCCAGCAGCGCGTATATCGTAACGTCGCTGTCCGGCATAATAAAGCTGTCGGAGGGCGGCTCCAGCCAGTTGACGTTGCCTTCGGTGTCAGCGGCGAAAAAACTGTCAAAACCCTTGTCCGGGTCCTTTTTCAGCCTGAATCCCGTGTTGACGGTAAGATCCGCCATTACCTCATCTTCGGTAATGGCGGTGTTTGCGGGCGTTGATGTTACCTCTCCGCCCTCGGGAGGGTCTACGGCAATGCTTAATTTATGCACCTGCCGCGCAAAGGTCCCGAAAATTTCCATGTCCCCTTCCGGCATGGTAATGGAGCAGGTTTGCATCGCTTCGTTATAACGCGGGTAAATGTCGGTGGAAGCGCCGTTTACCGTATAGATCAGGGTGGCCAGCTTGTGATAGATGTCAGGCTTGATGATAAGGGTAATCCGCGCGCCTTTTTCCGCGCTTTTTATGTCATCCTGAACGGTGATTTTTCCGTTGGTTATTTGGTCGGATATAGTGATTCGGTAGCTTGCTTCCTGCCTGGCGGTTGACTGCGGCATGGGATGAAAAAACATCCTGCACGCCGTAAACATGGCGGGTATGAGGAATAAAAATATCAGCCGCCGCAGGTTTTTCATGTCATTTAATTATTCCCAGCCTACGCTCATATCGTAAGAGTCAAGATCATCTGCGGATCCAACATCGCTGTTCCTTATTAAGGGAACATCTTCTGTCGAAGGATCGTCATCCGTCCAGATAACAAATGCCGCGTTGCCCATTCCGCTGGACGCAATGTTCCCGGTAATGCTTCCGCCCCCGTATTTTTCAAACGAACCGTCCGCGTCGTACACTCCGCCGCCGCCGTCCAGGGCCCCTGTTCCTGTCGCCGTGTTGCCGCTTATGGTTCCCCCTTCCATATTAAAGAACCTTGCGTACACTCCGCCGCCTCTGGCCGCCGTGTTCCCGCTTACCGTTCCGCCCGTGATGGTAAATAATGCGGATACAAATATGCCGCCGCCGCTGTCTGCTACTCCCGTTCCTGTAGCTGTATTGCCGCTGACGGTTCCGCCTTCCATGGCAAATTTCTGCCTACTGTATATTCCGCCGCCTCTGACCGCGGTATTCCCGTTAATGGTCCCGCCTTTCAGGGTAAAATACAGGGATAAGTTGTAAACCCCGCCGCCGCCGTTCATTTCGCCGCTACCGCTTGCCTCATTCCCGTTAACGGCGCCGTCTGTCATGCTAAAAACACCGGATTGAGAGACATACACCCCGCCGCCCGAGGCCGCGATGTTTTTTTCACCTGCGCTTCCCCCAACGGTTCCTTTTTTAAGGGCGAAGCTGCTTCCGCCGGCCACATACACCCCGCCGCCGGATGTCGAGGCAGTATTTCCGCTAATGGCGCCGTTTTCGCCATCCATTTCAAAGCTGCCCATATTGAAAACTCCGCCGCCGCTTGCGGCGCTGTTTCCGCTTATTGCCCCGCCCTTCATAATGAAGGTTCCGGAATCAGGCACTGCGGCGTTGGAGGCGGAAATGTATACCCCGCCGCCATTGGCTGCGTTAATATTTCCGCTTATGGTTCCAACATTCAAGGTAAATTTCCCCAGGCTGTACACCCCGGCGCCGTATCCTGAAGCGGCGTTTGTTTCATTCCCGCTTACAGTGCCCCCGTCCATAGTAAAGCTGCCCCGGTTAAAAACCCCGCCGCCGTTAACCGCTTTATTCCCGCTTATAGCCCCGTTTTTTAAATTGAACGTTCCGGAACTGTCAACGTACACCCCGCCACCTTCCCCGTTTGACGCGTTGCCGCTTATGGTTCCGTCTTCCATGGTAAAGGCCCCGCCGTTTCCGATGTACACCCCGGCGCTGTTGAATCCTGCAAAGCCGCTGATTTCCCCGCCTTCCATGACAAAGGTTCCGCCGGGTACATATACCCCGCGCCCGGCTTTTGAATCCCCGCTAAGGGTAAGGCCGGCGCTAAGGGTCAGCGAGGCCCCGTTATTTACCGTAAAAAGATCCCCGCCGGAACAGCTTACGGTAACGGCGCCGCCGCCAGCCTCCAGCGTTATGTTTATTCCTTCACCTGAAATGCCGGAGGGCATAAGGGTCTGGCTGCTGTAGATTTTTACCGTATAATCGCCAGCGCCGGTAATTGAATCCAGCGCCGTTTCCAAATCGAGGAACAAGGTCTCTATGCCGTCTTTTATGACGGAGACCTGCCGGGGCTGCCATAGGGCGTATACGGTAATATCCCCTTTAATCAGGGTATCCTCAAAAAAATTTTCCTCGTCGGCGTCGCTTTCGGTGTTCCAGCCGCAGAACAGGTATCCCGGCCTTGAAGGAGGCGCGGGCAGCGGGCCAACCCTAAAGTCCGGCACTCCGTTTATATGTATTGTGCGGGGCACGGCTTCCGTACTGCCCGCGTCGCTGTTGTTCTTGTTAAAGGTGACTATAAAATAATCTCTTTGTTCGGGATCGTTGTTACAGGCGGTAAATGCCGCCGATGCGGCGATAAAAGCGATGGTCCCCAAAATAACAATAATTTTCTTCATTATAACCTCCCAATTGTTATTTACTAAAAAAAACGCCCGGCCACATTGAAGTAACCGGGCGCTTAGGTGTTTTCACCGGTTAGGTGTCAGTCACCATTCATTGTTAAAATTTAACGTGTACCGCTACATAGTAGGAGCCAACGGCGTCCCAGGGAAGGATAGCCTCGTAGATCCCGTTAATTATTATGGGGCTGTTGTTGTTAAGCATCATCTGGCCGGGGGAAGTTTGGATACCATCCCTCTTATTCTTCACAGAATCCTTGAGCAGGTTTTTGATATCAATCTGCACTGCCTGTACGGTGTATAGGGTATACTCTTCGGTGTTGAAGTCGATTTTTACCGTAACGGTACTATCACCGTTATCAATAACGGTAACGGTTCCAACGGCATTGTTTTGTGATGCGACCATGTCCACTACCGGGCTTATGCTCGGATCAAAAGCCATTTCCCAGCCGCTTTCCAGACGGTAAACGCCGTCTTTCACATCGTCCGACGGATGACGGAAATCAACATCATCTGTTACCCAGCCGGCCCAGCCTGAGCCTCTGGCGGCAGGGTTGGTGGGCAGATCTTTCGGCAGCCTGTTGTTCACCAGAACCTTGTCAATTCCATCACCGAGGTCCTTCTCAATGTTGATCACGCTGGCAAAAATGATGCCGCAGGGGTTGTTGGTTATCTTATAATCATTATTCTGGGTTTCCCCTTCAACATACTCAGAATTGGCTGCATAGAATTCAACCTTGTTTGAACCGACCTGAAGGTAATTATAGATGTCCGCAAAGTAAATCTGCTGCCAGGCATTTCCGTCAAAAGCGTCATCCGAAAGATCCCTAAAGGTTTCCCCATAACCAGGAACATCCCTGCCTTTCAAGGCTTTTTCGGTCCAGGCTACTATTTGTTCGTTAACAAACAGTATGGCGACATTGTCACAGGCAAAATAGATAGGCACCGCATATTTGTAATTTTCTACATCGCTTACGCCGTCGCGCATGACAATACCGGCATAGTCATCAGCAGAAAGATCGAACGTTGTCTGGTAATGGATAATCTCCGAACCGGTGGTTCCCCATTTCCAACTGTCACTGCGGTCCCAAATCCAGGTAGGCCCGTACTTCATCATGTCGTCAAAAGCGGCCGGGTTACTGGCTCTTACCCCTGCGTTCCAGTAGGCTTTGATGTTGGGATCGTACAGGTGCAGCGGTTTCCTATAGGTGCCGCCATTCCATTTGCCCTTGGCATCAACGACAAAGGTTCCAAAATCCGCGTTGTTGTTGGCCTTGCTGATAATTTCAATGGTTTTCTTTTGGAGCGTCGGAACTACGGAAATGATGTCGGCTTCTTCGTAACCGTCTACCAGCCTTTCCTTTATCTGGTAGCTGCCGTTTTTGTCGACTTCAAAGGTTACCACAGGGGCCCCTTCGCTATCCTTAGTGAGGGTTTTGGTGTCAATGATTTCTCCACTGACCACGTCTATAAGGTCAAAAGTAAATACATCGCTTTCTTCCCAGTCTTCAACAGCCACGAAATCGCCGTTGGCCTTGTAAACCTCTTTGGTAAAGCTCAGGATAAATTTTTCTGAATATACAGGATCGTCCATCATTTGGCTGTAAGGCTTGTCAATCTCTTCCCATTCGGAAATAAAAACCATGTTGATGTTGAAGGAGCCGTTTCCGTTCTGCTTGGGCTGCTGGTCTTTAAGTACCGCCACGCTATCGCCGTCTTCGCCCTCTTCCCATTCGTAATACGCTTTCCCGCTGGGTATTTTATACAGATACCATTCTTTGCCGTTGGCGGTTACGATATTATCCTCTGAAGCTTTCCCGATGGCGTAATCCCAGTAAGTGTCGGAAACTTTTTTGGTTAACACAAAGCCCTTGTACTCGTCAAATTTCGCGGTTTCAACCAGCAGGAAGCATTCTTCAGCCTTCTGCTTGTCGGCCCAGTAGAAGTAGACGCCGGGGAAATCGTCGCTGTGGGCGTTGGACGGAATCTTGGGGCCGCTGGCGTTATCGCGATCGCTTTCAAAAGGAAACACGTCCTTCGCCAGGGCCAATTGTTCGGGGTCCAGCCGAATTTCGTCGCTTTTTGCAGCCCTTGAAAGATCGGCCAGCGGATCGGCGGGGCCTGCGCAGCCGGCCAGAATAAGGCCGAATGCTAAAAGTACGGTTACAAAGCCGAAAATTGTTCTTTTCATAAAAGAACCTCCGTTTATTAAACTAAGCAGTTTTTTAATTGGGCAACGCCCAACGGGTTTATCGTTTATACAAATAAACCCCTCCTACTACTCAGTGTATAGTCTGTTTTCCGTTTTGTCTAGTGGAAAAACGCCGTTTCCCCAAAAAAATTCACTTTTTTTTACGATATTAAGAAGTTCCCGGGAAGTTGTATAAGCCGTTGGTTTGCAGTTGGCAGCTTCTTTCATATCCTTTTTCACCTATTATTGTAGCAACAACCGTGCCAAGCCCTTTTGTTTGTTTTTTTAGTTTTGTAAGTCATTATGGGATAAGGAATTAGCTTTTGCCTGTTTTGAAAGGGATTGTTGTTTCAGCCAAAAGCGTATGTTTTTTTATACAGTGTTTTTGAAAAATAGTATGAAATTTATAATATTTTGACATCAAAACAGGCAAAAAACGCCCGGCCGCACAAGGCGGCCGGGCGTTAGATTCGGTGACTGTCACCGTTTTGGGTTTTTACTTGTTGGTGTGGATAACCACGTAGTGGGTGTTCCCCGGCGCGTATTCGTGGAGGTTGTCGCCCTTCGCCTTCCANTCNCCCGTCAGAAGCGGGATGTCCGCGTCAACGGCAAAACTCTTGTTTATTTCGTAGTTCCCGTTGCCGAGGTTGAGNGTCTGTATCCGCGCTACGCTCGAGAAGACGCTGGCCTGGACGGTCACGCTGCTGTTGGTCACGCGGACCTCGTCGGTGCCGTACTCGATTTCAATCAGAATCCCGGCCAGGGTGTCGGTGAGCGTGACCTTGCCGATGACGTCCCATTTGCCGTCAAGAAGGTCCACGGTCCTTGTCTCGCCCGCGCTTAGCTCGATAGCCATGTCCCAGTTGTCATTGAAGCGGGTCACGCGGTCCAGAACCGCACCCATCGCCTGGGGGAACTCGCCGCTTACCGCCCACCCGGCGCCGCCGGAGCTGCCGATCGTGACGGCCTTCCTCAGGTCCTTCTGCACGTTGGCGAACTCGCCGTCGCCGCCGCCTTCAAGCTTCTTCTCCATATTGATGACGCTTGCGAAGATAAGGCCGCAGGGGTTGTTGGTGATGTTGTAGCCGTCGTTCTGGGTGTCGCCGGCGACATGCTCGGAGTTGGCCGCGAAGAACACTACCGAGTTCGGCCCTTCCTGGAGGAAGGGGTAGAGGTCGGCGTAGTACACTTTCTGCCATTTGTTCCCGTCAAAGCCGGCGTCGGAAAGGTCGGTGAACTCGTAGTAGTTTTCCACGGCGCCTTTAATGGCCATGTCGGTGTAGCGGACCAGGCTCCCGTTCACGTACAGGACCGCGGCGTTGTCGGCCGCGAACCATATCGGGACGCCGTATTTGCCTTTGGCCGGGTCGCTCGCGCCGTCGCGGAGGACAATGTCGGCAAGGTCGTCAATTACGAACTCGGTGGTGTAGTGGATGATCTCGGAACCGGTGGTCCCCCACATCCAGCTGTCCGGGCGGTCCCAGATCCAGGCGGGGCCGAACTTGGCAAGGTCCGCGTAGGCGGGGTCGCCNGCAAGGGTCTCGTTCCACTGGGTCTTGATGTCCCTGCTTTCGCCGGGCATCTTCCACGTCCCCGCCGGGTCCACCGCGAAGGTCCCGCCTTCCTGGAAGTCGCGGCTGATTATGCTGACCGTTTTCTTNTGGACGGACGGGAACACGGTTATGCCTTCTTCCGGGGGGGCCGCGTAGTCGGAGGTCCCGTCGATCCTTTCCTTCACGGTGTAGCTGTCGTTGCTGTCCACTTCGAAGGTTACGACGCTGGAGCCGTCAAGCTGCCTGGAGGCCTTGAGCTCGTCGCCGAGGTAAAGGTCGAACCAGAAATACTTCGCGTCCTCTTTCCAGTCCTCGAAGTCGACCTTGTTCCCTTTCGAGTCGTACACGGCCTTCTCGAAAGATATAACGTACTTTTCGGTATCGACTGCGGGGGCCCAAATCTCGGACGGCGGCTTGTCGATGGGCTCGAACTCGGGGATGAACACCATGTTGATGTTGAAGGAGCCGTTGCCGTTCTGCTTGAGCTGCTGGTCTTTG
>JGI24702J35022_10003061_pt1 | contig 10109 bp, 8 predicted proteins | sample TergutTh196P4_FD_35022 | JGI IMG/M metagenome (IMG submission 35022)
AAGGCGTTGTTGAGCGATGTCAAAAAAGCAGATGCTTTGTCGGGCGCACGCGGAAGTTCATTTATGCAGCAATCTGTTGCACGCGGTATGCAGGCGGCAGGCGAAAACCCAAGTGGTGGCGGAATGGGTATGGCATTCATGGGAATGGGAATGGGCGCTGCCGGAAATATGATGGGCGCCATGCAGCAGCAAGGTGTAACGCCCCAATCGCAGTTTATTCAAAACCAACAGCAGCAGTATCAACAACCGCAGCAGCAGTTTGCCCCTCCTCCGCCCATGCCTCCTCCGGCGCAAGTGTTTCATGTCATAGTGGGCAACGCACAGCAGGGACCCTTCGGTGTAGCGCAATTGCAACAAATGGCGCAAATGGGGCAATTACTGCCCGACACAATGGTTTGGTGCGCAGGAATGCCCGGATGGGCTGCCGCAGGTACAGTACCAGCGTTAGTTTCACTCTTTGGTGCGGTTCCTCCTCCTCCGCCACCACCGGTAATGTAATGGAGAATAGAAACGGGGAAAAAGGGGAAATGGTGGAAAAAGGGAAAAATGGTGGAAATGGGGAAAACAGGGAAAAATGGTGGAAATGGGGAAAACAGGGAAATGACTTCCCTAACTTTCCCTATTTCCCCTATTTCCCCAGCTTCCCCTATTTCCCCTATTTCCCCCAATCAATAAAAATCATTAAAATAAATTATCATGGAAGAACCTAAAATCATTCAAACAGATGTAGGAGCAAAAGATGGGCAAAATAAATGTCCCAAGTGTGGAGCAACAGATATATCGCTTAATGTAAATACCGGACTTTTAAGATGTAATTTTTGTCGACACGAATTTCAGCCGGAAAAAGTTGCAGGATTGGAAACCGATTTAAGCAAGCTGGAAGGTCAGATCATTGGTTCCGGCGCTCAAGATATTGTGGCAGACACAAACGAGGTATTGACCTTCAAATGTAGCAGTTGCGGTGCAGAGGTGGTCATTGACACCACAGAAGCAACGCAGGCAAGATGTCACTGGTGCCGTAATACATTATCGGTGAATCAGCAAATCCCCAATGGCGCTGTTCCCGATGTAGTATTACCATTTATGTTAAAGAAAGAAGATGCAAAAGCCAAAATTGAAAAATTTGTAGGCAGCAGAAAGTTTTTTGCACACCCTGTATTCAAAAAAGAATTTACTGCCGAAAATATTATGGGCGTCTATCTACCTTATATGGTAGTAGATGTGAATGCGCACGCAAATCTTACAGGTCAAGGCGAACGTTTAGTTAGAAAATATACTCGCGGCGAAGGGAAAGATAAAAAAACATATTATGACGCCGATCTTTATGATGTTGAAAGAGAATTTGATATAGTTATTGATGGATTAACTGTTGAATCAAGCGCCGATAAATTAAACAATAAAGCATCCAACAAAACAAACAATGTTATCAATGCTATTATGCCTTTTGATATTGAAAACAACGTAAAATGGAACGCTAATTATTTAAAGGGTTATACATCAGAAAAGAGGGATACCAATATTGAGCAGTTAAAAGGTGTTGTTCATACACAAGCGAAAGATATATCAAGGTTTAAGGCGAATGAAACATTGAAAGAGTATGACCGTGGCGTTGCCTGGTCAAGAGAGGACTTGAATGTTAAAGGCGAACAATGGAAAGCAGCATATTTGCCTGTGTGGCTGTATAGTTATCATCAGAAAAATAAAAACCTGTTACACTATGTAGCAGTAAACGCCCGGACAAAAGAAACGATGGGCAGCGTCCCGATAAATATGCTAAAATTGTTGGTTACATCTGCCATTGTAGAGGTGATAGGTTTTGTGCTTTGGTTGATCACAATGCCTTTGTCTGCTTCTCCTTCGGAAACGGATAATGATGGGAATGTTGGCTGGCTTTTCTTAACGTTAGGATTTGTTTTTTACGGCATTATGTATGCAAGGTATCGTAATAGAGGCGCCAGACATAGACACGAGACCGAAACAAAATCAACGATGGACAACCTGCGAAAGAAAGATAATCTGGTTTCAAGAAAAACGGGACTTACAAAGTCAAGAATGGTGGGGGCAAATAATACATCTGTTAAAGGACAGTCCGGTATAGAGAGTTTGAGTTTGAAATTTCTTCAGTGATTGATACAGCCCCTGACTCGATGAGAAGCGTCATTTTGCAAAAACGTTTCCGTACAGATCAAACTCTGTTGCATCATATATTTCAACAGGATAGAAATTTCCAATTTCCAAACTGACATCGCTTTGGGGAATCAGCACTTCCATATCCACTTCGGGTGAATCGTATTCGGTACGGCCAACATAAAAGTTGCCTTCGGTGCGGTCGATGAGGGTAGTGAAAATTTTACCGATTTTTTGCCGGTTCAGTTCTTCGGAGATGCGCCGTTGAATCGTCATGATATGTTCGGCGCGTTGCTGTTTCACTTTTTGGGGAATCCTGTCGCGGTAATGATCAGCGGCGTAAGTATGTTCCTCGTGAGAATAGGTAAAAACCCCCAGCCGGTCGAAACGTGTTTGTTCTATAAAATCGGTCAATAACAGAAAATCCTTTTCCGTTTCGCCTGGATGACCGACGATGAGCGTGGTGCGAAGCGCTATATCAGGAACTTTGCTACGTATCTTTTCAATCAGTGCAATCGTTTCGCTGCCGGTGATGTTACGTCGCATTTTTTTCAGCACTTTGTCGGAAATGTGCTGCACGGGGATGTCGATGTAACGGCATATTTTGCGTTCGCGTAGCATCATTTCCACAATTTTCATCGGGAAACGGTTGGGGTAAGTGTAATGCAGCCTCACCCAGTCGATACCTTCTATATCGCAAAGGCGGGCTGTAAGTTCGGGCAGCATTTGTTTCCTGTATACATCTAATCCGTAGTAAGTAATATCCTGCGAAATTACTAACAGTTCTCTGACGCCCTTTCCGGCAAGAAACGAGGCCTCAGCAATTACATCTTCCAATGGCGTTGAAACATGTGCCCCTCGAATACGCGGTATGGAACAGAATGCGCAGGTACGGCTGCATCCTTCAGCTATTTTGAGATAAGCATAATGTGCAGGTGTGGAAATAATTCGCTCATTGCGGAATTCATAACGATATTCGTCGGCTATACAACGTATGATATCTTCCAAATTGCGAGCGCCGAAATACCGGTCTACTTCCGGAACTTCCTGTTCCAATTCTTTTTTGAACAGTTCCGACAGGCATCCCGTTACAAACAAATGCTCAATGACTCCTTTTTTCTTTGCTGCTACGCATTGCAAAATCATATCCACCGATTCCTGTCGTGCATCGTGAATGAAACCGCAGGTATTCACTACCACAATCGACGCTTCGTATAAGTGTGCATCATGCATGACAGTGAACCCGGCTGCATCCAACTGCCGCATCAGGCGCTCCGAATCCACCAGATTTTTTGAGCAGCCCATGGTGATGATGTTGATTTTTCTTACCACGCCGTTCTGAAATCGCCCGGATTCTTTTTCTTTTCATATTTCAGGTCTTGCAGGGTAGCCGACTTGACATTGATTTTGAAAAAGTAGAATTTGTTATTGCCAAACGGCGAAAAATTAAAACTCATCTGCCAGCAATGGAGGTCGCGCGTGATGGTTCCTGTAGTGTAGGCAATCTTTTTGGCGTCGAAATCGTATGACGACGAGAAGTTGAGCGACCATTTCGCCGTCAAATTTACATTTCCCGAAATGGACAGGGTTTGTGTAAATTTTCCGTCAAACACCGGTTTGGAATACGTAAGATTATAGTTGAAGCTTACATTCCAGGGAACGTCAAAATAGGTATAATCTTCTTGGGTTTCCCCCTTTTTATCATCTTTTTTCTTGTCATTCTTATTCAGAGGCAGTGAAATACCGGTGCTGAAATTCATGGTGGTAAGTTTCGGGCCAAATTGGTCGATTCTGGTTCCCGCAGGGGTTAGTTTGTATGGATTGACAGTTCCGCTCATGGTCAGGTTTATCCCAAGTATGGTGGTGTTGGCTGACAGTTGAACGTTGCTGAATTTCATAGTATCGGCAAAAATATTGTACGAAGAAGTTGCACTGATGTTATTCAGTATTTTGATTTTCTTTGACTGTACGTTACTGGTAGTGTCGTCCGAACGTACTTTGGCTTCCACATTGCCGTTCACTCCGAAATTCACCGTACCGGTTTGCCTACGCGATGGTGTGGGCGCACTGTAAGCCCCCTGGCCTTGATAGATCGAATATTCCTTTACGTTTCCGTTACCATCCACATATTCTTCATAGTAATTGAAAAAGCGACTTAAATCAGGCACATAACTGATGCCCATCGTGGGTGAAATAACGGTTCGGATAGCCATCACTTTCGAATTGGGTTTGTGGCTATAATCATTGGTCAGGTAAAATTTGGGAGTCATCGAGATGGAAAGAGTGGGTGCCAGGGCATGTGCATACGACAGTCTCCGAATGGTATCTATATTGACAACGCCCTTTCTGGGATCGATAGAATCGGGCACAAACGATTGCCGAATTTCACTGGTATAAAATACCCCTGTGTAATTCATCGAAGGGGTGATATTAAAAAATTTCAACGCCTTGAAATTGATGGAAAACGGAATTTTATGCTGGAAGCCATTTTTCATATTTTTCAGGTTGTTATCGCTAAAGAGATTGTCTTCGTGTCCTGTAAGCGTATTTTGCATACTGGCGTCGTATTGCAGGGCGATATCCTCGTACCATTTGGCTTTGCCCACAGATTCCTTTTTCCTGAACGGGTAAATACGCTCCATCCTGAAATTGAAATTCGGTAATTCAATCGTCACCATCCCGTTGGACGAACTCTGGTTGGCCCTCATGTTGGTGGACAAACTGAAAGGCGTATTGGGCCATTTTTGAGAGAATGAAATACTTGATGTTTTTGTATTGTTAAAGGTTGAATTTTGACTGTTTGGATTTTGATTGGTAAAGTTAAATTGCTTGTCGTATGAACTGCTGCTGTAATTGACGCTTGCCTGAAAAGTATGGTTGGGATTGGCTTTGGCGTCCTGCCGGTGCGACCATTGTATAGAGTACTGTTTGGTTTTGGTCTGGTCTAATCCTTTTTCACCGCTTACGGATACGCCATAACTCATGGTCATGTCGCCCGAATATTTGTAGCGTTTCATGTAACGGGAGGTCAAATTCGATCTCCATGTTCCGGTCGAATATATATCGCCCATGATCTGGGCATCAAAATGGTCGTTGAATGCAAAATAGTAACCACCGTTGGTCAGGCTCAACCCACGGCTTACTTCCATCCCGATGCTGGGCGGAATCATCCCGGAAACGGCTTGCTTGTTGGTTTGCGGGAAAAATCCAAAAGGCAGGAACAGAGGATACAGCGGTATGTCTAATAGTTCCATGTATGCAGGGCCAAACACTACCTTGTCGCCCGGTATTACTTTAGCTTTGCTCAACCTTAAACCGAAATGCGGATGATCGGCATCGCAGGTGGTATAAATCCCGCCACCTATATCAATGTGTCCGTCGGCATAACGTTTGGATTTTTCTGCCTGCAGGAAACCCTCGCCCTGTTTGGTTTTGATTTCGTGGATGAAGGCTTTTTGGGTTTCAAAATTATACGACAGTTTGGCTGCATCAAATTCCTGGCTACCCTGCTTAAATTGAGGAGCTTCAAGATAGTTATTGAGACTGTCCCTCCCGCCCTGGGCATAAACAATCTTTGATACCATGTCAAACTCTGTGATGTACGCTTTCAATTCAATATCTTCGTAGTTGATCTGTGTTTCTTTGTACATGTAAGCACGTCTATTCTGTATGATAAATTTGACAGAATCGGCAGCTTTGTATTTGATTCGGGATTTGAACATCGGCTCCTTTGTCAGAACAACGGCTGTAGAATCAACGAAAAGGCTGTCGCTTGCAAATTGGGTTGTGGCAAGCGTATCAAGCCTTACAGCAAGAGAGTCTACGGCAGTGGCAATGACTAAGCTATCGGTTCCCGGCACATCCTGCGCAACAACAGTTCCGACATTTATCAGCAGAAACAATACAAAAAGATATAAAATGTACTTCAAAAATACTATTTTTGTGGCAAAATTTATTATTAAAAACAACCGACAAAGGTAAGCATTCTTTGCAAATGAATAAACTTTGGTATTTATTATGTTTTTTTGTTCTGTTTTTTTTGCAGACAGTGATGGTTTATGCGCAGGATAATCAGGGTTCGGCGTTAAAAAAGGTGGTGATCGACCCGGGACACGGAGGCGTTGACCCCGGTGCGAGTGGCGCAAGATCAAAAGAAAAGGATATTGTTCTCGATATTGCCTTGAGAGTGGGGAAAATGATCAATGCGAAATTTCCCGACGTGGAAGTGATCTACACCCGCAAAACCGATGTGTTTGTTGAACTCGACAAACGCAGCGACATTGCAAACAAAGTGCACGCCGATCTTTTTATTTCCATTCATGCCAATTCGGTGAAACGAGGAAGCAAATGTCCATCAGGGACAGAGACTTTTGTGATGGGAAACAGTAGAACGGCGGCTAACATGGAAGTTGCCCAACGCGAAAATGAAGTTATTCTTCTTGAAGAAGATTATTCGACACGCTACGCAGGATTTGACCCAAACAAGCCCGAATCATACATCATTTTTCAACTGATCCAAAATTCGCACCTGAGTCAAAGTATCGATTTTGCGGAAGAAATACAGAATCAGTTCAAAGATTTTGCAAAAAGAATTGATCGACGTGTGAATCAGGCTAATTTTTTAGTCTTATGGAAAACTGCCATGCCCAGCGTATTGATAGAACTGGGTTTCATCTGCCATCAGGAAGAAGAAAAATATATGAGCTCTGCAACGGGTAAGGAAAAATTGGCAACCGCTATTTTTCAGGCATTTTCTTCCTACAAAGCCAAAATAGAAGATCGCAGTTCGTTCCGTCAGGATGATACAGGTACTGTTAAACAACCCGAACCTCTAACCACAAAACCCGAAACCACCAACTCAAAACCACCGGCTCAAAATCCAAACGGCAAAGCCGCGAACGAAGTTAAAACCGAATCGTCCGCTTCAAAAAAGGTAGAGTTTTGCGTACAGATAGCCAATAATTCCAAGCCAATGGATACTAATCCGGACAATTTCAACAAACGCACTGATGTAGAACGAATTCAGGCAGGTGCTAATCTTTACAAATATATTCTTGGCAGAACCGCCAATTACGCCTCGGCACAGGAAACGCTACAAAAGATTCGCGCCGATTTTCCGGATGCTTTTTTGGTCTGCATCGTTGATGATCAAATAATTCCTTTGGCAGAAGGACTGAAACTAATCAATAACTGATAACTGAATAGCTGAATGATCAACATAAAGAAAATTCTTTACTCGAACTTGAGTTGCGACAACTATTTACGTGTTCTTCAACGCAGTTATTTCCTTTTATACAGGCTTGGCATCCTGAAATTCAATCCCAAATTTACATATCACTACTATGTGAAAAACCTGATAAATAAAGGTGATACAGTTATTGACACAGGTTCCAACCTGGGTTATTTTTCTATCCTGTTTGCCCGATGGGTGGGAAATGAGGGAAAAGTCTATTCTGTTGAACCGGTTTCTATTTACAATAAAATATTTGAAGAACAGGCTCGAAAATACCGGAACATCATTCTTTTCCCCTACGCTTTGGGGAATGAAGAGAAAGATGTGGAATTGGTATCTGTGGTTACTTCAGGATATTTGCGCACAGGGCTCTCGCATGTTTACAACGTTGAAAAAGACGACGCCAATAAAACCTATGGATTCAGAGTACATGCGCAAATGAAGATTGCATCCAAATTGTTTGCTGACATACCAAAAATCAATTACATCAAAATTGATATAGAGGGCGATGAGTATGCCGTCTTGTCGGATATGCGTGAGTTGATACAAAAACACAAACCCATTATTCAGGTTGAAATGAATGATCATAGAGTAACGGATTTACTTCATCAACTTGGTTACAATGCCTACAAAGTGGCAAGTAAAAAGTTGGTAAAAATAGAAACGGAAGAAGTCCTGGAGGGTGATTGCATTTTTTTGAATAACTGAATGAATGAAGAAAGTCCTGATCATCACATACTATTGGCCGCCGTCTGGCGGGGCAGGCGTACAGCGCTGGTTGAAATTTGTCAAATACCTTCCCGAATTTGAGATTCAGCCTGTCGTGCTTACCGTTGATCCGGTACAGGCTGAATATCCGGTTCTTGACTATTCGCTCGAAAAAAATATCGCGCCCGATTTAGAAGTGTACCGTACCGGAAGTAAAAGCGTTTACAATGGGTATAAAAAAATTACAGGTTCAGGAACAGTGCCGTATGGTGGTTTTGTCAATGAGAGTCAGCCCGGCTTGCTGCAAAAATTTGCCCGGTTTGTACGAGGCAACTTTTTTCTGCCCGACGCGCGCCGTGGATGGGTCAAATACGCCTTTGCCGAAGCCTGCCGCATCATTGAAAAACACGGTATCGATACTATCATCACCACAGGGCCGCCTCATTCTACGCATCTTATTGGCTTAAAACTAAAGAAAAAATATCGTGTCCAATGGATTGTCGATTTTCGTGATCCATGGACAACAATATATTACAATGATTCGCTGTACCAGACACGCTGGGCGCGAAAAATCGACCAGCGAATGGAACAGACGGTGCTTGATGCCTGCGATCACTTGTTGCTGGTTTCGGTAGATCGGGAAAAACTCTCTGTCGATCCGCAAAAAGTAACGTTCCTTCCCAATGGGTTTGATGCCATTGATTTCGGTGTCAAAAAGTCCTGTTTTCCGGAAATTTTTACTTTTTGCTACACAGGCACGATTGCCAACAGTTACCCGGTTGCGCAACTTTTGGAAGCGTTTGAATTTCTGCGGACACAAACCGCATTAAGACTACTTTTTGTTGGTAGAATAGATGATGGTATCAAAAAAAAATTTGGTGATTGTCTGGGCGACTCTGTCGAGTTTGTTGATTTTGTATCACACGCGGAGGCAATAGAATTTATGCTATCGTCGCATGTTCTTTTGTTGATCATCCCAAAAACGGAAAGCAACCGGTTCATTATGCCCGGAAAACTGTTTGAGTATTTGGCAACGGGGAAAACCATCATGGTGGTTGGCCCTCCCGACAGTAAAGCCACACAAATCATCACGCAAGCCAGAGCAGGATCGGCATTTGATTACGATGACGCAGAGGGAATGAAGAGATTCATGCTGCAACAGTACCAATCATACAGGGAAAGGAAAAAACCTGAATCTGATTCTGATTATATTCAGGGATTTAGCCGCAGAGCGCTGACAGGGAAAATTGCGGGGATTATCAAAAGGAAAGTTGATACAATAATAAGTTGCATCCTGGTTTAATAAAAATGTCTACTGATGAGTTATATATGCGCGAAGCCCTCAAGGAAGCATGTAAATCCATTGATAAAGATGAGGTTCCTGTAGGTGCTGTGATTGTTGCAAACGGAAAAATAATAGCGCGTGCACATAATCTTACTGAAACCCTCAACGATGTGACTGCTCATGCCGAAATGCAGGCTATTACGGCAGCCGCATCGTATCTTGGCGGGAAATACATGAGAGACTGCACCCTGTATGTAACCCTCGAACCCTGCCAAATGTGCGCCGGGGCGCTCTATTGGGCGCAAATGGCACGGGTGGTTTATGGAGCAACAGATGCCAAACGGGGTTTTTCTTTATGTCTACCGTCACCGCTGCACCCTGCCACAATTTTAATGAAAGGTGTCCTCGAAAAAGAATGTGCTGACATACTGATTGATTTTTTCAAAAAAAAACGGAAGTAAGTAGTGGTTAATTAACAAATCCTTTGGTGCAGTTGAAACAGCAGTATAATTATTTTTGTCATTACAGAAAAAAGCAGTACTTTTGGGCCTTTTAAAAACAGATATTTTCGTGAAAAAATCATTCATCATCTTTTTAGTTTCCGTGCTGACCTTTGGTTCGTTACGCGCGGATGAAGGCATGTGGTTGTTGCCGCTTTTGGAAAAACTGAACATCAACACCATGCAGAAAATGGGTTGCCGACTTAGTGCTGAAGACATTTACAGCATCAACCGATCGAGCATCAAAGATGCCATC
>JGI24702J35022_10003062_pt1 | contig 10108 bp, 8 predicted proteins | sample TergutTh196P4_FD_35022 | JGI IMG/M metagenome (IMG submission 35022)
GTGGGCAAGGTATGCGGCAAAGTCCTTCTTGGTTATGGTTGGCATTTATTCTTTTCCTCCAATGTGGTGATGTGGTATGCTATAGATAAACGAATTTCAACAGGCTATGGATTCACATGTAGGAGCGATTATCAATCGCCCGATACGGAACAAAACGAAAGTGCGTAGTAAAAACCAACTACGCACTTTGTGATTAATTCGTATCCTCTGGTTCCGGATTTCGCATTATCCTTGACCTAGAAATACCTCTCCAACAAGCCCTTGAAAGCTTTGCCATGGCGAGCCTCGTCGCGAGCCATCTCATGGACGGTGTCGTGGATCGCGTCAAGATTCAATTCTTTCGCGCGCTTCGCGAGATCAGTCTTGCCCATGGTCGCGCCGTTCTCCGCCTCGACGCGCATCTCCAGATTCCTCTTCGTACTCGTAGTCAGCACTTCGCCAAGCAATTCAGCAAACCTGGACGCGTGATTCGCTTCTTCAAGCGCAGCAGTTTCCCAATAGAGCCCGATCTCCGGATATCCCTCGCGATGAGCTACGCGCGCCATAGCGAGATACATGCCGACCTCTGCACATTCGCCTTCGAAATTGGCGCGCAGATCGGCGATAATGTCTTCACGGGCGCCTTCCGCGACTCCGACAACATGCTCGGATGCCCAGGTCAAATCAGACGATTGAGCGATAAACTTTGAAGCCGGGGCTTTGCATACCGGGCATTTTTCAGGCGGTGCATCGCCTTCGTGGACATAACCGCATACGGAACATACAAACTTTTTCATGATAGCCTCCTAAATAATTTATTATAACGGTGATCATTGATCATCCGCAGTATACGTGTTTATAACAAGAGTTCATTGAGAATGGTTTTCGCGAAGCGAAAACTCATTAAATAGCGTTTCAACGAAGCGGGAGATATGCTCGCCGCTTGTTGCGAAAACGGTACCCACCGCCTACGCTTCGCTTAGAGGCGGGGGACCTCTCTAGCGAAGTTATACCAGCTCCTTGATAAGCGTGGAGCGGTCCTTCTCCGAAAGATAGCGCAGCGGTACGTCAAGCACAGTTTTTGCACCATATAATCCGTCCGCCGCCATCCTGAAAGCCGCGCGCGCATAAGCAACCATGATGCTTCCGGTGAATTCCGGATTAGAGTCTAATCTCAGCGAGAACTCTATCATGTGATTGTTTTCACCGGTACTGCCNCTGTGTAAAACCATTCCNCCGTGCGGCATTCTGGAATGATTTGCNTTAAACTCTTCATCATCAATAAAAGTGACGGTNGTATCGTAATCGGCGAAATAATCGGGCATTGATTTGATCGTTGCCTCGATTGTTTTTTCGTCAGCTCCCGGTTCCGCGACGACGAAACACTCACGCAGATGTTTTTGCCTTGCCGTGAAACTGGGCCTTTCGCCTCTGCGCACGGCCTCGACCGATTCCTCTATCGGAATGCTGTATTGAACCGCGTTTTTCACGCCCTGTATGCTGCGCACTGCCGTGGAGTGGCCTTGGGACACGCCTTTTCCCCAGAAAGTGTAACTTGCGCCGTCCGGTAATATAGCATCAGAAATAGCTCTGATCATTGAGAATAGNCCNGGATCCCANCCAGCCGCTATTATTGCCGTTGTATTCTTCGCAGCTGAATCGACGGAAGTAAGGTATTCCGGGATTTTCGCATGCGTATCATAACTGTCGACAATATTATACATTGCGGCGAACTGCGGCCCATGCCCTGCAAGATCGTTCGCCGAACTGCCGCAGAGTATCATGACGTCGATATCCCCGGTCATCTTCGCGGCGTCATCCAGTAATAACACCGGGACCGAACGATCCACAATGCTCAGTGAATTCGGATCGCGCCGGGTAAAAATAGCGCGCAGTTCCATGTCCGGCGCGGCAGCGGCTGCTTTTTCAACACCTCTGCCGATATTCCCGTATCCGACCAACCCAATGCGTATCATCCCAAAACCTTACCTTTCTTACAATTCCGAAAGATGTATCCGCCCCATACGCGACAAAACTCTATACTGTAGCNGCTTCGCGTACTACACCTCATTTCCCTGTAATTCCGCACTCCGCATTCCGAATTCGCCGTACTACACCTCATTTTCCAGCATTTGTTCAATTGTCTGGCGCTTCCTGATCAGTTTTTGCTCCCCGGCCCCATTGAATAGAACTTCCGGGATTTGTGTATGCGAATTATAATTAAATGGCGCCATAGATGAACAGTAAGCGCCGACGCCGCCAATAACGGCAATATCTCCTATCGACGGTTCAGCCATGTGTCGGGGGACTGAGCGCCCATCCGGCGCGAGCGTCTGGCAATCGCCGCTCTCGCAACACTTTCCGGCGACGACAGCCTCATAATCGCCAGGAATGTCGGTGTATTCAGACGATTTGACGCATGAGCCGTCGTCCGCGACTATATAGACGGGGTGCCTGGAGCCGTAGAGCAGCGGNCGCGCGTTGATCTCCATCCCCCCGTCAGTGATGATGAAGTTTGAGCGNGAAGTACTTTTCTTATCTATAATGCGGGACAAAGTGTAGCCTGAGTTCGCTACAATATATGCACCCGGCTCNATTTCTATTTTNAGTTTCCGCCCGGTCNCCCTATAAAAGTCCTCGATCCGCCCCATNGCGTAATTGCCAAGAAGATCNATGTCGGCTGCAGTTTCATCCGGCATTCTCGCTTCTTTCAAGCCACCGCCGAAGCATACTGTCTCCGCGTCAGGAAAATACTTACTGATAATATCGAGTTCTAAATCTATGTTCTGCCGCCAGATTTCAGAATCAGCCCCAGACCCGATATGCTCGTGGATATGCTTGAATCTGAGCCCTTTCATGGCAGCGTAACTCAAAGCCTCATCGATATCCGAGAGATGCACGCCAAAGCAGGCGTAGTCATCGCCGGTGTTTCGGGTCGCGCTCTCTCCCGAACCNATGCCGGGGTGGACGCGTATTCCCGGTTCTATCCCATTTGATGCCGCGAATTCCGCNATAAGCCGCAACTGTCGCAGCGAGCAGACGTTGTAGTTGAGACCGAGCAGAAGCAGCGCCTCCAGCCTGACCCTGCTNGCGCCTTCATAAANCTCTTGCGTCGTGAGCATNATATCCGGGTATGGGATACCNGCNANGTTTGCACGAATTACCTCGTTGATGGAACTCGCGTCAAAGTGCAGTCCCGCGCCGCGTATAAGTTTGAGTAAAGTTCTGTTTGAGTTTGCCTTCATCGCGAAACGTACGGTCAGACCATATGCGTTTGGCATATCGAGACATTCGCGGCAGCGTTTCAGGATAAGTGCTTCGTCATACAAATATACCGGTGTTCCGAAATCCCGCACCGCGCGCGCAATGTCCGCCGCACTAAGATCACTGAAGTTGTTCAGTTTTTCCATGCAACCTCCGGAAATGTTTATTCGCTGGCGTAATCCTTAAAATAATTCTGGACCAGTACGATGGGGGTGCCGCGGTCNCCGCTGCCGGANACAAGATCGCACAGGCTGCCGACGAGATCGCAGACTCTACGCGGTGTCGTGCCTTCGGAAACCATATCGCCTACCAGATCGCTCCGCTTTGAAATGATACGTTCGCGGATGCTCTCAGTAAGCGCCTCACCCGAAAGGTCGGCAAAATCGTTGTCGGCTATATACTTGATTTTCAGTTCGTTACGTGTGCCTGATAATCCAGAGGTATATGCGGGCGACACAACCGGATCGGCAAGCTCCCATATTCCGCCCACAGGATCCTTAAAACACCCATCGCCATACACCATGACTTCGGGAGTAACACCGGCCCTGCGTTTCAATTCAGCCTGCAGTTTCAGGACAAACTCAGCCGTGTCACGGGGGAAGAGTTTCACGGAATCTTCGGTCGCTTTGTTTGAACCCAATAAGCCGTATTCGCTGTATCCGCTGCCGTCGACAGATTCTGTCAGCAAGTCGTCCAGACACAGGCAAATCTCGGCGCCTGCCTTCTTTATCAATGATTGTGACCGTCTTCTGGTATGTATGTCACAGCACAGGACATTTTTTGTATAATTGAGAATATGACATGGATCGTTTGAGAATATGATCTCGCAGTTCCCCGCGAGGCTCTGATAATATTCGATATAATCCACGCCTGTGAATTTGTGGACGGTATCTATGCCAAAAATATCGCGAAATTGCGGCATGGTGAAATTGTCAGTGTATGGGTTCACGCATTTATCATCACAAACAGAGATATCCACAAGCTTGTTGCCAACCTCATCGCATGGATAAGACAACTGAATATAGAGTTTTTCACATCCGCCGGATATGCCCTTGAGGACATTGGCGAACCTGTTGCGGGAGAGTATGGGAAATACGATGCCGAGCGGCCCTCCCCCAAATACTCTGCGGATTTCCCCGGATATCTGCTCCAAGGTCGCGTAGTTGCCCTGAACGCGTCCGACGACCGCCTCCGTGACGGCGACGATGTCACCTTCGCCGAGAGTGAACCCGTCGTTTTTTGATGTTTCTAGTAAGCAATCGCAAATTTTTTCTATAAGGTTGTCGCCTTGTTTGAAAATCGGCGTCACTATACCTCTGGCTATAACTCCCGTACTTTGCAAGGTATCGCCCCTTTTATTAATTGTGATGTTGATTTTGGAAGCACATTATACAGAATATACGATGCGATGTCAAATATTTCACAGATAATTTCCACATTGCGAACACCGCAAACGCAATCCTGTTCCCTACGGCTATGCGCCGCCGGCGGCCTCGTGATCGAGCAGCACAGTCACGTTTGGATGCAACAGGAGAAGGCAGGCGGGAACGTCAGTATAAATCCTATCTTCGAATAATCTGCTCGCTATTGAAGCCTTACTTTCCCCGCTTATAAGGAGAAGTATGCTTTTTGCCCTGAAAATCGCGCCAAAACCCATAGTCAACGCAGACGTAGGCTGAATCTCGCCATCGGTGAAAAATCGTGAATTTGCCGTAAGAGTGCTCTCGGTCAACTCAACAAGATACGTTGACATTGAGTAAGACGCGGCGGGTTCATTGAAACCAATATGCCCGTTGACGCCAATACCCAGAAGCTGGAGATCGATACCGCCGGCGTCGTCGATTTCAGCGTCATATTTAAGGCATTCGCTCTGTGGATCGTCAGTTTCACCGTCAGGTAGCCGATTGGCGGCAAAATTTACCTTGCTGAAGAGATTTTTATGCATATAGTGGTTATAGCTCTGTGGATGATCCTTCTTGATCGGGAAATACTCATCAAGATTGAATGAGCGTGCTTTGGAAAAATCTATCCCGCCAGATTTATACAGCTTAATAAGCTCGGCATATAAGCCAAGCGGCGTGCTCCCGGTCGCGAGCCCCAGAACGCTGTCTGGCTTTTTACTTAATTGTTCCGCGAAAATATTCGCTGCGGTGCGGCTCATATCTTCATAATTGTCACAAATGATTCTTTTCATTGTTTCCTCCTTGACGCCTGTCCCAAATTAATTGGAAAAGATTTAAAATTCCCGTTCCCATGACGGGACGCCTATGGCGGCGTCCCCTACAAGGATATCCCATACTGTGACCTATTTTGTACCAATATGGTTTCTTTTTACTTATTCCGGGATGACCGGCACGTCAAGATAAGAATTACCGAAGTAAACAGAGTGCGTCACTGTACGCATGAATGGCCACCAATAAATGCCGTTTCTGGCCATCTTGCCGTTCATGTCGCTCTGATTCTTTATGATGAGCTCCATGCGATGGCCTTTTTGGAAAACGGTCGAGGTCGGCATTATGGCGATCTCATAACGGTTTATTTCGCCCGGAACGATCGGAATCGGCTCCTGACGCTTATGGCAGGGATAGTACTCCGTCGACTTCACCTCGTCGATCGTATTATACCTGGCTTTCAAATAACCGCTGGCGACAAGGAAGCGGTCTCCCTTTGGACTGAGGTCGACCACGTCGATCAGCCAGTTCGTATCATCACAGTCTATCGCGGCGTCGAAGCGGAACGCCATATGCCCGGTAACCTCCGTGTCCTTGTCAAACGGCGCCGTGGCATAACGGAGGCAGTAGACCGTCGGATCCATGTACGGCGCCTGCTGCGTAAAGGATTCTGGCGCCGGGTTCCCTTGCACGGGATCGGGGCTCAAACCGCCGCCGGGCTGCAGGAAGAATTTCTTATACTGCGTCCTCTTTAGCGGCCACTCGTTTTCAAACTTCCATTTGTTTATTCCCATGGTAAATATCTTGATCCGGGGTTCATCCATAATACCATTGTCCACGCCGTTTGCCCAATATTCTGCCCACCGCACATCCTCGTCGGCGAACCAATTAAAAGGCCGTGTCGCGTTCATCGGCGGGAATACAATGAGTTTCTTGTGCTCTTCGGGAACCTGATCGGACTTCCTGAAGCACTCGAATGTGCCCCAGCAGTAGATATCGTTGTTCCAGCAGGCGCCAATATATATAGGAATCTTAATATTCTGCAAGCCGCTGTCAACCTCCGTCGGATGGTTGAGATATATCAGCTCGTCCACCAGTTGATGGGAGACGGTCGGGTATTTGATTTGCGGGTAAAACTTCTGATTCCATCTGACGTCCGGGTCATCGAGGATCTCCTTCATAAGCCTATCTTGTTCTTCCTTCGGGTACTTTGTGAGATACTGAGGCATAAGCTTGCGCTCGGGGTGCAGGTTGGAATTTACCTGCATCGAATCGTAGGCGTGCAGACCATGATGGACATTATAGAACATCGAATCCTTGATTCCCGTGAAGTTGTCGTACAAATGGGACGGCCCTTCGGAAGGACGGGTAGCGACCAGATTTGGGTGCGGATCGGCGCCGGCCACGATACTTGCCCTGCCATATGAGGATGGCCCCATTATGATGGCTTTGCCGTTGCTCCACGGCTGCTTGGTGGCCCAATCGATAATATCCTGCATGTCCTTGGGGTTGTGCTCCGTCGAATCGCCGAGATCAACGCCCTCTGAGTTGCCTAATCCCCTCGGTTCGCCGATGATATGGACAAAACCCCTTGCTACCGTGTATGTGAAGTCGCCGCCCTCGAGGCATCCATTCCAGAATGGTGTTATAAAATAGTCCTGAGGGTACTCATTGAACCAGGCTATGCAATCCTGAGCGTCCTTGCCCCACTCCCCTATGCACAGGATTGTAGGGAATTTCTTACCTTCGGCGTTTTCCGGATGGTATACGTCGATCGCCAACCGAATCCCGTCGCGCATGGGTACCATGACGTCTTTGTCAACCGTCCATTTATATATCGGCTGCGTTTCAGGCCCTTTAATGACTTGCGGGTACCCGTCATAATAGACGCCTGTAAGTTGTTTGCTGCCATAGGGGATCTTTGTCGGCGTAGGTTCGTAGCCGGGCAGCAGGTACCATATATCGTCCGAATGAAATTCGCTGACGCGCGGGTTGTTTGCGTTGAGATTCTGTTTTTTAATCATGTCAATGCTCCTCACTTGTGTAATAATAAGTGGAATTGATGCGTAGAATTCATATGATCGGTCACAGTTTCAATATATGAATAATACAACATGTCACCGCTCAAATGCAAGCAATTATTTCTGTATTTCGGGTAGCCGTGAGGCGTATTGCAAATCATCGACGACCATGTCAAAATCAAGCGGCCTGCCCTCTTTTTTTGCGCGGCCCTGCAACTTCTCCAAATGATACTCCCTGACCTCCGCCGGCAGCGGCATATCGCCAATGTCATAATAACGCATTGCGTTTTCCGCATCCCGCATCAAAAGGACATTACCCTTATTATATTTCCAAGGGGAGATCATGGTGGAGACCCATCCGGCGTCGGCGCCCAGGCAAAGACCAAGAGCGATGTCGCCATCTCCGGCTTCAAGACACTTCTCCATCATTGCCCGCACTTCCATCTCAAGCATTCTCTCCTCTTCCCGCACCTCGTCGCTGTAGGGCAAACGCAAATCACCGAGTAATCTTTCGATATGGCGCGCTATTCGCACGGTGGCGCACATACCCTCCTTCGTCGGAGTGGCGAACGCTTCGTCCTGGCATTTAAGAACAAGAGCAGTGGAACCGCTCAGTATTCCTATGGTGGCAGCCAAGCTCAACATAGCGTTGACTTCCTCAAGGCGCGCGGGGAACGCACCCTGGAACATATTGTTGTTTTGGATGAATCTGATTTCAGTATAACCAAAACGCGCGCAGTATTCCTCGCAAAGCCGCTTTGTAACGCGCATCATCGCGACATCCTGAACAAGATTCATATTGATGCCGAATTCCAGATACACCTGCCTCAACCCCTGCTCTGCGCCGAGAAGGGACTGCGCTACCATGACGAACGATTTGAAGCCGCAACTGTCGTATCCGGTCAGGTTGCACGCGATGTGCGGGCTTTGCGGCACACCGCGCTCATGGTAGATGGCGGCGAGCCGCGACTCATACTGGTTGATGCGGATCTCTTCTTCAAGCGTGATATTCTTGCAGTGAGACATGACCTCCTGGACTGAACGGCAGTTGCAGGCGTTCCAACCCGCAGCCAGAGCAATTTCTGATGCCAGGCGGCCATCCTCGTCGGTGGAGTTGAGAGACATGGGCGACTTTATGGCCTTTTTGATTTTCCGGGCGTCATGCACGCCGTGATTCACGATAGGCCAGCCGTTGAGCATGGTCACGCCCTCGGCCCGGCTGCGCTCGATGCCGTCTGCGGCTAACTCATATTTATTCTTCCGGGTATATGAATCGGAAAAGATATTCCATAATCCGTTCGGGATAAGGGGGGAATTTTCTTCCACATACCCCATGCCGTCGAGCATGAATTCCGTGAGCCCCTGGCCAAACTGCGGCTGGAACAGGTGTATCCCGTTTTCTTCAGCCTCACGTAGCTTAATCGCGTAATTCCTTCCCAATCCGACGGAGTACTCGTATGCGGCAGCGATGTTTTCATCTAGATTTTCGATATCACGGCTCGTTTTCCACTGAGGGAGGACCTCCTCCTTCCTGATGCGGAAAAACTCGTCGTCGCTGAGACGCTTGTTTCTTATGTTATATCCGGTCATATATGCTCCTACTCCTTTCTTCGTCCTCACAAACTTCACTCCGCTGCGCCCTCGCTCGTCGTCGCGGACTTCGCTATGTCTTGGAACCTCACATGTTCGGTTCCTCGCTTGCTTCGTCGCTCCTCCTCTCCAACACGAACCCGCTTCGCTGGGCTTCGCGTTGGGTTTGGACGGGGGGGTATTCCCTCTAGCCCCTAATCCCTGGCCGGCGATGTCCGCCCTAGCCGTTTATAATATTCGTCCGGGATATCTTTTTTATCTTTATAAAAGGTGAAACGGCACGAAGACCCATCACCCGGAGGATCGTTAATGAACAGAAAATCGCCTGTATCGTCTATGGCGTTCATGTTGAACAAAGGGCAATGTACGCAATAGAGAGGATAGTCCGGCGTATTGAACGTTAAAGCCGACGGCTCTGCAATGCGTCCCAAACCAACTTCCGGTTCATATCCCCCCATTTGTATGAGGCGTCCGCCGGAACCACAAGGCGTGTTCGTCAGTACGACCTTCTCGTCGTCTTCCGTCAGAGTCATTTGCTGATGCACATGGCCTTGAAGCTCCGCCGACATCTTTTCGACAAGAAATTTAAAATCAGTTCGTTCAGGCGGAGTAAAAACGAGTTTGGCTTCTTTCGCGTGAGCTTCGCGCTCAGCGTCTTCGACGCCACCCGCTCCGTGGCGTTCATAGATCCAAGTGAGCAATCCCGCAATCCACACCATGTAGCCGTCGTGGAGGTGCGTAAATTGGTCGTACATCAGTTGGATCAGATCCTTAGCCTTTTGCGCATTGCCCGCGTCGACCGCGTCGAAGGCTTTGTCAATGGTTCTCTTTGCCATTTCTGCAAGCTGTTCGTCAGTCCATATACGGTTCATAATGCCCCCCTTGTCATGTCATGTAATCATTTCTTTGGTACTATTTGGTAACATTTAGTACTATTTGGTCTATTTGGTACTATAACATATTCAAAAATGTAAGACAAGGGTGACAAGGGGACGACGGTTCTATTGCGGCGCTATTGGTTGCAGTTCAGTGGGTAGCTGGAACTATCAATTAGTCGCCCGGAAACAGGCGTATTATGCGTCG
>JGI24702J35022_10003063_pt1 | contig 10108 bp, 9 predicted proteins | sample TergutTh196P4_FD_35022 | JGI IMG/M metagenome (IMG submission 35022)
CGGTATTGCCGACTGGCCCCTTCTCCTTCACCCACAAACCGAAACCGGCCAAAGTGGTAGTAACGGTCGGCACATGGAATGCCACACTTTCAAGCGGCGTATATCCCCACGGTTCGTAATACGACGGAAATACGGTCAAATCCAGACCTATCAGCAACTGATAATACGTCAGGTTAAAAATGCCATCATCGCCGTACAGGTAGCAGGGAACAAAAATGATTTTTACTTTTTCATCTGTATTGTTGGTTAGTTCCGAATGGCGAATTTCGCGGAGTGTTGGGTCAAAATCGGCATCGTGAAGATTGTGTGTCAGTATTTTACCACCATCGTTTTTCCCTGCAGGGTTATTCAGTATGTTTTGCAAGTCCTTGCGAGGACCGTAGTGGTTAGCCGGTATGAATACAAAAGCGATTAGTTCGCGGTTGATCGCATTTCTCTTTTTCAATTCACTCAGCGATTTCACAAAAATATCAATCCCTTTGTTCTTATATTCATAGCGTCCGCTGATGCCCACCAGCATGGGATTGTCGCTTATCTCTCCGAACAGAGCTTTTGCTACATTTTTCATCCGTTCGCGGGCAGTATCGCGACCTTTGACATACTCGTCGCCCTGTGGAACAAACGAATCCTCGAAGCCATTAGGCGTCACAATATTTACACTCCTATTCAGAAAATGCGTACATTCCTTGCCTGTGATTTCACTCACGGTGACGAAGCAGTTGGCGTGCTGCGCCGACAGTTTTTCAAGCGACTGTTTTGAAATAACATTAAATTCAGCCGCTTTCATATCGGGGTTGTAAGTGTTCATGTTGCCATACAAAGGCAGTTGATTACCTGCAATACAGCGACCCAACACGGTAGCGTGCGTTGTGAATACCGTTGCTACCTGCGGCATGGCCATTTTCAAATAGAGCAGTCCGGTACCGGTCATCCACTCGTGGAACTGCGCCAGCACGGTATCGCGGATGGTGAGGTTAAATCGTACGAAACTCTCAATAACCTTGCCCGCAGCATACCCAAAAAGCGCCGGTTCCAGATAATCCCACTGCCCGGATAGGGAATCGAGCCGATAGGTTTCCCAAAATTTAGAAAAAATGGCGTCTTTTTGAGGTGTAAACGACTGAAAATCTACAATAATTGCAATAGGGCTACCGGCAATATTCCAGCGCCCGACACGGAAGTGTAATCCCTCTTCACCTGCTTTGGTTTTCCATGATTTGAACAGTTGGGGGTCTTCAATAAATTCGGGATTGTCGGATGTGTCGCGCCACACATCGGGGCCAATCAGCATGTAATTACTCTTGTATTCATCCACAAGGGTCAACGCCTTAGTTGAAATCACAGTGTGTATGCCTCCCACCTTATTGCATACTTCCCAACTCGTTTCAAAGATGTAATCAGCTTTTAACAGGTTTGTATCCATATTATAACATTGTTTAAAAAATTCATGTTCCCAAATATTAATAAACGAAAAAAACTGTTGAAAGTTTCAAAAAAGACATGAAAAAAGGATTTTTTCTATTTTTGCGAGCAAAATGAAGAACAATATTTTAGTAATATTAGGTCACACAGCTGGCGGTAAAACATCGGTAGCGACGCATTGGGCATACCGCAACAATGGCGAAATCATCAGCGCCGACTCGCGGCAGGTGTATCGTGGCATGACTATCGGTACAGGTAAGGATTATACCGACTATATAGTGAATGGCAGGCAGGTACCTTATCATTGCATTGACATCATCGACGCTGGCGTACAATACAATGTGTACGAATATCAAAAGGATTTTCTAAACGCATACAACGATATTCTCGGTCGGGGTAAAATACCGGTTCTTTGCGGTGGTTCGGGCATGTATATCGAAGCGGCCATCAACGGATACCGGATGATACAGGTTCCAGTAAACGAAGAACTGCGTAATAAATTGGAAGTGAAAACAGATGACGAGTTAGGGGTATTACTTGCCTCGCTTAAAACCTTGCACAACCGTTCGGATACCGATACCCGCAAACGAATGATACGCGCTATCGAGATTGCCATGTATCAGGCAGAACATCCGCACGAAAACACTGATTATCCGGAAATACAGCCTTTGCTTATCGGTATCGGATACGACCGTGAATCGCGGCGACGAAGAATCACCCAACGTTTGCGGCAACGTTTGGATGAAGGCATGATTGCAGAAGCACAGAATTTACTCGATAAAGGTCTCACTTCCGAACAGTTGGAATATTACGGTCTCGAATACAAGTTCCTTGCGAAATACTTGTCGCATGAACTTACATACACCCAAATGTTTGAACAACTCAACACGGCAATACATCAGTTTGCCAAACGACAAATGACTTGGTTTCGACGTATGGAACGTAATGGCACAATAATTTGGTGGTTAGATGGAAATATGCAGATCGAAGAAAAGTTACGTGAGATTGATGCAAGATTCAATAAATGATGTGATAAAAACTTATAAATAAATATAATTCAGTATATTAAATATATTTAATTTTATATTTATCGGCTTTTAAACCGATAAATAGTATTTATCGGCTTTCGAACCGATAAATATTTTTTATCGGCTTTTGAACCGATAAAAAGATTTTGACTATCTTTGCGCGGATGAAAAACATGGCAACCAATATCAGCGGATATTATTTCTTCCACATCTTTGGGAGTAGAACAGCGATTATACATGGAAGAACGATTAATTTCCTTTTTTCCGGTTGTACGTAAAAAATTCCGCAATGACGGCTTTTACGGTCGGTTGATCAAGGGCGATTATATCGAATGTGCATTGAAGCGAACCAAAAACGCCCTGCGAATCGCTTTACTCATTAAAGCATACATTAAATCGATGGATATCAGTAACAAAACAAAAAAATCGCATCTTCGGATATTCAAGACATATGGCGTTAGAGCCGCTATCGGTATAGGCGAATTAACCGTTTTCGATACCAAGAAGGGCATTTTAGATGGGGAAGCAATATACTTTTCGGGAAGGGCCATCGAAGGTTTATCTACCTACGGGAAAGAACGGGTGGTAATTAAAAATTCGCTTTTTTTCAAAAGTAATCGTGAAGATTGGGATAACTGTTTTAATCCGATGTGCCATTTGTTAGATGTGCTGTTTTCAAAAATGACACGGCTACAAAGCGAAATAGTCTATTACAAATTACTCGGAAAGACCGAAGAAGAAATCAAGATCATCCTGAAAAAGAGCCAGTCGACTATCAATCAACATTCTACAACTGCAGGGTGGAATGCCATAGAGAATACCATCAAATATTTTGAACGTACCATTGTCTAAAACAGAAACAGTATGTTAACGTTATTGATATTGCAATTTATCGCTCATGTTTTGGCAGATTTCACTTTTCAACCGCAACGATGGTGCGAAAAGAAAGACGAAAAATTATTCTCGAAAGAACACCTGTACCATATAATCATTGTGTTTGTCTTGTCGTGGCTTTGTTCGATGCAGGTAGCATTTTGGTGGATTGCACTGACTATTACGGCAATTCATTTTCTGTTTGATATATTGAAAAGTATCTTGTCTGGTCGTCCAAAACTTGCTCCTTTCCTTTTCTTTGTGGATCAAATCTTGCATTTGACAGTGATTGTGACAGCAACTTGCTGGTTTTCAGCCGTACAGGAAATAAAGTTTCCTGTCGAGTTCACATTATACATGGCGCTTGTTGTTTTATCGTTTTTGCTGTGTGCCAAACCGGCCAATATCATTGTCAGGGAAATATTGAAATCTTTCGAAATATCGGTATCTGACCCTGACGATACGAACAAACTGATGAATGCAGGTAAGTTGATCGGTACTCTGGAGCGGATCATTTCGCTGACATTGATTCTGGTGGATCAATTTGCGGCAGTGGGGTTTATCATTGCTGCAAAATCGTTGTTGAGGTTTCGCGATACGGCCACAGCACGAACGGAATACCTGCTGATCGGTACTTTGTTGAGTTTCGGAATTGCTATTTTGTTGAGAATTGCTTGCAGGTTCGCGATGTGAATTAAATTACATAATGATGCGAAATTTCGTCATTTATTTCATATTAACCTTGTTATTGGCGTGTAGTTTTCTTGCGGTACTGTCGGTCGGCAAAGAGCATATTCCTTTAGCCGATGTGATGGAAATATTATTTACAGGGCAAAGTTTTACGGAAGGATGGGTTACAATTATCCGGGTATTTCGTTTTCCCAAAGCGATTGCAGCCGTATTTGCAGGTATGGCTTTATCTGTTAGCGGATTGCAAATGCAGACTATTTTCCGTAATCCATTAGCAGGTCCCTACGTGCTGGGCATCAGCGCCGGAGCGAGCCTCGGGGTAGCTATCATGATGATGGGAACAGGCATGGCGGCGGGTTACATTGCAGGTACGGCAAGCAACTGGATGATCGTATTTGCCGCTTTTCTGGGAGCATCAATTGTGTTGTTCCTTATTTTTTCAGTATCGCTGCGTATCCGTGATGTGATGACTATTCTTATACTTGGTATCATGTTCGGGAGCATCACAACATCATTCATTAGCATTATGCAATATTTCAGTAATGAAAGCTTGCTGAAATCTTTCATGGTGTGGACGATGGGTAGCCTGAACGGTGTTACGTCTGAACAGTTGAAAGTATTGGCTCCATGTGTGTTATGTGGATTGATCGTCTCTTTACTTACCGTTAAATCGCTTAATGCCATGCTTTTGGGCGAGAATTATGCCCGTAGCCTTGGAGTAAACATTATTACCTCGCGATTGCTGATATTTTTCAGTACAGGGATTTTGGCCGGTAGTGTTACTGCTTTTTGCGGCCCGATAGGTTTTGTGGGAATCGCTGTCCCTCATATCTGCCGGATTATTTTCCGTACAGCCGATCAACGTATATTACTTGCAGGCAGTATTCTCGTAGGCGCCACGGTAATGTTAGTGAGCGAAATGATAACGCTCCTCCCGGGGAATGGCGAAATATTGCCCATAAGTTCGGTCACAGCCTTCATCGGTTTACCCATTATTATCTGGATTATTGTCCGTAATCACAGGATGACATCATTGATGTAAGGTTACGGGGTAACTTCGTTGAGGGTTCCGTTGTTCGGGTTTTTACTTACAGCAATGTCAATTCCCATAAGACAAAAAGTCATCCATAATGAGATTGGTTTTTTGCAAACGCACATTTTTTGTTTACTTTTGCCAAAATTATCAATAATCAAAAAACGAATAAAAATCAAGTGGAAAGAATTACCGAGCAACCCTCAAAATACCGTTATTTGGAAAAAATGTCGGTAGATGAATTGATCGCCAACATTAACAAGGAAGACCAGTTCGTGGCATTAGCCATCGAAGAGCAGCTTCCGCAAATCAGTAAAATGATCACTGCTATAGAAACAAAATTGAAAGCCGGTGGCAGGATGTTTTATTTAGGATGCGGCAGTGGAGGTCGACTTTCAGTATTGGATAAAATAGAATTGCCCAATACTTATGGCATCGAAAAAGGTGTCATCAATGTGATTCTTGCAGGTGGTGAAGAAAATTTAGTATTGGCGCTTGAAGAAATGGAAGATGACGAAGAGGACGCGTGGAATCAAATGCAGGAATTTCGGGTGACGGATAACGATTTTGTTATCGGTATTTCAGCCAGTGGAACAACTCCTTTCGTATTGGCCGGGTTAAAAAAATGCAGGGAGAACAACATCCCCTGCGGTTGTATTGTCGGTAATCCCGATTCGCCAATAGCCGCCGTTTCAGATTATCCGGTAGAAGTGATCACCGGCCCTGAATTTGTAACAGGAAGTACACGCATGAAATGTGGTACAGTTCAAAAAATGCTTTTCGACATGATCAGCACTACAGTTTTGATCCGTATGGGACGGGTGGAAGACAATCGTATGGTGAATTGCCGTCTGATCAACAATAAGGTGGTGGATCGTTCGGTAAAAATGCTCATGGAAAAGAAGGGATTGACCAATTATGATGATGCCAAAGAGTTGATTTTGAAATATGGAAATGTGAAAAAAGTAATGAATTATTTAGATTCTTTAAACCAAACGTAATATTCTTTAAAACAGTAGTAATATGGAACAAATAAATAGACGAAAATTTTTAGGAGTTGCTGCGGCGGCAGGAGCCGGAATAGCACTGGCGCCGACAGTAACATTGGGTGGTGTCAAAAAAATCACGCCCATAGTGTTGAGCGATACCGACAAACCTGCGTTATTAGGTGGGCCTAAAGCTTATCCGGGCAAATTTCCCGCATGGCCTGTGTATGACGGTACGGAAGAACAGGCGCTGATTGATGTAATAAAAAGCAGTAAATGGGGACGCCTTGATGGCAATGTCACTGCAAAGTTCGAAGAGGATTATGCCAAAATGATGGGTATGAAGTATAGCCTTGCCGTTGCCAACGGTACAACCGCTTTGTATACCATGTTGGGCACCATCGGAGTTGGACCTGGCGACGAGGTGATTATCCCTGTATACACCTTTGTGGCTACCTACAATGTAGTGGTGCTCAACTATGCGTTGCCGATATTGGTAGACACAGATATCGAAACATTCCAAATCGACCCGCAAAAAATAGAACAAGCCATCACTCCAGCCACCAAAGTGCTCATGCCGGTACACATGGGTGGAATTCCCGCCAACCTCGACCGGATAATGGCCATCGCTCAAAGTCGTAACCTTCCGGTAATTGAAGATTCTTGCCAGGCGCCTGGATCGGAATGGCGAGGTAAAAAAGTAGGATCGTATGGAATAGGAGCTGCATTCAGTTTCCAATCGACCAAAAACCTCAACAGTGGAGAAGGTGGCGCTATTACAAGTAACGAAGAAGATTTTATCAATGATTGTTATGCATTCCATAACCAGGGAATGGGACGTTCCGGATCCGGCTATAACCCAGGCGATAGAGGCACGCGCGGAACCAATGGCCGTATCACCGAATTTCAGACCAATATTCTCCTGGCGCAAATGACACGTCTACAAGCACAGGACAGAAGAAGAAGCCAGAATATCGCCTACCTGAATGAACTGTTCAGTGAAATACCCGGCATTACTCCCGCCAAACTGTACGATGGAACTACCAATGTGTCATATCATTTGTACATGTTCCGGTATGATAAACAGCATTTTGCCGGGATGAGCCGTGAACGGTTCCAGCAGGCATTGACCGCCGAAGGTGTCGAATCGTATATTGGATACGGCGATTTGAACAGGAGCCCTTATGTGATGGGATTGGCTAAAAACAGGCATTACCTGAAGATATACGGCGAAAAAACCATGAAGGAATGGATGGAACGGAATCATTGTCCGCAAAACGACAAGCTCACCAGCGAAGAATCGCTTTGGTTTGGTCAAACCATGTTTCTGGGTTCGACTCGTGATATGGATATAATTGCTGAAGCCGTGCGTAAAATTCAAAAAAATGCCAGTCAATTGAAAAATTAATCTTTAAAAATGATCATTTATGGAATTGAATATTCAAAACGATAAACCCGCCTTGTTGGGCGGTACAAAGGCTTTCACGGGAAGATTTTCCAGATGGCCGATTTATGACAGTTCAGAAGAGCAGGCATTACTTGAGGTACTGCACAGCGACAAATGGGGACGCTTGGACGGAGATGTGACCGCAAAGTTCGAAGCGGAATACGCACGGATGATGGGTATGAAACATTGCCTTGCCACCTCGGGTGGAACAACCGCCTTGTACACCATGTTGGGCGCCTTGGATATAGGACCCGGAGACGAGGTGATTATGCCGGCATACACTTTTGTGGCCACTTATAATGTGGTGGTACTCAACTATGCATTGCCGATACTGGTGGATACTGATATTGACAGTTTCCAGATCGATCCAAAAAAGATGGAAAAAGCCATCACCAAGGAAACCAAAGTACTGATGCCGGTACACATGGGCGGTATCCCTGCCGACCTTGATAAGATTATGGCCATTGCAACCAGGTACAAGCTTCCAGTGATTGAAGACGCTTGTCAGGCGCCCGGATCGGAATGGAAAGGTAAAAAAGTAGGTTCGTATGGAATAGGCGCTGCTTTCAGTTTCCAGTCGTCTAAAAATCTGAATACCGGAGAAGGTGGCGCTATCACCACCAACGACAGCGATTTCAAAATGGCTTGTTATGCTTTTCATCACCAGGGGGAAACAGCAAATGCTGCTACTTTCGGAACAGGCGTAGGTATACGTGGAACCAACGCCCGTATGACCGAATGGCAGGCGCGTATGCTTCTGGCACAAATGACACGTTTTCAGGAGCAGGACAAAATAAGAACCGAAAATGTCACCTATTTATCCAAACTTCTCAACGACATTCCGGGTATTTATCCCGCCAAACCGTACAGCGCCTCTACCTACGTTTCACATCACCTGTTCATGTATCGTTATGACCCGAAGTACTTTGCAGGAATGACTCGTGCACGGTTTGTTGAAGCAATGAGGGCCGAAGGTATTTCTACTGGCCCCGGCTACGGACGCCTGGACAGAGACAAATATGTATTGGCGTTGACCCAAAACCCGCATTACCTGAAGATATACGGCGAAAAAACCATGAAACAATGGCTCGAACGTATTAAATGCCCACAAAACGAAAAGCTGACCGACCAGTCGCTTTGGCTCACTCAGAACATGTTGCTTGGCCCGAGGCAGGATATGGATCAAATAGCCGAGGCAATGCGTAAAATTCAAAAAAATGCCAAAGAGTTGAAAAACTGACTCGATTATGGGCGCAAAGATTTTTATCTTTGCGCTCAATTTTCCCCACGTGTTATTGATAACCACGTATAAAAAACAATGAAATGGATAATAAGGCAGCATTAGTTCTATTTTCAGGCGGACAGGACTCGACGGTTTGTTTGTTTTGGGCGCTGAAAAATTTTGACCGGGTTGAAACTGTTTGTTTTTACTACGGCCAGCGTCATAAATCAGAAATTGAAGCCGCTCGTGACATTGCTACAATAGCCGATGTTCCATTTCGAATCGTCGACGCCTCGTTGATTGCTGATTTGAGCAACAATTCGCTTACAGATACATCTGTAACGATGGATAGAGAGCAGATATGCAAATCGCTGCCCAACACATTTGTTCCTGGTCGCAATCTGTTATTTATCAGTATGGCAGCAGTAATAGCCCGCGAGCGAAACATTGTCAATCTGGTTACCGGCGTTTCGCAAACCGATTACAGCGGTTACCCCGATTGTCGCGATATTTTTATGCGCTCGCTTAACGTAACGCTGAATCTGGCGATGGATGAATCATTCGTTATTCATACGCCGTTGATGTGGCTCGACAAGGCTGCCGTGTGGCAACTTGCCGATGAATTGGGAGTACTTGAATTGGTCAAAACCAAAACCGTAACTTGTTACAACGGCATTCCCGGCGCTGGCTGCGGCGAATGTCCTTCGTGCAGACTCCGGCACAATGGACTGGAACAATACCTGTCTACTAATTACACGAATGAACACACAATTATGATTCCCAATTCTTAATTCCTGATTGAATATGCTTCTTGGTAACAAAACAGAATACAAGTTTGGGTACGACCCCACTGTTCTCGAAACTTTTGAAAATCCTCATCCCGGCAACGATTACTGGGTACGCTTCAATTGTCCTGAATTTACCAGTATTTGCCCCATCACCTCTCAACCTGATTTTGCCGTTATTTATATTAATTACATACCCGGCAAACGAATGGTGGAAAGTAAAAGTCTGAAACTGTATCTGTTCAGTTTTCGTAACCATGGTGCGTTTCACGAGGATTGTGTGAACATCATCATGAAAGACCTCGTTGCTCTGATGAAACCGAAATACATCGAAGTATGGGGCGAATTCTCTCCGCGCGGCGGCATCAGCATTTATCCGTATTGCAACCACAACAATAACGAACCTGCTTACAGGGAAATAGCGAAATATCGCATGATGAACCGTGATTTATATTCAACTGCACGGGGTTGAGTCCTGAAATAATTTCATGGAAACGTACAAAGAGCGGATCGAAGGGGTCACCAGCAAAAGTTGTGGATTAAGCATAAATTTTAGTTAATCTATACAAAAAGAACTCAACATCGACAACTCCTCTTAGATTCGCCCTAAACTCTTTAATTT
>JGI24702J35022_10003064_pt1 | contig 10107 bp, 5 predicted proteins | sample TergutTh196P4_FD_35022 | JGI IMG/M metagenome (IMG submission 35022)
TATGGCAGAAAATGTATTACTTGTGGATACTGGAGGAGAGGTTACTTGCACAGAGGGGACGACCTTAAAGTATTCGAGCAAAGAGTCAACAAATGTGGTTGTCATGGTATGAATAATCCTCGTTATTATAACGATGAGGATTTATCTGCTTTCGATAGCTGCGAATTTTGGATAAAAGAACCTAATGTACTTTCTAAAGAAGAAATAGACCAAGAGGTCCAAGTCGCAGCCGAAAGAGAAAAAAAAATAAAAAATTCTTCTGAGAGAGCCTTTAGCGGCGGTATTCTTCGCAAAGAGAAACAGGAACGACAAGAATATAAACAACAAAAACCTGTTATGATAATAATAGGAGCGTCGATTATATTTGTAATAATCGTTGGGTTTATTTTAAAAAATGTATCTACGGAAAAAAATTCGACCGCCGTTATCCACCAAAACACTATTACTGCCGATTTCCCTAAAACAATGTATTCTAATGCCAAGGCAGGGCTAAGGATGCGTGCAGAACCATCAATTGATAGTATCAGAATAAGAACTTCTCCATATAAAGAAAAAATACAAATACTAGAAAGAAGCAGTACGCCTGTAACGATTGATGGAGTTACCGATTATTGGTATAAAACAAATGCAGGTTTTGTTTTTGAGGGTAATTATTATAAGTACGCTTGGGTTTTTGGAGGATATTTATCAGAAAATTCGCCATAGGATTAAAGGGAAGAGAATTAAGAGTTAAAGAAGTTCTTCATAAAAAATTACAGCCGATGGGCTTTAAACGAAAAGGAGTGTTATGGAAGGTTCACAAGCATATATTATGAAAGGTATCGAATACGTCGGCAGAGGTAATCATAATGCAGCAATAACTGAGTATAGCCGTGCAATAGAGTTAGACCCAAAAAACGATGATGCCTATTCTTTCCGCGGAAGTGCATATGCCCAACTTGGCGAGTGGGCTAAGGCAATATTAGATTACACGAAAGCTATAGATCTAAATAAAAAAGATATCTACTATATGAACAGAGGGCTTGCGTATTTTATGGTAGAAAAATTCAAAGAAGCGCGTTCTGATTTAGAAACGGCATTGAGTTTAAACCCGGAAAATGAAATTGCAAAATCAGCTTTGACCGAGATTGAGAAGGTTGGATATTGATTAGGTGTAAAGGAGTGTATAATGACAGAGAGCGAACATTACCTCCGCGGGCTTGAGTATTTCAACAATGGGGATTATGACCGGGCAATTAAGGATTTTAAAACTGCATTGAAAATTGAACCTGACTATCGCTTTGCAAAAGACAAACTCTATTGGGCATATTGCAACCGTGCCGCTAAGTACAGGGGAGAAATGGGACTCGATTTGCTAAACCCAGACTATGCTAAGGGAAGAACAAAGGAACTCAATCTGGCAATCGCGGACTATACAGAGGCAATCAACCTCAAACCTGACGAAATTAGCAGCACATATATGTGCCGTGCGATTGTATATAATATGAAAGGCGAAAACGAAAAAGCCATTGCAGATTTGGAAGTTATACTGAAAATAGATCCTAATGATGCCACTGCAAAAGAATTTATTGAATTAATGCAAAATCCCGTATCACAACCACCTGAAGAAAATGAAGTCGACGAGAAAAAATCCCGTGAAGAAAAGAAGGCGGCCGAAAAACTTATAAAAGAAGCAAAACAGGGAGATGCCAGGGCGCAGTATATTTTGGGCATTATGTACAATGAAGGTGAAGGCGTTCCTCAGGACATCGCGAAAGCCAAAGAGTTATTGAACAAAGCGGTTGCGCAGGGATGGGATGCTGCTAAAGATATCCTTGACGAAATCAAAGCCGCAGAATTGAAAACAGCAAAACAGGGCAAGGCAATTTAATTTTTTTATAACTGGACAAAAAACAATGCCAAATTTTCAACAAAAAGATAAAGAAGTCGGTAAAGATAAACAAGAACAAAAACAAGCTGAAAAGCAGCATATTGCTGATAATAAATGTCCAAATTGCGGAGCGACCTATTCGGCTGCAGACAAGTTTTGCGCAGAATGTGGAATGGGGCTGAAAGGTAATTCATGCTTGTATTGCGGAGCGGTAACACAGCCGAATCACGAAATTTGTCTTGCCTGCGGACATAATTTGCAGGCGGAACTTTGTTCGTTCTGCGGTGAAAAAATGGCGCCTGATGACGCTTTTTGCAACAACTGCGGCAATCCGCGAACAGGGATTATCTGTTCAAATTGCAATACGCTGAATTACCGTAGTTTTTGCCGAAAATGCAACATGCCGCTTAATGCTTTGGCGCATGAGGCATTGGAAGAAGCGCAAAAAGACCAAAAAGTGCAAAAGGCTATTGCCATAGTTCAGGAACTCGAAGAACTCGAACAGTTCTTGATGGAAGCATTACAAGAAGAGACAATTCCGCCCGAAGCGCCGCAAGTCTCGGAAGAAAACAGCGAGTTGGTAGATCAGTACAAAGATTTATTGACGACATTTCGCAAACAGGAACCGAACAAAAAGACAAAAGAACCGCAAGAAGAAACCGAAACTCCAAAAATTGAACCACCTGTAATTGAAGTGCCAAAGCCCCCAAAGAAATTTTCAATCAATATTGTAAGCAAAGAGGAAGCGATGCAAAAATACAGGGAAAAATTAGATGAGATGCAGGCAGCGCTTGCTTCAATGCTGCCTGATGCAGGAATGACGCCGCAGTTGCAGCGCAATTATTATTCTGCGCGGAAGGTGTTGATTACTACTGTGACCAAAATAAAAGCGCCGCTTTACTGGATTTGCAATGCTTACGACTGCCAGCATGCATATCCCGAAGAATGTGTAGAGCCTTGGAAAGGCGGAAGATGGGTTTATTCGGAACGAGAAGAAATTACAACAACTTGGGGATATAAATAGTTAATATAAAAATAGCAAATATGGAGAATAAATAATATGAAAGATGCCGACAAAACCTTACGTCCTGATGCAAATTCAGACAAAACCCTGCGTCCTGATAATGTGTCGGATGATAAGACCTTGCGCCCAGACAGCGTTCAAAGTGACAAGACTGTGCGTCCGGGCAAACAGTATGGTGCGACAAAAATTGCAAACCAACGATTTGACGAATATGAACTTAATAAAATCAAGTATAAGACAGTTAGAATTATTTCCGAAGATTCGGGCGAATCGCAAATTTTTCTTGTGGAAAATAATAAAAAACAATTTGTTTTAAAGTTGTATTTTCCCGAACTTAATCCGTCGCCCAATCATAGCATTATGGAAATTGTAAAAAAGTCGGCAAAAACAGATTTCTTAGTTAAAACCTTTGATCACGGTGTATGGACAAATCCTAAAACACAGGAAAAATGCGATTACGAATTGATGGAATACTGTGCAGGAGGCTCGCTCGACCAAATAAAAATCAACGGCAATGAAAAACTTTTGGGTGAAATAGCCATCCGTTGCGCTTCTGCATTAAACCTTCTGCACAAAAAACAAATTATCCATAACGATGTGAAACCCGGTAATTTCTTTTTCAGAGAAAACGATCAAAATATAGAAAATTTAGCTCTTGCGGATTTTGGTATTTCAGTCCAGACAGACAAAGATGGCAAGGCAAACATTGATTATCAAGTGCGCACAAAAATTTATACCGCACCAGAGACTTACACCAATAACATTGAGGGTAAAATAGAGATAAGTTATAAAAGCGATTTTTTTTCGCTTGGAATTATGCTGCTCACCCTTTGGAACGGCGAAGAAATATTAAAAATAGGCGAACGTGATTTGAATAAATGGAAACAATTCGGCAAACTGCCTTATCCAAAAAATATTGGAGATAGAACATTACAGTTAATTAAGGCTTTGACCTTGCCTGACAACGATGCCCGCGCAGGTTATGCAGAAATTGAGCGTTGGGCTAAAGGCGAAGATATTTACGATTTGCAATCGGGAAGTGATGAGATTCGCAAATTCAGAGTTGTTTTTAATCCGACGAAAAAACAAATAGCAAAATCGCCGGAAGAATTAGCCCAATTTATGATTGAAGACAGTGAATTAGCAATAAGATATCTTTATTCCGGCAAAGTTTCGCAATGGCTTAAAGACAATGACCGCAATGATCTGGAACTTGATGTTGAAGATATTGTGGAAAAAAAATATCCAATGGACAAGACCGCAGGTTTGTTTGCAACATGCTATTACCTTGACGGCAATATGCCTTTTTATGACGTAAATAACAATGCGCTAAGTTCGGAACAGGATATAGCCAAATCGTTGAGAGATAATTTTGAGTATTACGAAAAAGAATTGGAATACAGCGAGCACTCATTATTCCTGTATTTCAATGCACGCGGAGCGGAAAACGTAACCCAAGAATTTGCTCCGCTGTTCAATCAACACGGCAATAATCGTGACGCCCTGTTGCAGCTTATTCACACGCTCGACCAAAAATTACCATGGATAATCGTTACAGAAGATAAAAAGACTATTAAGTGTAAGACCCCAGATGATGTAATCAACGCAAGATATAGTTACCTTTTCAGCGTAGAGTCGTTTGCAGATTTGTGCGGCGAAGGATTTTTGACATGGTTACGCTATACTGATCCTGTTATAGAAGGCAAAGTCCGCTCGATAAAAGATTATAAATATAATTCAATTGCTGTGCTTTACAATCTTAATCCGAAGGTATCATACAATTTTCAGTTAGACGAAAACGCTGATGATTATTTTTTTACTGCAGAAGATATAGGCCGTTATATGAACATTTTGTTAGAGAAATATGCCATAGACAAGGACGAGATTACTTACAACCAACTTTCCCTGATGCAAAACATTGATGATTCGCCTCTGTATGATTATTTTAAATCAAAAGGTTCTTATGACAGCAAAATTGAATGGTTACAATTATGCGCTAATATTCACTTGAAGAATAACGCTAATAAAACTATGACAAGACCATGTAATTGGCGAATAGGCGCTTACGTGGCTATCAAAGGACTTGGCTACAATCCGTCCTATTATTTCCCCAAAAGCGACAAGCGTGTTTATTCTTTAGACGAACTAAATAAAATTCCGGAAAAAGAAATAAGGGACGAGATGAAAAGCGGCTATTTGCAGGATTGGCTCACTACGTTTTATCATGAAGATCCGTACCTTGCCCAGACAAAGGATAAATATGCTTTTGAAAAGAAAACAATTGAATACCTTGGGCATCTTGAAAAATTTGACAAAGACAATGCTTATGTAAAAAAATTTCATGAGGGAAAAAATTCGATTAAAAACGCTCTTGCCGAACCCATACGAAAACGGCGTTTTTATATTTTCTCAAAAATTGTAGTAGGTTTGCTTACGCTGATTGCTTCTGCGGCAGTGGTTTTTGTTTGGTTTCCGATTCTATTAGACACTCCGTTTATTACTGGTACAGACGCAATCAAATTCATGACGTTTCTTGGAGCAATAATTGGCGCTATAATTGCATTTTTCTTTGTAGGCTTCATCGGTGGGCTTATTGCAGGTGGAATAGTTGCTGCCATTATCTACTTTTTTCTTGCTCCCTTTATGCTTTATATTTTAGCAATTATCGGTGTTGGTTTGTTTGTATTCGCGCTTGGTCGGTTTCTGCTTAAATGTTACATAGAAGACTCGAGCAATAGCAATCAGTACAAAAGACTGAAAAGCCCGACTTTTGAGGAACTTGAACTAGACCCATTGCATTTTTCATTTTCTAATGAAATGCAATTTAAATCTTCAATTGAGGGTTATTCATATGGCTATGTCAGTAGTTTGACTAACGGAACAAAAAAACTTTACAAGGGATTGATTTTCCCATGGGTTTTAATGCTAGTATTAGGAATTTTGCCATGTATTGCAGCTTTTGCTAAAGAAGATAGAATTATTTCCACTGTGGCAACAAATTATGTTAATGGTATGACTGCGGTTAAATCCGGCACTTTACTAAATCGGAAATGGGGATTTATAGACAAATCTGGTAAAGAAGTAATACCGAACATTTATTCAGATTTTTTTAGTTTTTCTGAAGGTTTGGCTGCAGCAAAGAAAGACAAATGGGGATTCATTGATAAAAACTGTAAAGAAATTGTACCTTTCAAATATGATGAAGTGAAATCTTTTTTAGATGGTATGGCTGCGGTTAAATATGGCAGCAAATGGGGATTCATTGATAAAAAAGGTAAACAAATTTTACCTTTCAAATATGACGCAGCAATATCTCATTTAAATGGCAGGGCTCAAGTTAAAATTGGAATAAACAGCAAATGGGTAATTATTGATAGACAAGGTAAGGTAATACATAAGTTTTAATATGCCTTCAACCCGATAAGATGAGTAATAATGAATTATCCTGGTTGGAGAAATTGTCGATCCAAGAAATTCATCTCGTCAGATGGAACAGGGGCTATCGATAGTAATATAATCTTTCAGTATATTAATATAAAAAGGTAAAAACAAAAATGAATTGTCCAAAATGCGATAAGTCCAATCGTGACAAAGCTGTTTACTGTAAGTATTGCGGTGAGACTGTGATTACAAAATCCAATGCTTCGCTGAAAGAGTTAGTAGGAATGGAGTATGTAAAAGACAAATTGCAAGACTTAGTTGCTAATTGTGAAGCGTTGTCGTTGAGAAACAAAAAAATGGGCGTGAAAAAACGTCTGGGAATGAATATGGTGATTAGCGGAAACGCAGGAACCGGCAAAAGTAAATTATTAGAAGTGTTGCAAGACCTGCTATATTCCACCGGAATTATAAATAATCCAAAGGCGATTATTGTGGATGCAGTTGATTACGAGAATTTTTCAAAAGATGATAAATGGGATGAAAATATCGCAAAAACAAAAGGGGGATTGCTCGTTATTGAAAATGCGCAAAAACTTGTTCCTCAAAAAACCTCAGACGACATTAACAAGTTAGACAAACTGTTCAAATGTATGAATGACTGGAACAACGACCCGATTGTGATACTTTCGGGTTTGTCGGGCTTGAAAGCGTTTATGAATTCCAACGCCGACATTGCAAGCCGCTTTGATTATAAATTTTATTTAAAGGATTTTTCGGTGGAAGAGCTAACCGAAATCTGTGTAGTTGAATTGCATACAAAATACGACGGATTCTCTTTGAACGATGAAGCTCGCGCAAAACTTGAACGTATTTTTAAATATGAGTTTCGCAACAAAATTCCCTCTTTCGATATCGGGAATTTTGCTGTGAAAAAAGCTGAGGAAATTTTCACAAACGCAATAAAACGGGATCCTTCCGCCACTGTAGCCGAACAAAACGATGTGAAAGGCATTGAATTTCGGCAAAAAACCTACGATGAAATTATGGCAGAACTTGACCAGTTTGTGGGCATTGACGAAATCAAAGAAACAGTACAAAAAATCATTAACAAAATGGATTTTGAGGTCGAACGCAAAGGCGGCAGCGCCAAGCGCGAGGTCAAAGACCATTTCCTTTTTCTGGGAAATCCGGGAACGGGAAAGACAACCATTGCCCGTATTTTTGCCGATATTCTCAATTCGCTTGATGTGCTGCCCACAGGCCAGTTAGTAGAAGTTGACAGAAGTCAATTGGTTGCAGGTTATGTAGGGCAAACCGCTTTGGCTGTACAGGATGCAGTTGAACGCGCAATGGGCGGTATTCTCTTTGTTGATGAGGCTTACTCGCTTAAACAGAACGAATTCGACAGCTTTGGACAGGAAGCGATTGATACGCTTTTAAAGTTGGTAGAAGACAATCGCGGAAAATTTGTCTGCATTGCCGCAGGATATTCAAAGGAAATGGCTGATTTTATCACTGCCAATTCAGGTATGACATCGCGTTTTAACGAAACTGTCACTTTTCGCGATTACAAGCCCAATGAATTGACCGAAATTTTTCGTCGAATGGTAACAAAAGAAAAACTGACCCTTGACGAAGAAGCTGAAAAACATATTGGAAATTATTTTAATAAAATCTATATAGGCCGCAACACCAAATCATTCGGTAATGCCCGCGAAGTGCGAAATGTATTTGACAGGTCCTTGAAAAATCAGGGCTTGCGTCTGCAAAAACTAAAAGGCGCGCCTGAATACACACCCGAAATGCTCAATGTCCTTACCCGCGCCGACATCGAAGGCGAAGAAAATCTGCGCGATAAAGACCTTGACGCAATTTTAGCCGAACTCGACGAATTTATCGGAATGGACAGCGTGAAAAAGGCAATTCGCGACCTTGCCACTAAACTTGACATGGAAAAAATAGGGCAGGAATTTGGCTATGGCGAAGCCGAACTGACAAATGCTCATATCGTTATTACAGGAAATCCGGGAACGGGAAAAACAACAGTTGCGCTAAAGTTAGGCGAGGTTTTCAAGGCTATAGGATTATTGCCTACTTCAAAAGTGGTCGAAAAAGAGCGTAAAGACCTCTTGTCTGCCTATAAAAACGAAACTGCAAAAGTGGTCGATAAAGCCTGCGATGAGGCAATGGGCGGTATTCTTTTTATTGATGAAGCATATTCGCTTACGGCAATGGATAAGGCAGGAAATCAGGATAAGAGCGGTCAGGAAGCAGTTGAGGCATTGATGACAAGAATGGTAAAAGATGCAGGAAAATTTGTAGTCGTTTGCGCCGGTTATCGCAAAGAAATGGAAGAGTTTATTGACAATGCCAATCCTGGCTTCAAGCGCCGCTTCACAAATTTTTTGCATATTGAAGATTATACCGCTTCACAACTTGTTGATATTTTTATTCTTAATACACAAAAACAGGGACTTATTCTTATAGACGAGGCAAAAGAATGTTTGAAAAAGTTAGTAACTCAAATGGTTGACACCAAGGCTGAAAATTTTGGCAATGCAGGTGAAATGACCAAATTGTTAGAAACAGCCAAAATCCGCAAGTCCAATCGTTTGGCGGAAGTAATGAAGAAAGGCGAAGAAATTACCCGCGAAATGTTTCAGACTTTTGAGGCTGATGATATTCCCTACGATGCTCCGAAAGCTATTGATATAAACGAATGTATGAAAGAACTTGATAACCTGATAGGACTTGAGGCTGTTAAGCGCGAAGTGCACGAAATAGCCTCATACATTGAAGTGGAGCGCAAAAAAGCGGAAGCCTTGGGCAAGAAATTTCAAGGTGTGGGCGACCACTATTTGTTTGTAGGTAATCCTGGTACAGGCAAAACTACAGTAGCTCGTATAATGGCGGATGTTTTCTGCTCGCTTGGCGTATTGCCTACCAATAAATTAGTTGAAGTAACACGCAAAGATTTAGTTGCAGGCTATGTTGGACAAACCGCCCTGCAAACTGAAAAAGCAGTAAAGAGCGCTGTAGGCGGAGTATTTTTCATAGACGAAGCATATTCGCTAAAAGGCAGCGGCGGCGACTATGGGCAGGAAGCTACAGATACTATTCTGCCGATGATGCTCGACTACAAGGGTAAAATGGTGTTTGTCGCAGCAGGCTATCCCCGCGAAATGCAGCAATGGATTGACACAAACAGCGGATTGGAAAGCCGTTTCAGCAAAAAAATTATTTTTGAAGATTATACAGGCGAAGAATTGGCAAAAATTTTCCTGATGAAAGCAAAAAAAGACCATTCCAAACTAACGTCTGAAGCCGAAACTGCAATGCGGAATTATTTCAACAAATTGTATGCCAATCGCGGTAAAAATTTTGCCAATGCACGCGAAGTGGATAATTATTTCGATCGTGTGAAGAAAAATCAGGCTAAGCGCCTTGTGAAAAGAATGAAAGATGCAGATTTTGACGAAGATACGCTTAAACAGTTGATTATTGAAGATTTTGAGTAATTAATAATTATTGGAATGTAGGGGCGGCAACCTGCCGCCCGTTTATTAAAGATTTTAAGTAATTAGTAATTATCAAAGTGTGGAGTGTAATAAACTAAAATATGGACTTAGTAAAATGCCCTTTTTGCAGCAAAGAAATAGAAAATGACAGTTTTTACTGCGACCAGTGCGGTGAAGAACTAAGAGTTTGTCCGTCAGGACATGGTTTTAAGAAAGGTAAAATCTGCAGCGAATGTGGGACAAAACTTGTAGAGGCAAAAAATGCGGGTAGGGGCGACCCTTGCGGTCGCCCTCTGCCTGCCGAGCCAAAATAT